>Ga0302324_100016192_pt1 | contig 14865 bp, 11 predicted proteins | sample Palsa_T0_1_FD_201949 | JGI IMG/M metagenome (GOLD analysis project Ga0302324, IMG submission 201949) | Peat permafrost microbial communities from Stordalen Mire near Abisko, Sweden - Palsa_T0_1 | ecosystem: Environmental > Terrestrial > Soil > Palsa > Peat permafrost | place: Sweden: Abisko...
TGATCGACGAAGCCGCGCGCCAGGCGGGCGATGCGGAGAAGATCACCGTGCGCACGGGCCGTCTCACCGACCTGTTGCGCGAGGCGGATCATTTCGCGGGCGAGGGCGGGCGTTCGCTGATCTCCGCCGAAGATGTCGGCCGGGCCGTCGCCGCGCGCGAGGACCGCGCAGGACGTTTGAAGGCGCTGGAACACGAACTCGTCAAGCGGCGCATCATCTTCATCGACACGGACGGCGCGAAGACGGGTCAGGTGAACGGCATCACGGTTCTGAGTACGCCCGGTTTTGCGTTCGGTCTGCCTGCGCGCATCACCGCGCAGGTGCGTCCCGGCAATGGCGGCGTGACGGATATCGAGCGGCTCGCCCAATTCAGCGGCCCCACGCATCTCAAAGGCGTGCAGATTCTTTCGGGTTATCTGAACGGTCACTATTCGATCAATCGCGCGCTCTCGCTCAACGCCAGCGTGGCGTTCGAGCAATCCTATGGACCCATCGACGGCGACAGCGCCTCGGCCGCCGAGCTGATCGCGATCCTGTCTGCCATTGCGGATGTGCCGCTCAAGCAGGGCATCGCGATCACGGGCTCGATCAACCAGCACGGCGCGATCCAGCCCATCGGCGGCGCGACGGAAAAAGTCGAAGGCTTTTTCGATATCTGCGCGATGCGGGGGCTGGCGAAAGGCAACGGCGTGATCGTGCCGAAGGCGAATGTCTCGAACCTCATGCTGCGCGACGACGTGGTCGAGGCCGTGCGGGCAGGGCGCTTTGCCGTGTATGCAGTCGAGACAGTCGACGAAGCGATCGAAGTGTTGACGGGCATGAAGGCGGGCGCGTTGCGCGCCGGCGGCGGTTTCCCACGCGGCACATTCAACCGCAAGGTCGCCGACCGCCTCACCTGGTTCGCGCGCCCCCGCATCCTTCGCCCCATCCGCCTCGACGGCTGGTGGCCGTTTTAAGAGAACCAAACGCCATCATAGGATTCGGCCACGTGGTCGGGGTTCTCGCTGGCTACGAAAGTCAGAATCGCGTGTCCGGACGAATCCTTTTCGTCGGCGAAATTGCCCAGGACGTAGTTTCCCGAAAACGTCAGCAGATTCGTGTGCGTTCCGTCGGTCACCCGCAGTACGCCGCCATTCGCGCCCGGGTTTTCCGTGTAGGAAACGAGTTTTGCCGTGGCGAAGACGATATTTTTGAGATCGATCGTGTCCGTCGCTGCAAAGCCGACGATGGTGGCTTCAAACGCCAGAGCATCGGCGAGGATCAAATCCCCGTCGCTGTCAGGGCTGAACGTGACGGTTTGACCGCTGGCAACAGTGCCTTCAAATTCCAGTGTGGAAGTCGCAACGGAAATCGCACCGGTTCCAATCACTGATTTTTCCGCGATCAGCTCGCCGCCGCCGGCAATTAATTCTCCGCTGTTGTTCAGAGAACTTTGCAAGATCAGCTCGCTGTTGGCGAGGGATTCGATCTTGCCGGAGTTGTAAATTTGGGTCGAACCGGTATCGAGCGAGAGCGTCCCTCCGGCCGCCGACTCGATGGTCCCGTGGAGGCTGTTTTTGAGATCGAGCGTGCCCGTGCTCGAGTCTCCGATTTCGCCCGTGCCGGAAATGACGCCATTGGAATTGTTGAGAACGAGCTCCGACCCCGCGCTCGTGATCGAAGCTGTTCCGTTCATGTCAATCGTATCGGCCCCGGTCAGCGTCAGTTTCGATATGACGGTAAGATTGCCGTTGTCCAGGGACACATCGCCTGGTCCGGCGAAATTGCCGCCGAGCTCAAGCTCTGCCCCAGCGCCTACCGAAATGTTGCCCGCATTTATTCCACCCTGCGCTGCGGCGAACGTGCCCGAGGTCACCGACAACGTCGCATCGGGGTTGGAGAGATTCAGACTGGAGATTGACTCATCCGAACTGCTGCTCACGGTATAAGTTCCCGCAATACTGATCACTGCGACGGTGTTGCTGCCTGGGACAACTCCCCCTTTCCAGTCCGCAGTCGTACTCCAGTCGCCGGACCTGTCGTGCGTGTTTGTTCCAACCCATGAACTATTCGGATTGGTTACGGTGCCCGTGATCGTGAGGGTTTCCGGACTGAGCGCTCCGCTGTAGCCGCTGGCGTTCGAGCCGACCGGATCGAGCGTGATTGTCTCTGTGAAGGTGCCGAGCGTTCCGGTGTCGAAGGTGACAACTGGGCTGACATAAGTCTGGCCCGCGCCGATTCCCGAGAACGGAGCGAACCCACTGACCTCAAATGCGGAAGACGTGCTTTCTACGAAACTGCCGGAGAGCAAATCCGCCGGACCCGCTGCGCCGTTGACCACCGCGAGCCCGATATTGAGTGGAGATGTGCCCTCCGTCACCTTGCCGAGACTGAGCGTGTAGTTCGTTCCGTTTTGCGTGAGCGTTCCGGCGCCGGAAATTTTCTCCAAGGTCGCGTCGGCATAATTGTCGACGGTGACGCTGAGCGGCACTGTTTCCTGGCCGATGGACGTTGGCCCGAACCCGTCGATCCCGGTTCCATCGGATTCGAATCCGAGCGTGAGGGATCCGTTCACAACGCCCGCTGCGGCGGTCGACACGCTAAAGTTTAGGCCGGTGCCGGTCGATTGGGGTGCAATTTCGGCTTGCGTTCCCCCTGTGGCGATATTGCTCGTGTTTCCCAGCACGCTGAGTGCCAGGTTTTCGGAATATGCCGAAGGCGCAGTGTTCTCGATCGAAATCGATTGCGAGACTTGCTGGCCGACATGCACGATCAGATTGGCCGGGATATTTACTGAATACTGAGCTTCGTTATAGACAGCGCCCGAGACCGCGATCGTTTGCGGCGCGAGGGGTGTTACGCCAAGCCCGCTCGTGTCCTGGCCATCGGAGGCGAAGTTGATCGTTACGGTTCCCGAGATATTTCCGGCTATTGACGTATTCACGCCGACGGAAATGCTGCTGCCGTTTGTCGCGCCCGCCGCGAGAAGCTCGACCGAACCACTCGCCAGAATGCCCGCCGCGGTCGATCCGATCGACGCGTCGAGTCCTTCGGATTTGCCGTTCGCGGCCGCCAGATTGGAGACGCTCAATGTCTCCGTATTCGCGCCTCCGACTCGTTGATCGGGGAGAACGACGGGATTGGGCGAAATCTCGCTGGGGAGCGCCAGCTGGTAGACCTCGAGCGTGGCGGAAACCGCGTTCGACGAGAGAACCCCGTCGTTTACGGTGAACTGGATTGTTCGACTGCTGTCTGAACCGCCGTTGGATGGATCGCCATTGGTCGAACTGAACACGAGAGAATCGAGTTCTGCCTGATATGTGGACAGCGATGCGGCACCGGTGAGCGTGAGCGTATTGCCGCTGAAGCTGCGCGAAATTCCCGACTCGCTGGCGCAAGACAATGTATCGCCTGCAAGAAAGCCGCCCGAGATTGTGACGGTCGCTCTGTCGATCGTCGTGCTATCCGGATCGCTCAAGGTAAGATCGGGAGCTACCGCCAACGACAAGCCGGTGTGGAAATTCGATGTCCCCACGCCAGAGACCACGGGCGGGCCAAGCGACGTCACATTGACCGAAGACGTCGCTGTGGCGCTTGTCGTGCCATTGTAATGCGAAGCGACGCTGATGGAGCCGGCTCCGATCTGCGTCCCCGTGAATGCGAGATAAGTAAGATCCCAATTCACTTGTTCGATTGTGCCGGTGAGCGTCAGGCTGGATGTGCCGTTGCCGCCGATCTCGCCTTGACCGCCGGTCGATGATAGCGTGCCGTGCGTGGCTGTGACGTTCACGGTCAGCGGATTGTTTCCCGTGTAAATGTCGAGGGTTGCGTAACCCGCAATCGATGTAGTGGCGCCGTACGCAACAGACGCCGAATATCCGGAGCTGACGAAAGGCTGGGGCTGCGACGATACACCGTCGGTGTTCTGAAAATCCCAGGCCAGCGAGACGCCGCTGCCGTTCGTTGTGTAGATCTTGGTGTCGTAAGTTATTGTCTCGCCGTACATCCCGCTTACGGTGATCGTGACGACCTGGAATTCGGCTTCGTAATTGTTATAGACAAATGTCTGCACATCGGACGAGATGCCGCTGCCATTCGGCGTGTAGAGGAGAGCCTGGGCCTCCTGGCCGTTTGAACCGTAGATCGTATTGTAGGAGCTATAATCGGAAGGATTGTAATCATCGTCGTAAAATACGACGTTATTGAGCCCCGAGAGTTCCGCAGCCGCGGCAACTCCAGTGATACCCGGTAGACTAAGCAGAAAGTTGGTGCCTGACGGCGTTACGCCGTAAATGCTGGTTGTATAATTCCCCTCGGGCGTCACGGTGTATTCGTAAATCGAAGTGGTGCCGGCCGTTCCCACAAGGGTACTGCCTGGAGGCAAACTGGTGTCGGTCGACGAAGTGTGCAGGTTGTGAACAACCCGCTCATTCAAACCGAGGAGCGTCGGTGCAGTTTGTAGGCCGTTTTCGACGCCATATCCGTCGCCGCTCGATTGCATACCAATGGAATCTGAATACGCATCGCTGACGTAAGTTGAAGATGGCTGGGAAACGAGCTGCGTTTCGCCATCATCACTGAATAAATAGGTACTTCCGGGCGGTTCAAGATATTCAGTTGGCGACGAGTCATCTGCCGTACCAACCGGCAAATCGTCTTGAGGATGTTCCATATGCGCCCCTTCTACGTGACGGAAAAACGCCAGTTTCGTCCCTGCTTTGATCCATTACTGTAGCATATAACGCGAATATTGTGCAGATGGCGTCCGATGTTCGGCGAATTTGTGACCAACTGCAGTCTGTTGGCGCTAAGGCATTGGTTTTCTTCCGAGTCCGGTCATTCTCTCAAAACTTTGAGACTGTTTTTATGTGATCGTTTGGCAACAGTCATCTGAATGGCGCTTCGACGCGCAGAGGCTGGGGTAGTACCGTACTTCTGATATGTTTTGCGCGAGTCACGCACAGCGAGAGACGGTCATGACCATCGGAAAAATCCTGGCGCCACTGACGGGCGGGGCGCGCGACGCGACCGTTCTGGCCAGTGCGTTCGCGGCGGCCAAGCCGTTCAATGCCCATGTGGTGGCGCTGTTCGTGCGGCCGGATCCGGCGGAGGCGATGCCGTTTTTCGGCGAAGGCGTCTCGGGCGTGATCGTGCAGGAAATCGTCGATGTCGCGAAGGATGCGGCCGACAAGGCGTCCGAGGAAGCGAAGAAGTCTTTGCGGCTGGCGGCCGAAGCCGGCGGTGTGCTGGTGCTCGATGCGCCCGCTCGCAAGGATGTACCCGGCGTGTCCTTCCGCGACGTGCATGGCAACTTCGCCGATCGCGTGACCCAGGCGGGACGGCTTGCCGACCTCGTCGTGTTCGGGCCGTTGAAAGAGGGTGACAAACCCGGACTCACGGAAGCCTTCGAAGCGACATTGCTCGAGACGGGAAGGCCGGTCCTCCTGACGGCGCAAGTGCCGCCGCGCGATTTTGCGCGCAACGTGGCGGTCGCGTGGGACGAGAGTCTGGCGCGCGCGCATGCGTTGAGCGCGGCACTTCCCTATCTGACAAAGGCTGAGGCGATCGAAATCCTCGCGGTGCGCCGGGGCGGTGCCGATGAAATTCAAAGCAGCGAGATCGTCGAATATCTCGCGTTGCAGGGTCTTTCCTGCACGTGCCGCATACTGGATGCAGGTACGCGGCCCGTTGGGGAAGTGTTGCTGGAGGCTGCGTCGAGCGCCGGCGCAGGCTTGCTGGTGCTGGGCGGTTACGGCCACAGCCGCTTGCGGCAATTCTTCTCCGGCGGCGTGACAAGACATGTCGTCAGCCACGCGAACCTGCCGCTGTTTCTCGTGCATTGATCGATCCGGGATACCTCAAATCCGGCGTCGCGCCGTCCGCGATTAACATGGATTGTGTCCCGGTCGCTGCGAATGCGATGCATTGATCGACAATGTCCGTTTTGCGTTCGGTTGCGTACAAATTTTTGTTTGTCGGATATCGCTCTGCGAACTAGAGTCTGCGTTGCTGGAACGGCGGGCCAAGTTTTTGCCGCCGCGCTCGACGGGGCTGGACGGTGAAGGCGCAGTATCGATTCGATCTTATCGACGAGAACGGCGCAGTCGCCGGTCGCGAAGAGATTCTGTGCGCCGACGATCTGGCGGCGCTGGAATGTGCAAGAACGCTTTGCGTCGATTGCTCCGTGGAGATCTGGGTCGGGGAGCGTTTTGTCGGCCGCGTAAAAATGGGAAATGAGCCGCTCAACGCGTCCGACAAACGCGCGCTATAGCGCCTGCGGACGCCTCGCGAAACCCGCTCTCCACAATGTTACAGGTCGATCCCCTTCGCTCGCTTTTGTCTGGCCCGGTGCATCGCTAACATCGATGCCGAAGGGAGTGTCATGAGCGGCTTTGCGCGCATCGCGAACGGACGGGAAAAATGGAGTGCCGGCGGCAGCGTTCAACGTCACCGCCACGATCAGGCTTATGCCGCAATCGTTTTGTCGGGCGGATATGAGGAAAGTGGAAGCCGCGGGCGGTTTCGCGTGCGCCCGGGCGACGTTCTCCTGCATAGGCCCTTCGACGCACATCTCAATCGTTTCGACGGCAACGGCGCGCAAATTCTCAACATTGTGCTTGTTGACCCGCCGCCTTTCGCATTGGGGCATTTGACCGACCCGGATGCGGTCGTGCGTATGGCCGAGCGCGATCCGGTTGCGGCGAGCCTGCAGCTCGGCGAGCAGCTTCGCGAAACAGGGCGTGCCGCTGAGGACTGGCCGGACATTCTTGGCGCCGATCTCATGGAGCAACCGAATACCCGTCTCGAAGTCTGGGCGCGGCGGCACGGACTTTCACCGGAAACCGTTTCGCGAGGGTTCCGGAAATTGTTCGGCCAGACACCGGCAGCCTTCCGGTCCGAAGTCCGGGCGCAGCGCGCATTCGCGCTCCTCGTGGGAAGCGCCATGACATTGGCGGGTATCGCGGCGCATGCGGGCTTTGCCGACCAGGCCCATATGACACGCGCAACGAAGGCGCTGACCGGCGCTCCCCCCCGTTTCTGGCGTCTGAAGTCAATTCCGTTCAAGAAAGGCCGGAGCCGTTTCGCTTAGATCGCCGCATGACGGATACGGCAACAGGCGATGTGCGCTTCCGGTTGAAGATTGTTCCGATCGTCGTTGTGGCACTGCTCGGCTACGGCGTGCCCTATGTCGCCGGATATTGCGCGTTCTTTTCCAGCAGGATTTTCCATACGGCGTCGCCATATGGGCCGACGCTGCCCTGGCTTTATATGCAGCACGCGTTCCAGCTGCTCGTCGCGCTGATCGTCATCGCTGTGCTGAAATATCTGGTGCCGGCCGATTATGGGCTGCACCGCCCTCGCGAAAAATCCTATGTCCTCCCCGCCATTCTCTGGGGCGTGTTCTTCGGCGTGCTGATGACGGCGGTCGACTATGCGCCCCAGCTGATTGCCCACACCAGGCCCAACGCAGGATTTCCCCTGACTCCTTCGAATGTGTGGGGTTGGCTGTTCTTCGAAGGCGTTTATGTCGGACCGACGGAAGAAATTCCGTTCCGGGCGCTGCTGGTCACCTATCTCGCAACGACGATGCCCGGAAAATTACATGTTGGCCGTTTCAACATGAACTGGGCCGGTGTGATTGTTGCGCTGATTTTTGCGCTGCTCCACGCGACGAACTTCTCTGTGCGCGCCTGGCCGGAAGCTCTGGGCCAGCAATTCTATGCGTTCGCGCTCGGCGTTCTCTATGCCTATTGGCTGGAGAAATCGAAGAGCGTGGTGGCGCCGATCATCGGGCACAATGTCGGCGATGTCGTGGAATATATCATCCTTTTCGTCTGGGTCGGCGCGTTCTAAAGGCTCGCGCAAATACCCTTGATCGCTCGCAGCGTCAGGAAAGCCAGAACCGTGCGCAGACCAGGAGAAGTGTCACACCCAGCGTAATCCGTACCACGACATCCGGAACGCGCGTCGCAATGATGCTGCCGATGACGATGCCGGGCAGCGATCCGACCAAAAGCGAATCCAGGACAACCCAGTTGATCGATCCCAGCACCAGCCAATGCCCGATGCCGGCGACAAGCGTGAGCGGCACCGCGTGGGCGATGTCGGAGCCCACAATGCGCGACGCCGGCATTGCGGGGTACAACAGGATTAGCGCCGTGACGCCAATGGCGCCTGCTCCGACCGATGAGATGGACACAAGGACGCCGAGGATCGCGCCCGTGAGAATGGTCAGGTTCCGCACGAGGCGCGGGTTCGGTTCACGGACCCGCCGGTTGTAAACCCTCATCATGGGTTCGCGGAAGAACAACGAGATCGCGGTGAAGAGGAGTGCCGCACCCAGAACTTTGGTGATCAGGGATTGCATCTCCGGGCTGTCGAGATTGAGCCGGGAGAGCACGAAAATCGTCAAAGCCGTCATCGGCACGCTGCCGAGCGCGAGACGCCCCACCACGCGCCAGTCGACGTTTTTGTTATAGCCGTGAACGAATGTGCCGGCGGTCTTGGTGGCCGAGGCGTAGAGAAGGTCAGTGCCGACCGCGGTCGCCGGGTGGATGCCGAAGAGAAGTATGAGGATCGGCGTCATCAACGATCCGCCGCCGACGCCGGTCAATCCAACGAGCGTGCCCACGACCAGACCCGAAAGCACATAGAGCGGCTGTATGGAGTGCAGGAAACCCAAGATCTGCGCAGTATTCATGATCGGTCGTTCTCGTATCGTGCGAGGGGAATCTGCAGGTGGGGAATGGAACGGCACTAAGGGTCATGGGGTACGCTAGCACGCGTTTCGCGGCGCGTGCCATATGGGTGCAAATCCGGTTGATGAATTGTCAGTCGCGCTTCTTGACAATGGCGTCCCGGGTTGCGTAATCCGCGATGCGCGGATCCGGACGGACGGGGGTTGTCACTATGCCGCCAGCGGCTCCGCGCCGCCGGACGGAACCGTAAGAACGGGAAGTCTTATCTTGATGCTGGTTCCCGCTGCGTCCGGCCCCGACGCGGTGAGTTTGCCGCCAAGTTGCCGTACGAAAATCGCGACGTAATCGGAACCGCGTTTCTCCGGAATCTTCATGAGGACCTTGTCCTTCATGCCCACGCCGTCATCGGAAACGGTCAACTCGATTTCGTCTCCGATCTGCTCCGCGCTCAACAGGACATGACCCATCCCGTCGGGAAAGGCATGTTTGATGGCGTTCGTTGCCAGTTCGTTGACGAGCAGGCCGAACGGCACGGCCCGGTCGGGATCGATTTCCAGCTTCTGAGCTTTCACCGCTATCTCAATGCCCGATCTGCTTCCGATGAGACCTGCCGACATCACGCGGGCGATTTCCTGCAGATAGGCGTCCACGGCGACAGTCCGGCCCCGGCTGGATTGGGATATCAGGTCGTATAACTGGGCGATCGCGCCAATGCGCGATTGCATCGCCTTATAGCCCTGGACGCAGGGGGCGGCTGTCGATCTGACTTCGTAGGCGATCAGGCCGACGACCAGCTGCAGATTGTTCTTGATGCGATGTGAGATTTCATTCGTCAGCATCTGGGCATCCCGCTCGCGCTGCTTGCGGTCGGTGATGTCTTCGAACACGAGAAGCATCCGGTGGGCGTGGTTTCCCGGTTGAGAAATCTTGCGGGCATTTAGATTGAAAACGCGCCGGCCGAGACCGGGAAAATCGTCCTCGATCTCGAAGCTTTCGATCGGCTTGTTTTCCGGAAGCACCTTTTCCATCAGATTGCGAAGCGCCGGCACGTCCCATTGATGCTCGCCGAGCTCGGAAACGCGTCTGCCGTGCGCGTCGGCCTGGGTGATGCCGAATATCGTCAGGAACGCCTTGCTTGCGGTCACGATTGTCATGTCGCTTTCCAGCACGACCAGAGGGTCGCGGATCGTATCGACGATGCTTTGCGTCAGCTGCCAATTGCGGTTGCTCTCCTTGCGCGCCGCGCGCTCTTCGCTGACGTCTTCGATTGCAAGCAGGATGAAACCGTCATGATCGCCGGGGCGGAAAATCTTTCGCGCGTTGACCAGCATCGTGCGCCTGCCGATGGTCGGGAAATCATGCTCGACTTCGAATCCTTCCACCGAAGCGCGGTGCGGGATGACGCTCTCGAGCAGTGTGCGCAAAGCGGGAATGTCCCATTGCCGATTTCCAAGGTCGTAGATGAGGCAGCCCTCCGTCTCGTCGGCGCTCGTGCGGAAGGTTTGGTAAAACGCGCGATTTGCGGATGTTATGATCAGATTTCTGTCGAGAATGATGAGCGCGCTGGGTACGGTTTCGACGATGTCGCTTGCGGCAATGTCGGATACGGCTTTTTTCCCGGTGGCTTTGTCGGACATGGCGCCGCACCTCAAAGATTACGCGAGTCGAAATTACGCTGCGAGCAGGCCTTCGACGGATTCCTGCAGCTGATCTTCGGCGTAAGGCTTGCACAGAAATCGGGCGCCCTGGACAAACAAGGCTCTCATTTTTTCCGTGACGACATTTCCGGTCGTGTAGAGCACACGCAGCCCGGGCCTTAATTTTATCGCCTGCTGCGCGAGATCGCACCCGCCAAGGACATCATCCTTGAGATAGATATCGGTGAAAAGCGCGTCGATATGCCGGGGCGAGCGCAAAATCGCCAGCGCCTCGTTTACGTCGCTGGCCGAAATTGTCTGATGGCCCCAGTCTCGTATTATCAACTCCGCGATCTGGCAGATGAAAACATCGTCTTCGACAATCAATATCACGGCCAACTGCGCTCTTTCTGCCGTGACGATCAAATCGAAGCACCCGCCGGGCTCCCGCCTGCCGAAACCATGGCTCGGGGTGCCCGCCGGTCACTATCAAGGCACAACACACAACTCCGGTCGGGCAGGATTGTTCCCCATCACACGGATATTTCTTTTCAGATTGTGGGATACGGTCCTTTCGGCGTCAGCCGCGCTTTTTAAGGATGACGCTGCCGGCCGTATAGCCTGCTCCAAAAGAGCATAGATGACCGAGATCGCCCGGCGCCAGGTCGGCGCTGTATTTGTGGAAGGCGATGATGGAACCCGCGGAACTCGTGTTGCCGTATTCGTCCAGGACGTTCGGCGCCTCATGCGCTTCGGGCACGCGGCCCAGCACCTTGCGGGCGATCAAATCGTTCATGTTGATGTTGGCCTGATGCAGCCACACGCGTTTGAGCTCGGACGGCTTAATGCCCAAATCCTCGAGATGCTTCTGCATGAAGTTCGCGACCATCGGCACGACTTCCTTGAAGACCTTGCGGCCCTTCTGCGTGATGAGTTTGTCGGGCGTGCCGACGGTCGAGGGATCGAAGCGGTTGAGCGGTCCGAAATTGTTGCGGATGTTGTTCGAGTATTGCGATTCCAACCGTGTACTGACGATCTCCCAGCTGTTGCCGCCGTCGGCGCCGGCGGAAAGCTCGAGCACGCAGGCCGTGGCCGCGTCACCGAAAATGAAATGGGTTTCGCGATCGCGCAGATTGAGATGGCTGGTGCAGACTTCGGGGTTGAGCACGAGGATCGCGCGGGCGTGGCCTTGCGCGATCATGTCGTGCGCCACCTGAATGCCGAAACTTGCCGAAGAACAGCCGGCCAGCATATCGAAGCCGAAACCCTGAATGCCGAGCTGGTTCTGCACCTCGATGGCGATCTGCGGGTAGTAGCGCTGGGTGACGGAGGCCGACACGATCACGCCGTCGATGTCCGCAGGCGTGCGATGAGCGGCGGCAAGGGCGTCGCGCGCGGCCGCAATGGCGATTTCGGCCGTCAGCGACACCTCTTCGTTCGGGCGTTCGGCCAGCCGCGGTGCCATGATCTCGGGGTCGAGCATGCCGGTTTTGGCGACGACGTGACGCTTTTTGATGCCGGACGCCTTAACGATGAATTCGTCGCTCGATTTGAGAAGCGATGGCATCGTTCCCGCAGCGATTTCGGCCGCATGCGCCACGTTGTGCCGGCGCACGAACTCGTTATACGCGAGGATGAGCTCCGCATTGGTGATGGTATCGGGTGGGGTATAAAGCCCCGTCCCGCTGATCGCGACGCGTGTCACTAGCCCCGGCCTTTCGACGTGTGGTTGCTAGGCTGTCGCAGCGCACAGACAAAGGCAAGGAATTATCGTGCTCCGCCAAGCTTCTTAAGAATTACGCTGCCTACGGAATATCCTGCTCCAAAGGAGCAAAGAAGCCCCATATCGCCGTGCTTCAAATCGTCGCTGAACTTGTGAAAAGTGATGATGGAACCCGCGGAACTCGTGTTTGCGTATTCCGCGAGCACATTGGGTGCTTCCTGGGCCGAGGGATCGCGGCCGAGAACGCGCCTTGCGATCAATTGATTCATGTTCAGGTTGGCCTGATGGAGCCAGAGGCGTCTTAACGATTCCGGCGCTACGCCGTTGTCCGCGAGATGGGTGACGATCAGTTCGGAGACCATCGGCACCACTTCCTTGAAGACCTTGCGGCCTTCCTGGACGAACAGCTTGTCGGGCGTGCCGATGCCCTCGGGCGCGGCGCGATTGAGGAAGCCGAAATTGTTGCGGATGTTGTTCGAGAATTTGGTCTTGAGCCGGGTCGAGACGATTTCCCACGCATTGGCGCCGACGGAATTCGCAGTCGGCTCGACCACGAAGGCCGTCGCCACGTCGCCGAAAATGAAATGGCTGTCCCGGTCGCGGAAATTGAGATGGCCCGAGCAGATCTCCGGGTTGCACACGAGGATCGCGCGCGCGTGCCCGGCTGCGATCATGTCGGCGGCCGCCTGCAGGCCGAAAGTAGCGGACGAGCAGGCGACATTCATGTCGAACGCGAAACCGTCGATGCCCAGCGCATCCTGGACTTCGACGGCGATGGCCGGATAGGCGCGCTGCAGATTGGAACAGGCGACCAGTACGCCGTCGATATCGGCCGTGGTGCGGTCGGAGGCCTTGAGCGCGTCGCGCGCGGCCGTCACCGCCATTTCGGCGAGGATGGATATTTGGTCATTGGAGCGTTCGGGAATGCGCGGACACATGATGTCCGGATCGAGAATGCCCGTCTTGTCCATCACATAGCGGTTTTCGATGCCGGATGCCTTGGTGACGAATTCCGTGCTCGATTCCTGGAGCGCGGTAACGTTGCCTTCGGCGATCGACTGCGCATGCGCTTTGTTGTGGCGGCGGACATATTCGTTGAAGGCTGCAACCAGCTCATCGTTAGAGATCGAAGCGGCCGGCGTGAAAAGCCCGGTTCCGCTTAAAGCCATTGCCGCCATCGGCGCGTTTCCCTTGTTTCCGGACAGGCTGTCGCAGGCACGGCACAAAGGCAAGCGCCTGCGATGTGCGGGCTTGGCCGGAGCGCGCCGCCCGCGTATGGAGGGGATATGTCCGACAGAGATACCGCATTGGTCCTTTTTTCGGGGGGACAGGATTCGACGACCTGTCTCGCCTGGGCGCTCGATCGTTTCGGAACCGTGGAGACAGTGGGCTTCGACTACGGCCAGCGCCACGCAAGCGAGATGGACGCGCGCCCGCGCGTGCTTGACCTGCTGCGCGAGAAATTTCCGGATTGGCGCGACAAGATGGGCGCCGATCACGTCCTGTCGCTTGACGTGCTGAAACAGATCGGCGGCAGCGCGCTAACGGACGCGATGACGATCGAGATGGGCGCGAACGGGTTGCCGACCACCTTTGTGCCCGGCCGCAACATCCTGTTTCTGACCGCGGCCGCCGCACTCGCCTATCGCCGCGGCTCGCGCCAGCTCGTGGGGGGCATGTGCGAAACGGATTTCTCCGGTTACCCTGATTGCCGCGACGAGACCATCAAGGCGACAGGCCGCGCGCTCTCTTTGGGCATGGACGCACATTTCACGATCCATACGCCCTTGATGAAGCTCGACAAGGCCGCGACCTGGTCCATGGCGGAATCGCTGGGCGGCAAGGCGCTTGTCGATCTGATCGTCGAAGAAACCGTCACCTGCTACGAAGGCGACCGTGAGCATCGCCATGACTGGGGCTTCGGCTGCGCGGCGTGTCCGGCCTGCGATCTGCGCGCCAAAGGGCACGAGCGCTTCGTTTCGCGATGAGCTACGCCGTCAAGGAAATCTATTACACGCTGCAAGGTGAAGGCGCGCAGACGGGCAGGGCGGCCGTGTTCCTGCGCTTCGCCGGCTGCAATCTGTGGAGCGGATTGGAGCGCGATCGGGCGCGTGCGGTGTGCAAATTCTGCGATACGGATTTTGTCGGCGTCGACGGCCCGGGCGGCGGCAAATTCGCGGATGCGGACGCGCTCGCCTCGGCGGTCGCAGCACTTTGGCCGCGAGACTTACGTGCGCGGCCTTATGTGGTTTGCACCGGCGGCGAGCCTTTGCTGCAATTGGACGAGCCATTGATCGCGGCGCTCCACGCCAACGGCTTCGAGATCGGCATCGAAACCAACGGCACGCTCCTGCCGCCGCCCGGCATCGACTGGATCTGTGTCAGCCCCAAGGCAGACGCAGAGTTCAATCTCAAACAAGGCCAGGAATTGAAGCTCGTTTATCCGCAAGCGAACGGCGCGCCGGAGAAATTCGCGGGTCTGCTATTCGATCACTTCTTCCTGCAACCCATGGACGGCCCCGACCGCGAAGCGAACACCAAACTCGCGACGGAGTATTGTCTCGCCCATCCGCAGTGGCGGCTGAGCCTGCAGACGCACAAGCTGATCGGGATACCGTAACAAGTTTTGAGACCGCGCTGCTTGCCCCACCCCCTTCCGTCCGCCTCGCGAAGTGCTCCGCGTCCACCTTCCCCCATTAAGGGGTAGGGGAATCGCATTTGAGTATATTGGGGTTGCAGGGGGCGGCAAATCGGATTCTGTGAGGTTCCTGCCTTTGTAGAAGGGAGGAATCCGGTGAAGGGTCTGCTGGTGATATTTGAAGAGGTC
>Ga0302324_100016197_pt1 | contig 14863 bp, 10 predicted proteins | sample Palsa_T0_1_FD_201949 | JGI IMG/M metagenome (GOLD analysis project Ga0302324, IMG submission 201949) | Peat permafrost microbial communities from Stordalen Mire near Abisko, Sweden - Palsa_T0_1 | ecosystem: Environmental > Terrestrial > Soil > Palsa > Peat permafrost | place: Sweden: Abisko...
CCGTAACCGTCACGGTGTAACTGCCCGTGGGTGGGTTGGCAAGCGTGTTGTTCTGGATTCCGCCGCAGGCTGTCACCACCAGCCCAACGGCCGCCAGCAGAAGGATTGCGGCCAGCCCGCGCAGCTTGCGCGAACTGCGTCCAAAGAAGCCCACCAGCAGAAGCCCGGCCAGGGCCGCAGTGAGCGGCACAGGGTTTTTTCCTGTGTTCTTGTCCGTGAGCATCGCGGAACCCGCGGAGTGCAGCGTTTTGAAGGGCTGCTTGCCAGTTGTCTGAACCGCTGCAGCTGTGGCGCAATCGGAGGCGTTCGCATCCAGCGAAAGAGTGGTGACGGCTGCGGCTGTTCCAGTGATGGCGACCGTTCCGTTGCCAGCGCTGTTCTGGTTGCTCCATTCCCAGCACAGATTCTGCAAGGCGCTGTCGTTCGAGGTGTCGAACGTCAATCCGACAGTCCCCGTGTAGCCGCCCGCCGGAGTTACGCTGATGGTTTCGTTGCCCGACGATCCCTGCGCCACGGTAAGGCTGCTCGGCGCAGCCGACAGGGCAATGGTTCCCGTGCCCGAACTGACCGCTGACACATTCACGGTCACGCTTCCCGTCGAGGCTGCGTAGGTGGAATCGGCAACGTATGCGGCCAGGACGGTGTGCGAGCCCACGGTTGCAAACGATGCGGTATAGACGAAGGTGCCGTTGGCGCTGAGCGTCTCCGTGATGGGCGCGTTCGCGTCCACGGTGAGCATGATGGAGCCGGTTGGAGTGCCGCTGGCGGCGGCAACGGTGACGGTAAAGGTGTCATTGACGTTGATGCTTGGCGCACTGTTGGACGCGGTGACGCTGGTGGTGGTGGCGATCAGCGTGGGACCGGTTGACGAACTGGCAGGCCACGCGCCGGCCAGGTTGCTCACGTCCAACGATCCCAGCCCGCTGGCCTGGTCATAACCCGTTCCCGCGGAGAATCCGATGGTGCCGTTGCAATTGGCTGAGCCGGCGTTGCAATCGTTGTTGCCGGAGGTGATGTCGTGAAAAGCCGAGGCGTAAGTTGCGCTGTTGGAGGCAAGCGTATAGAGTGTCGAATTAACCAGGCCCTGTCCGGTGGTATACCCCTGCTTCTGGCTGATCAGCGCCAGGATGCCGGCGAAGATGGGCCCGTCGAAGCTGGTTCCACCGGCCACGGTCAGGTAAACATTGTTCGAGTCGCGGAAGCCATCCGCGCAACTGCCTGTTTGTCCGCTACCCCAGGCACTTGAGTCGCTGGTGCAGTAAAGGAAGCCGGGAAAACTCGGCGATGCGTAGAAAGCCAGGTCGGGGACATCGCGCATGCCGTCGGATGGGATTCCCGGCACGCCGGTTTGCCAGCTTGGCTTGCTGAAAAGCGAACTGGCCCCGCCGCCGCCCGCACTCAAGCAGTTGGCTACGCCGCAGTTCGCCGCATCGTCATTCCACACGACCTCCGGAATGTATTGCAGCGCCGAACTGACAACGTCCGCCGTGTTCGCGGCCGCCCAGTATGCGGTGTCCGATGTGTCATAAGCGGAATTGGCCGCGGAAATTTCCGTGCCGCCCATGCTCGTCACATAGGCGCTGCTGCCTGGATAGTCGACCGCCAGGGCCTCCTGCTGCGCCGTCGTCAGTCCGTTGGTGCCGTAGCAGTCGGTGGAACCCTCGTCGCCCGCGGCTGCAATGAACGTCTGCCCCTGCGCGGTGCCTTGTTCAAAGGCCGCCTCCAGGGTGGTCTCGGTAGCCCCGCCCGATCCGAGCGTAGCGCCGCTAAGCTCCGCTTCGCATTCCCCATAACTGCTGCTGACAATGTCGCCGATCTTCTGGTCGATGGAGTAGACAATCGAATCAAACGCGCCGTAGTTCAGGTTGTTGCCGACATAGACAAAATTGATGGTGGCGCCGGGAGCAATGGCGCCCGACCACTCGATGTCAATATCCGATTCCGACTCGTCGCCGTCAGGGAAGACGGTCGAGTTGCCGGAATTGGGAACCAGGAATTGTGTGGGATCTTTCACGGCCAGCCCGGCCGCATTCTCGAAGGCCTCAATGTCGCTGGTTGCAATGGCCGACTGGCCCACCAGGGTGATGGATTGCCCCTGGCCGGTGATGCTGCTGTTGTAGAGCGGCTTGATGTCGTACACCGTAGCGATGTCGCCGGGGGCAAAATACACATTGCCCGACTGGCTCGACGTAAATTCAGGCGTAAACCCTGGCCGCGCGCGATTCCTGCTCGTGACTACGTGCGATTTGGGCCGGAAGTCGTCAAGGTTCTTGACGGCCAGAATGGCCGGCGCCATGGCCGATGGAACGCTCAACTCTGTCGACGGCGCAAAATGCTGGGTCCCGTTGATCTTGTAGATGTGCATCTCGGTTGAAAACGCCTCTTCCACCTGGCGCGCGGTTCCGGAAAAATGAATCGCATTCTTGCTGCGCGCTACGGAGTCGATCGAGAATCCCTGTTGCTCGAGCCAGCTCTGGGCCTTCCTCAGGTCTTCATCCGCCATTCCAAACTGCGCCGCGAACTGGTCGGGACTCAGCCACTGGTGAAAAAGGGGCGACGCAGGATTCTGCTGATCGGCAATCAGCGTCTTCAGGGCAGCCTCCTGCGTTGCGGAGCGATTGAAGACCATGGTGATGCCGTTCAGCCGTGTGTCCGCTGCGAGCCTGCCGGCATCGAACTGCGGCTGTGCCATGGGGTGCAGCGAGTTCTTCAGCGTCGAATGTTCCGCGCTGCTGATTTCGCCGCGGATGCGCGGAGCTGCTTGTTGCGCGCTCGCAAAAGGAACAATCATGGAGCATGCGGCCAGCAGACCGCATACCCTGAGAAATTTGGTTCGTGAATTTGCAGTCATAGTTTTCATTGCCTTTCCTTCTTGAACGAGGGAGGTTGGAAGTTGGCACACAACTACCCTTCGCGGCTGTGATCGGTCGATACACGGCCAAGGGCATTTACATTGATTGCAGAAGGCAGATGAAGGCGTACAGGAGACCCGCTATGCTTGCCACGGCCGTCGGCCTCAGGGGTTCGGGTGGGCCCCGATACTCCCCACGAATCTCTCCCAGTTCTTTGACACCGCTTTCGCTTGAAAGTTGCGCCGCCATTTTAATTTTCGATGATGCATCGTATGACTTTCTGAGCAAAACTGCGCTGCATGCTGCTTCTCTCGTGTGCACGGAGGGTGCATTTGCCGGTTGCTTTCAGAAGCGCAGATACGCGCCAATCATGGGCTCCGCCGTGTGCGTGAACGCGCCGCTGGACGTATAGAGCGTGGTGAGGTCAGGCGCTTTGTAAAGATTGCCGCGGTATTGCAGCCGCAATCCGATATGCGGAAGCAAACCCCAGTCCAGCCCCGCGCCGTACACAAAGACCGGCTTGTTGGACGAGGTGGTGTCCGTCTGGCCCCCAACGGGTTGATTGAACAGGAGCCCACCGCCGGCCAGCGCGAACGGACGCAGATTCGCAATCTTCAAGGACGCAATCCAATCGCCCGTTACCTCGTGGGCATCGGCAGAAATTGTCGCCGGGGTGATCGGGCCGCATGGCAGTCCGCAACTGATGGTTGGTGAATACACCTGGTTGGCTCGGTTGAAGGAATACGTGCCCTCAAACCCCACAATGGGGTTGGAGATGTGCCGCACTTCCACGATTCCGCCTGCTGCATTCGAAGGACTCTGAATAATGCCGTTTCCCGTTGTCTTCTCGCTCCACGTTCCGTAAAAGCTCAGGGCAACGTCGGTCTTCCCAAGGCTGTTGACTTCTTTCATCTGCGCGCAGGCCGCGGCGCTGCCCAGCGCGCCCAACCCGAATGCGAGAATTGCCGATTGGATCCATCTCGTATGCATCATGCGCTCACAATCTGAAAAACCAAGGATCCCGATCTTCCACTGTGTGTCCAGGTTGCCGTTTCCAGGCTACCCCTTTGACGCCGAAGAGCACGATTGGGTTTACTCCGCCGTCAAGCGAACCCTCCGGTTGCACGTTCAGCCGGTCTGTCCGGATGCGAACACCTTGGTCCGAACGTGAACACCGGAGACAGCCCTCGCAGCTGCTTGGGCGTTGTAACTCATACGATATCAATCGTCTGCGAAGAGGCCGCTTTGGAGCGGAAATTGCTGCCCTGGGTGTGGGATGCCCGTCCAATCAGCCGCGCGATGGAGGAAGTGATGATTGCCCTGTGGATACAAGACCTGCGCTACGCGCTGCGGCAGCTTCGCCGTTCCGGGTCATTTACCGCGGCCGTGGTGCTTACTCTTGCCGTTGGAATTGGCCTCAACGCAACCATCTTCACCATCGTGGATTGCGTTCTGCTGCGTCCGCTCGGCTATCGCCAGGCCAGCCGCATCTACTCGATCGACACACGCTTCCTGAATGAGGGCCGTTCCATTGCCAAGATCGGCGGCGAAGATTATGTGGATGTGGCCAGCCACACGCGTTCCTTCGAGTCCACGGCCTACTACTCTGCAGGTGACGATGGGTTGCAACTGGACGGACACACCCTCTATCTGTCCATCGCCGGGGTCAGTCCTCAATTCGGCAGCGTGATGGGCATTGAGCCCGTTGCCGGCCGACTCTTCGATGATAGCGTCGACGCCTCAGAGGCGCTGGTATCGAGCCCTTTCGCCGAGGAACATTTTGGTTCGGTGCAGGGCGCCATCGGCCATGTGATTCACTACGACGGTCGCACCCGCACCATTGTTGGCGTGCTCCCCGCCGGATTTTCCTTTCCGGATAAAACGTCCGTGTGGGTCGAGTTTCCGCCGCGTCCCGAGATTCCCGGACGCACCGCCTATAACCAGCGCGCAATCGCCCGCGTCAAGCCCGGCGTGACTGCCGCACAGTTGAATGCGGAACTGCTCACGCTCTCGCGCCAGTTGCAGGCCGCGTATCCGGAAGACAAGCTCAAAGGGCTCGAAGCCGTTCCGCTGCAGGAGCAGATTGTCGGCTCCATTCGTCCCATGCTTCGCCTGCTCATGGGCTCGGTGGTGGTGGTGCTGCTGATCGTCTGCGCCAATATTAGCCATCTGCAATTGGTGCGCTCAACGCAGATGCGGCGCGACGCGACCATCCGCACGGCATTGGGCGCAACGCGCACGGCGGTGGCGCGGCGTGCGCTGATGGAGTCATTGATTCTTGCCTCCGCAGGCTGCGGGCTCGCATTGGTGATTGCTCAGCCCGCCTTGCATCTGCTCACCGTGATGGCGGGGGACCAGATACCGCGGCTGGCGGATGTGCGGCTCAATCGCGATGTGCTGCTGTTCTCTTTCGCGATGAGCATGGCAACCATGTTGATCACCGCACTGCTTCCGGCGTGGCGCTCGGCTACGGTCAGCCCCGCGGCGGTGTTGAAGCAGGAGGGATCTGGAAGCAGCGAAAGCCGCGCATCGCGCCGGCTTCGCGATTCGCTCATTGTTGGCGAGGTTGCCTTGACGCTCACATTGAGCGTGGCCTGTGTGTTGCTGGCGCGGCAGATGATTGCCGATTCTCACCGCGACCTGGGCTTTCAACCGGACAATCTGCTGGTGATGGACACCCACGACGCAACCGAGCAACCGCTTCCGCTGTTTGGCAACGCGCCGGCAATGCTTGCCACATTGCGCGCGATGGTGGACTCCATTGCCAAAGTTCCCGGCGTGAAAAATGTGGCTGCTGTTCAGGGTGTCCCAATGGGACCGGGCGCAACAGATGTAAGTTTCGCAGTGCGCGGCCGCACGGAGTTCAAGCCCGGCGTGCAAGCGCTGCCGGTTGCGGACGTGCTGCCGATTACGACTGGCTATTTTCACGCCATGGGAATTCCGCTGTTGCAAGGCCGCCTGCTCACGGACGAGGACGACGAGAACGCTGCGCCTGTGCTGGTGGTAAGCCGCGCGTTGGCGCAACAGGTTTTTCCCGGAGTGAATCCGATCGGCCAGCAGATCATGTGCGGCTACGACGCGAAGTCCAGTTGGTGGACCATCGTCGGCGTGGTCGGCAACGTGCGCCAGGATTCGCCGGCCTCGCCCCAGGCTCAGACCATGTACGTGCCGGTGGCGCAGCATAGCTTCCGCGCCGCCGAAATGCAATTGGTGGTGAGGGCCGCCGTCGATCCAGCCGTAATGGCGGCTACGCTCGAACCCATGCTCAAGCGCAGCTATCCGATGGTGGCAGTTAGCTCAATCACCATGCGCGAAGCCGTGGGAGAATCCTCACGGGCGCAACGTTTCCGCACCCTCCTGTTCGGCGCGTTTGCAGGTGTTGGCATCCTGCTGGCCGCGGTCGGCATGTACGGAGTGACCGCGTACACCGTGACGCAGCGGCGCTTTGAATTTGCTCTGCGCATGGCCCTCGGAGCACAGCGCGGCCAGATCGTAGGCATGACGCTCTCGCATGGAATCGCCGTCGCGTTCCTGGGCATCGGCGTGGGCGCGGCGTTCAGTCTGGGCTTGCTCCGCGTGGTGGGTAACGTGCTCGGCAAGGTTCCTGCCTTCGATCCCGCGTCCTATGCCGTCGCCATATGCGGCGTTCTCGCTATCGCGGCCGTGGCCACCGTCATTCCAAGCCGCCGCGCAGCGCAGGTGGAACCCATGCGAGTGTTGCGCGGGGACTAGGAAACTGATTGAAGGAGTCTGCCTGTGGCCTAGCCTTGGCTCTCGGCGGGAACGGCGTCTTTCGCGCCAAATTCGAGATCGTCAAACCGGCGCCACTTGTAAATGGCGATGGACAAAATCCAACTCAGCGCAAAGAGCGAGACGATTGCGTAGCCCAGCATGCCGAAGTTGCCGTTCAGCTTGCCGACCATGTCCCAGAAAGTGCCGGTCAGGTGGAACTGCCCTGCCAGCAGGCCGAGCGCCTCAATGCCGCCGACGGCCAGCGCCACGATCACGGAAACCGAGGTGATCGTGATGTTGTAGTAGAGCTTGCGGATGGGCTTGACGAAGGCCCAGCCGTAGGCGCCCAGCATGAGGATATTGTCAGTCGAATCAATCAGCGACATGCCCGCGGCAAACAGCGCCGGGAAGACCAGGATGGACGAGAGCGAAAGCCCCTTGGAAGCTTCTGCGGCGGAGATGCCGAGCAGCCCGATCTCTGTTGCCGTGTCGAATCCCAGGCCAAACAGAATGCCCAGCGGATACATGTGCCAACTGGAGCGAATGAGGTTGAACATGGGGCGAAACAAGCGGGAAAGGAAGCCGCGATTGCCCAGCAGCAGGTCGAAGTCTTCTTCCACGTAGGGCTCGCCGCGGCGGACGCGCAGGAAGCAGGAACAGACCGATTGCAGCACGATGAGATTGACGAAGGCGATGCCGAACAGGAACAGCGCCGACACCAGCGTACCGATGACTCCGCCGATTACCCGGATGGAATCGATGCGATGCTGCAAGGCCAGCGCCGCGCCGGCGATGGCGATGGAGCCCACGATGACAATGGTGGAGTGGCCGAGCGAGAACATCAGCCCTACCGCCACGGGCCGCTTGCCCTGCTGCATCAGCTTTCGTGTGACGTTATCGATAGCGGCAATATGATCGGCGTCTACCGCGTGCCGCAGGCCAAAGCTGTAGGCGAGGAACGCCGTGCCCAGCAGTACCGGAAACCGATGGAATGCGACGAATGCCCAGCACCACCCGGCCACATTGAACCCCGCCAGCAGAACGTACAAGGCGATGACCTTGGCTTTGGTGCTGCCCGGCTCGTCATTCATCAGGCTCTTCAGGAAGGGTCGCATCGGGTTCCCTGTGCGCCGCATGCATCGATTGGGGTGCAAACTGCGCCCTTCCAGTGGCACGAAATTGAAAAACGTGCCTCCGGAATTCGTACCGAACCAGCGTAACACGAATTTTCAATCCATGTGTATGCCGGCGAGCACTTTTCAGCTTGCGGAAAAAGCGCCTGGCTGGGTTCGAATGCGCGCCGAGCATCCCGCAGGGGCTTAAGCTCGCACCGATTTTGTTCACGGTTTGCGTGGGGTGTACCCGCGTCGTTCCGGCGGAGCCCATTCCATAACATGTTTAACGCTGCAGGAGGTTCAGCACATTCTCGGTGGTTTCCGTTTCGCCGATGCGGGGAAAGATCTTTTCTACGCTGTGCCGGTGGGAATCCGCATCGCGGTCGGTCATGGCGTCCACCACCAGGACAACGTTATAGCCGTAGTCGTAAGCGCTGCGGGCCGTCGCTTCCACTCCTGCACTTGTGGCAACCCCCGTCAAGAAGACCTGGGTTACGCCGCGCCGCTGCAAATAGTCCTGCAGGGAGGTTCCGATGAACGCCCCTACGCGCTGCTTGCTTACCAGGAGATCGCCGGGGTGCGGATCAAGCTCGGGAACCAGCTCCGTCCAATCGTCGGGGAACGAAAATTTGGGCCGCGCGGTGTCGGTGCGCCCCGGCGCCGGCGCCGTCACGTTGACCAGAACCACCGGCAGGCCTCGCTCGCGGAAGGCGTGCGCGAGCCGCGCGGACCGGCCGACGATCTCCGCGGTGGGATGCACCGTGGGCAGGCCAACAATGCCTTTCTGCAGATCGATCACGATCAGGGCGGCGGTGGGGTCGAGTGTGGTGAGAGGCATGGATTTTCCTTTGCGTAATTGGATGCGGGATTTCCGGCCGGCTTTCGCGCCAGGGTCAGCTGGATTGTTTCTTTTGGAATTCAACGCTCATCAGGATGCTGATGGCGGCAAAGCCCGCAAAGAAGACCAGAACTGCCAGACTGCCTCCGTTGCAGACATTCCCGGCCCGGAACAAGAAATATCCGGCGATCAGATTCGCGAGCGACCAGAGCACGTTCACTGGCGCCGACGACAGTCCTTTTCCGGGCGGGTGCGCAAAGGGGGTGGGGAATCGGTTGCCCGAGATGCCGTGCACAAAATGAGGCACTGCATTCGCGAAGAAAATTCCGGAAAAGAAACAGGCGATGTAGTTATACCAAATCACTGGCTTTTCCCTTCTCTCAAGGTGCGATGTGCGCGGCGCGCGTCGGTTCGCAGGCGGTTGGTCATGGCGACGAAATACAGCCATGTTTGGCGGCATTTCGTCACCGGGATTTCGTCACCATGCGTTATTTCTCATGAGCGCCGTCCAGCCTCTCGGATGCAGCCCCTTTATTTTCAACGGCGCGCTCGTTCACCGCTCCGCCCGCACGTTTGGCATGTCTCGTGCAATATCCATGGTATGAGCATACAAACTCAGCATACGTTAATCATTGTCCTTCATGGCAACGACCATGTGATGACGGTCGAGGAGAGGGGTAGAGTCACTTTGATCCGGTCGTCCAACCCAGAACACCTGTGGGCGCCGCGCGCCCAGGGTGGAACATCGAGTTCTCTTTCCCTTGCTTCCTGCAAGCAGACTCACTTGGTCATGCGGGAATGTATGAAATTCGAAGCCAGACCCTGAATGCGCACAACACTCTCAAGCGCGCGCCCATTGCAGATTTGTTTCCAACTTTTCCGGCCCTTGCGAATTTTATGTTGATAATTTTCACGGTTCAGCCGATAGTGGATTCACATCTCAAAAGCAAGCGCATGAATGTGAAGGTGATCATGAAGGTCCATGGGGCACTCGTGTCTCTCGCAGTTTCCTTTGCTTTGGTTGGCGCGCAGGCGTTGGCGTTGCCCGCGGTTTCCACCGCTGCCAGCGCCCGGCAGACGAACCCGGCCGAAAAAAAGATTTCCGGTGCGCCTCCGGCTTCCTTGTCGGCGCCAAGCTCGCCGGCCGCGCGGCATCTTTTCCCGGTGCGCGATGAGAAAGGCTTGCTTTTGTCCTGCATCGCCCCGGAGTTGGACACGAACAAAGACACCGACGTGTTCAATAACTGCTCGCTTGCACCCGGGCGCACGCTGGACGATGTGATGCACTCCTTTATCAAGGCCTTCCATCAGGAGCAGAAGCAGCAGGCCGAAGACCATGCAGCGGTGCAGAAGGACTCGGACGAGAAAGCCACTGTGAAGGCGGCGCAGAAGTAGAAACATCGCGCCCCAGGCTGAATCGCTCCTCCTAGTTGTTGCGCAGTGCGACCATGGGGTTGATGCGCGAAGCCCTTCTTGCCGGGATGTAGCCGGCCAGCATGGCAACGGCTCCGATGAGCACAATCATGGCGGCAAACGCGATGGGATCACTCGGCGCGGTGTTGAAGAGCAAAGCGGCAATGGCGCGCGAAACCAGGAGAGATACGATGGCTCCTGCGGCGATGCCGAAGGCGGCAAGGCGCAGAGTTTTGAAGAGGACGATGCGCCGCACCTGCGCCATGGTTGCGCCCAGCGCCATGCGGATGCCGATCTCCTGTGTGCGCTGGGTGACCGAGTAGGAGATGACACCGTAGATGCCGATGGCGGCAAGCAGAAGTCCGAGGCCGGCGAAGGAAGCAGCCAGGAGCATGAAGAACTGGCGCGGTGAGTTGGCGTGATCCACGAGACTTTGAATGGGACGAAACTCGGCCATTGCCTGTTTGGGATTGATGTCGCGCAAGGTGCGGAGCACGGTTCCGGCCAGCACCGCAGGCGGAAGCGTGGTGCGGACCACGAGCTGGGCGCCGCTGGGACCGCTCTGCATGGCGGAATAGTAGATTTGCCAGCCTGCTTCGCCCTCGGAGCTTTCTTCATGCACATCGTCTGCGACGCCTACGACGAGCATCTCCTGGCCGTTACCGCCGATGATCTGGCCAACGGCGTCGTGATTGGGCCAGTGGGCGTACTGGTCAAGGAAATTCGCGAAGGAGCGATTGATGAGGACGACGTTCCGGCTTTTGGGGCCGTCATCCCAGCTGATATCGCGGCCGCGGATACCGGTTCCCATGGCGCGCAGATAGCCAGGGGTGATCACGTAGACCAGCGGCGAGCCGTGGACATTCTCAGGCTGTTTGATGCTCTTGGGCCAGGGCAATCCCCAGGCGCGATTCTGGCCGAGGGGCAAATAGTCTGAGATACCGGCAGCTTCAACGCCGGGTATGGCGCTTACCCGGCTGATGACCTGCTGAAAGATGACGCCGCGCCTGGCTGCACCGAGAGAGCCATCCTTGTCATTGGGGGCGCTGTCGTCGTAATCGACGTTGATAGAAGCGGCGTGTTGCGGCTGGAAGCCGAGATCGACATCGAGGACCTGAAGGAAGCTGCGCAGCAGCAGACCTGCGCCCACCAACAGTACGCAGGCCAGGGCGACCTCGGTAACGACGAGGATGGAGCGCAGGCGCTCGTGCTTGCGGCCCTGACCGGAACCTGCGCCGGAGTCTTTGAGCGAGTCCTGCAGGTTGCCGGAAGCCATGCGCAGACCCGGGAGCAGTCCGAACAAGCCAGCTGCAACTAGAGCGATGAGAACGGTCCAGCCGAGCGCGGCGCCGTCAATGTGCAGCAGGCTGAGCAGCGGAAGCGCGAGGGCTTGCTGATGGCGCAGCCAGGCGATGAGCGCAGCGGCGAGAACCAGTCCGCAGATGGCTCCCGCGCCGGAGAGGACGAGGCTCTCGGTGAGCAGTTGACGCACGATGCGGAAGCGGCTTGCGCCGAGCGCGGTGCGCATGCCGAACTCCTTGGTGCGAGCGGCGGCGCGGGCAAGAAGAAGATTGGACAGGTTGACGCAGGCAATCAGGAGAACGCTGCCGACAGCCGACCAGAGGACGACCAGCGAACGGCGCAGCTTTCCGCTGATGTAATCCTTGAGAGGTACCGGCACCACGGCGCCCGTATATTGATGGCAGGATCCAGGCTGCTTGTTGTTCCAGCACATGTGGGTGGCGGCTGCAGCGGCGTCGGGAACGGCTTGTCCCATGGTGACGCCGGGCTTGAGACGGCCAATGAGGGTGATGATGTTGCCGTAGTCGCGGGGCGGCCCGTAGAGATTGAGGGGCGTAAGGGCGTCCACCTTGGCTCCGGGAGAAAAGACCGCGCCGAAGTCGAAGGTGGGAGGAAGAACGCCGATGACGGTGGTCTGATTGCCGTTCATGTCGAAGGCCTTGCCGACGATTTTGGGGTCGGCGTTGAACTGCCGGCGCCACCACGCATCGCTGAGGACAATCACCGGAGCAGCACCATTGTTGCCGTCTTCCGGACGGAAGAGGCGACCCATGGCGGGCTGCACGCCGAGAACCTGAAAGAAATTGGCAATGACGTCGATACTGGTGGCGGGGATGGGTGCGCCGCCCAGGTTGAGGTCGAGATTGCCGGGACCGGAGAAGGCGAAGTAGCCGGTCACGTCCTGATACGAGCGGCTGAACATGCGAAATTCGTCGTAAGCGTCCGTGGAATAGGTGGCGCAGGAGAGGCCGCACTTCGTGGGCGGCGGGGCGATCCATACGAGGCGACCTGCATCAGGAAAAGGCAGTGGACGCAGGAGCAGATTGTTGACCACGCTAAAGACAGCAATGTTGGCGCCGATGCCCAGGGCCAGAAGAAGAATAGCGATGATGGTGAAGCCGCGGTCGCGGCTGAGCGAGCGGATGGTGTAACGGAGATCCTGGAGAAGAATGTCGAGTCTCATAATTCCTCGCGCTTCGCGTTGTTGATACTTGGCAAGATCGATGCCGCCGAAGCGAACCAGCGCCTGGCGGCGTGCTTCGAATGGAGTGAGGCCACGTTCGATGTTCTCCGCGACCGCCAGTTCGATGTGCGCCGCAATCTCGGCTTCGAAGTCGGCGTCGAGCGGTGGTTTGCGGAAGAATGAATAAATGCGGGCAAGAACCCGCCGCGGCGCGCCCATTAGAGTTCTCCCTCGGGAGACATGGCGAGCACGCGAACCATCACATCGGATAACCGCTGCCAATGTGCGGCATCCTTCGCCAACTGTTTGCGGCCGCTACGCGTGATGGAGTAGAACTTGGCCTTGCGATTGTTGTCGGAGGTGCCCCACGCGGCGGCGATCCATCCGCGCTGTTGCAGGCGAACGAGGGAAGCGTAGATGGTGCCCTGGTTGAGCAGCACTTCGTCGCCGCTTGCCTGCTCAATGCGCCGGGCGATGCCGTAGCCGTGCTGAGTGCCCATGGCGGCAAGAGATTGCAGCACCATCAGGTCGAGGGTGCCCTGCAAAAGATCGAGTTTGGATTCGCCCATTCCGGCCTCCTGTGTTCATGCCACATCAGTATTGCACAAGATATGTGGTATTGCCACAGGAAAAGTTGGGGGACACGCAGAAAAAGGAACGGCCGACATGGATGTCGGCCATTCAGTGGAAGAGACGCCTTGTTGTCCGTCGAGTTCTGTTCCGTCTGACTTCAGCTCAGCGCTCGTGGCCCTTGGGAGACGGTTTCGCAGTGTTTTCGTTGTGCTTCTCGTTGTAAATTTGCTTGCTGTTCTTGTTCTGCTCCTGATTGACCTGTTGCTTCTGCTGGCCAGTCAGCGCGCCTCCGTTGGCGGTGCGCTCGTTGTGGACCTGCTGATCAACACCAGCCTGGTTGCGGTTGGTTCGGGCGGCCTCACCGGAGGTCATCTGGCCGCTGCGCAGGCCGTTGGCGGTGCGCTGCTGCTGGTTGGCTTCCCGGTTGTCCACTTCGTTCGGCTTGATGGTGTTTGCGTTGTGCTTCTCGTTGTAGATCTGGCGGCTGGCGGCGTTCTGTTCGCCGTTGATCTGCTGGCGCTCCTGGCCGGTCAGCTTTCCGCCGTTGGCGGCGCGATCGTTGTGGACCTGCTGGTCGATCCGCGATTGGGTGCGGTCGGCGCGGGCCGCTTCGCCGGAGGTCATCTGGCCTGAACGCAGGCCGTTGGCGATGCGCTGGTCCTGGTTGGCCTCGCGGGTGTTGGGGTTGTAGCGCACGCCGGCAGAGCGGTCAGCCGCAGAGATAGGCTGCGACTGAGCGTGCTGCATGGCCACCTGGTGATAAGCGCCGACGTTAGACGCAGCCGCCATTGCGGGCCGTCCATTGTTGACGGAAGCAAGCTGGGAACGATCCTGAGCGGCGAAGCCCTGATGCTGCACCTGCTCGCTGGTCGGCTGGAAGTGATGCTCGTTGGCCGCCTGCATCTCCATGGCGGAGGCATGGGCCTGAATGCCCGCGCCGCCGTTGAAGCTGACGTGGTTCACATTGACGATGGTGTTCTGCTGAATGATGGTGCGGTTCTCATAGAAGTTGGTAACGCGGACGCCGCCAAAGTTGGCGCATGCGTGGTTGTAAGCGAAGGCGCCGCCGCGCCACTCACCGCCGAAGAAGCCAACACCGCCATAGCCGAAGCCGTAGTTGACCCCCCCGTAGAAGCCCACGTGCGGACCCCAATAGCCGCCGTGCCAGCCATACACGCCGCCGGCATAACCCCAGTAGCCTGGGGTCCAGAGAAACCCAACCGTGGGAGGCTCCACCCAAACGCCGGGAACCCAGTAGTAGCCTGCATCGCCATAGGCCCAGTAGCCGGGAGTCCAGAGGTAGCCTGGCGCGGGCAGCGGGGGCTGCACATACACCGGCAATACCGGCGGCGCAAAGTTGACAGAGATGAAAATGCCCGCTTGTGCCTGGGGAACAGCCAGAGTGAGCATGGGAGCCGCAATTGTGGCGGCGAAAAGTAGCCTGCGAATTGTTGAACTAAGCAACATGTCGATCTCTCCTTGAGCTGAGGTTGCAAAAGCCCGATGCATCCCGGCTCGCATTGATTTGTACGCACTCATGCGAACACGGGCCCGCGTTGCATGTTGCGAAAAAAGTTGAGGTGACGGTACCTTGGTTCGCAACTTTGCTTCGCACAGGGCGATGAGGAATTATAGAAATCGCAGTCCACTCACGCCAGCAATTTCAAGGCAAAATGTTGGGTATAAAACTGCGCAGCGCGATTCGCTGCAGGTATTTCCGGGGAGGGAAAAAGAAGGCGACGTAATCGGATCTGGCGCTTGACGCGTGGTCGATGGCAAGAATGCGGAGCTTGGCCATCGCAATTACACCGCATGAAAAGCGCGCGGTGAATTCTGTCACTGATCAGAGTTTCTG
>Ga0302324_100016198_pt1 | contig 14862 bp, 12 predicted proteins | sample Palsa_T0_1_FD_201949 | JGI IMG/M metagenome (GOLD analysis project Ga0302324, IMG submission 201949) | Peat permafrost microbial communities from Stordalen Mire near Abisko, Sweden - Palsa_T0_1 | ecosystem: Environmental > Terrestrial > Soil > Palsa > Peat permafrost | place: Sweden: Abisko...
GCACGATCATGCCAGCCAGTACCAGAAGCAAGGAAAAGCGGGAGAGGAAAAGTTCCGCGCCCAATTGACCGACCAGGAGTACGACCAATCCGAAGGCCAAGATCAGCAGTCCCGACCAGGACGGCTGCAGCCGCAGGCGAGCTAGCCGGGAGCGCTCCTGCCAGATCACGAACGCCGAAAACGGCGGAACGAAAAATCCGTGGGAGAAATTTGGATCGTGCCACCATTGTCCCATCAGATGGCGGAGCACAGGAATGTAGAGCCAGAGCAACAGTCCGGCAAGCAGCGCGGCTTGCCACGGCGGGAGCGATGGCGCGCTCCCAGCGGACGCTCGCGCAGGTGGTTGCTCCACATGCAACACTTGGCTCACAGAAAAACTCTCTATTTTCCGGGGGATAGGCCTAGCATAAGCGAATTGGCAAGAATCCCGCAAACAAATCCGGGCCCCTGGGGGGCCCTGGGGAGTAGTCGAAAGCAATGATTAACTTGGCTCTGCCAGCCAACGGCTTAAAGCGCTTGGCTAGCGCGCGGGTTTGGAGTTCCTACGATCGGTCGCAAACGACTCACGGTGACGCCCATTCGTGACGCCCGCCGTACGGGCTGACGGCAACCGATTCACCTCTACATTCCCAGGACTCGTGTAAACTTCCAGTGATTTTTGCCGCAAAAACATCGCAATAGACTTTGAATATGAACGATGGCAAACGCATCGCAGTCGCACTGCCCATTGGCATCTTTGTCTTCACATTTGTCTTCCGCTTGTTTATTGCCTGGCGGGTGGGACTATTCCGCGACCACCAACAAGATGAAATGGTCCGCATCGCGCTTTCGCTTCTTAAGTACCACGAGTACGGCAATCCTTACCTGATCCGGACCGGGCCAACCGCGCATGAGATGCCGCTTTATCCGCTCTTCCTGAGTGGCGTTTATGCGCTCTTTGGCACGGGTAATCTTGCTGAGGCGGTGAAAATCACTCTGGCTTGTGCCGCCTCGGCGCTGCGGTGTGCCATGCTCCCTTTTTTCTGCCTGGAGGCAGGACTGGATCGAATCGTAGGAATCGTTGCCGGCGGTGTGAGCGCCGTTTACGTGAGCGCGTTGCAAACGGAATTGCGGGGGAACTGGGATCATCCCTGGCAGGCCCTAGTCCTTCTTTTGTTGACATGGATGACCCTGCGGTTGTGGAGAGACCGATCATGGCTTGCGCGAATCCCTTGGCGCTACTTTATTGTTTGGGGTTTCGGCATCCTTCTGCAGCCGGCTTACCTGCCCGTTCTTGCGGCGTTCCTGTTGGCCGGTTTGATCGCGGCGCCACAGAAGGTCCGGCCACGCTACTTGAAACTGAGTGCAGCGCTATTGTTAACAGTTTCTCTGTTTTTGGTGCCGTGGGCTGTTCGCAACCAACTGCGGTTGGGAAAACTAATATTCACAAGAAGCAACTTCGGATTAGAGTTCTGGGTCTCGAATGGCCCGGGCAGGGCGTTCGACATGCAAACCAATCTGGGTTTTGCGGTTCCCCATCCATCGCTGAACCTGAGCGAGGCGCAGAGCGTACTGAGGCTTGGAGAAGTCCGCTACAACCAACTGAAACTGAACGAAGCCAAAGCCTGGGTCCGAGCCAATCCCGAGCAGTTTGCCCGCTTGACGACCCGACGATTCCTGGCGTGGTGGTTTCCTCCCGGCCGGAACATTGTTCAACGCATCCTGAACTACGTTTTTTCCCTGCTGGCGCTGGCTGGCGCTGTCATTCTGTTTCGCAGGCAGCGCCTGACCGCAGTGCTGTTTTTTCTGACATGGATCAGCTTCCCATGTGTGTACTACATCATTCAGTGGTCTTCGAAGTATCGCTATTCAACCGAGTGGGAGCTTGTAATATGCGTTGCCTTGACCCTCAGAACGGTATTTTGCCCGGCTCCGTTTAAGGAAGTGGCGAAGTAGTTCGGTCGCATGTAAAAGCCACATTGCACGCTGAACCTACCGGGTTCCCGTAGCGGCAGTCGAGTTCGACCGCCATCTGGCTATTGTTTGCGTATCCGGAAGCGCTGACAGCGACTACGGCAATATTTTTCGTGTCAAATATGCCTGCTGCATTTATGGAAGGAACATTGATGGTTGTACTGCCGTCGGGCGCGAGCTTCCCTGAGGCCGGCGATACCGTGAGCCATGGCGCGCTTGTGGTTGATGCGGTTGATGCCGTGGTGGTGAATTTCATTGTCGCGGCACCGGCTGTCAACGAGCACGAGATGGGAATTTCATAGGTCGCAGGGTCGTTTCCATTGATTGCAGCGATTGGCACCAATTGGGTTTTCTCGCAGGACGCCGCGCAGCCAACCGTGGCGGTAGCCAGGGGAGTTAGCGGCTGCGTTCCACCGCTCCCGCAGCCCTGCAAAGTGAGGTCCACAAGCCAGAGGCAGAGCAGCGCCAGAGTCGCTTTTGAAATCCGATGCATTCGATTGATCTCCCTCGGTTTGAGCGGAACGCGGACACCCGCCAGCACTGCGGAGGATATCGCATGGGCGAAGGGGAATTGTTACAGGAGTGTTACGCGCCTGTTAAAAATTTTCCCCGGGCGGGGAAGCTCGAACGAAGTCAAGCCGGACCGGCGTGCCCAATGCCTTATATGACCCTTACTTCCACTTTCACATCACTGTAACAGCGTCCGCGTAAGCTGCCACGAGTTCTGTTTTCCTGCCACCCAGCGAACCTGTTCCCAGCATGACGCGACGTCGAAATGCAGCGACTGCCGTAAACCCACTACCGCGCGCCGTTGACAGTCCGCAGCGGCTTCCGGTTCTCGTCGAGGAGCCAGTCGCAGCGCCAACGATGAGTCTGCAAGCCGGCATCTATGCCGTCACAATCCTGGTGGGCGCCTTTCTTCTCTTTCAAATAGAACTCATCATGGGCAAATTCCTGCTGCCGCGTTTTGGCGGAGGCCCTTCGGTTTGGAGCACATCCCTGCTGGTTTTCCAGGTTCTTTTGCTTGCGGGATATGGGTATGCGGCTTTCATTTGCGCGGTCTTCCGCCCACGAACGCAAGCGATCATACATTTGTGCCTCCTCGGCCGCCAGTATCGCGGTTCTCCTTACCGCCTGTACGCTTTATCGAATCTTGGTTCGATGCTCGGATTACTTACCTATCCCCTTCTGGTGGAGCGGACCCTGACGCTCTCTCAACAGGCCTGGGTCTGGGATATCGGATATGCGGTTTTCCTGCTCGTGGCTGCTAAAAGCGCTTTCACACACATGGGGCGATCGGCGGCATTGGAGGCGAGGCTGGAAGAAAAGCCTGCGAGGCGTGGGAAGGTAAAAGAGTCTTCTGAATCGCAACCCGAATTCTGTGGCTGGCCCTTGCCGCCTGTTCGTGCACGATGCTACTAGCCACGACGAACCTGATCAGTGAGCAGGTGGGGCCGGTTCCGCTGCTTTGGGTGGTGCCGCTTAGCCTTTATCTATTGTCGTTCGTGATCTGTTTTGATCACCCCCGCTGGCACAGGCGCGAGATCTTTTGTCCGCTGTATATTGCCCTGGCGTTACTGGCGCTGCGAACTCTCACGAACTACTCGATGATCAAGTTGACCACGCTGGTACTGATTTTCTGTTCGACATTGATGGCGGTCTGTATGGTCTGCCACGGCGAGTTGGCCCGACTGAAGCCGCCGACGGGACATCTAACTTCCTTCTATCTGATGGTAAGTTTCGGCGGCGCGTTAGGCAGCGCAGCGGTTGTTCTGCTCGCGCCGCGGATCTTCAACCGCTTCTGGGAATTCCAGATTGCACTCCTGGGCTGTGGGGTTCTGTTGGCAGTAGCTCTTGTCCGCGACCGCAGCTCGTGGGTTAACCAAGCACACCACGGTACCGCGATTCTGGTGGTGTGCGGGGTCGTGTTCCTGGCCGGCGCCTGGTTCTTTACCAAAGAACTGATCGAATGGGAAGATCAAGGCGAAACCGTTGCCGCGCGCACCAGAAACTTTTTCGGCATCAAGACGGTGCTGAGAGAGCCTGGCAGCATGGAGATGGTTCACGGTCATACCCTTCATGGCATGCAGATGTCCGATCCGACGAGGCAGAGCGATCCTACTACGTACTACACCCGACAAAGCGGAATCGGTCTGCTTCTCGACCATTATCCCAGGCCCTCGGGACAGGGGGAATTGCGTGTCGGGGTCGTGGGAATGGGAGTCGGGACTTTGGCGGCTTATGGGCGAGCAGGCGATTATTTCCGCTTTTACGAAATCGATCCCTCGATTCCCGACTTTTCGATGGGGACGAATCCGCCCTTCACTTTTGTGAAGTCCTCGCCCGCGCACATAGATATTGTGATTGGAGATGCGCGAATCAAAATGCAGGAGGAAGTCTCTCGAGGCGACCTCCAGAAGTTCGATATCCTCGTCGTGGACGCATTCAGCGGCGATTCGATCCCGGTGCACCTTCTCACGTTGGAGGCGATGGAGTTGTATCAGAGACAACTTCGCACTCCTCAGTCGGTCGTCGCGTTCCACGTCAGCAGCAGCGCACTTGATCTTCGTCCGGTGGTGCAGAGTCTGGCAAACTCTTTCCACTTGGCCGGCGTGGAAGTAGACACGCGAGACGCGTATCAGCCAGTCTGGATACTGCTTTCGCGCGACCCGGCCGCTTTCCAGTCGCCGGCTCTGGCCTCCGCCGCGCATCCTGTGGAGATAACACGTCCCGTGCGGTTATGGACTGACGATTACAGCAACCTGTATCAGCTGTTCAACTGGTGAGGTGCAACTGAGAAGGGTTCGAAGGGGTTTCTTGGGAAGCAAAAACTGTATCTTTTCAGTCGGAGGCTGATGTGAATTTGGCAGCACAACGGCAGGTCGGAAAACAACCTCGTAGCGAGAAATCCGCCGGCGAGCAATCTCTCATCGAAAAGTCTGTTTCAAAAGCTGGCTTCTTTACCGCGCCAGACCAGGCCATGCTTCGATGGAGCCTGTTGTTATCGACTCTTTGTGTCTATTGCTCGGTTGTGCAGAATTCCTTTGTGAATTTCGATGATGACTTGTACTTCAGCACGCCCGAGATCCGACAGGCCTTCGACTGGAATCTGCTTCGTTGGGCGTTTACAACGTTCGCACAAGCTAATTGGCATCCAATAACCTGGCTATCACACGCCCTCGACTACCAATTATTTCGCTCGAATCCGGTAGCCGTGCACGTGGAGAGCGTTCTCATTCACGCCGCGAGCGCCATCGTGCTTTTTCTCCTTCTGCAGGAGGCATCCGGGAGCGTTTGGAGAAGCGTGACGGTCGCCGCGATGTTCGCATTGCATCCGCTGAACGTCGAATCGGTGGTCTGGGGGTCGGAGCGAAAGAGCGTCCTCAGCATGCTCTTCTTCATGATCGCGCTGTGGGCGTACGGCAGGTACGCGAAGCAGCGATCGATTGGACGCTACCTCGGCGTAATCGCTGCCTTCGCTCTCGGCTTAATGGCGAAGCCGCAGATCGTTACGTTCCCGTTTGTTCTGCTGCTTTGGGATGTTTGGCCTCTGGGTCGCTGGCGGATCACGCACGGGTCGGGATTGCGGGCACGGTCTGCTCTGGGCTGGCTGGTCGCGGAAAAAGTTCCGCTATTTCTTCTTTCCGCAGGGAGTTGCGTGTTAACTTTTCGTGCTCAATTGGCGGGCGGTACCGTTGTTGGCTTGAAGGACTTACCTTTCAAACTGCGTGTAGGAAATGCAGTGGTTGCATATGTGCGTTATTTGGGCAAGGCAATCTGGCCGTCGAATCTTGCAGTGTTCTACCCCTATCCCGCAGGGGGTCGGTCAGGCTGGCAGATCGCGTTGGCTACGGTGTTGTTGTTGGCGATCTCGGCATTAGTTTTGGCGGCGCGAAAGCACCGGTATCTTGCGGTCGGATGGCTTTGGTTTCTCGGAACTCTGGTACCGATGATTGGACTCGTGCAGGTAGCCTGGGCTGCGATGGCTGACCGTTACGCTTACTTGCCATTCATCGGCTTGTTCCTGATGGTCACGTGGGGTGTTGCGGATTGGGCCGAGGCGCGCCGGATATCTGAGACTTGGCTCCGCCTCGCAGCCGGCGCTGCGCTGCTTCTGCTGAGCGTGGCTACATGCCGTCAAGTCGGTTACTGGCGAGACGGCGAGACCTTATGGACGCACGCAGTGGAGGTTACGGTCAACAATTCCCTGGCACAAGCGTATCTGGGCGTAGAACTAGCTCGCAAGGGACGAAGCGATGAGGCGATGGAACACTTCCGTCAGGCTCTCACGATTTACCCTGAGGATCCGATCGCGAACCTCCACATCGGCATCTACGAGGGGGCGCACGGAAATGCTGGCGCCGCTGTCGAACACCTGAACAAAACAGTGCATTTTACAAACGATCCACAGATGAAGGAGTCGGCCTACGCGAACCTTGGGACGGCCTATCGCAATCTTCATGATTACGCGCATGCGGAGGAGAATTTCCGGTCTGCTTTGAGCATAAATCCCGCCAATTTAGCGGCGGAGGTCGGTATGGGCTTAGTCGCGCAGCACAGAAAAGACTTTCCGGGAGCGATTCGCTGGTATTCCCAGGCGATGTTGGCGCAGCCAAGCGCGATCAAATGCCTGCTCCTTGCCAAGGCGATGGAGAAGAATGGTCAGCTTGAGGAATCGAAGGGTGTCTACGATGAAGCCCGAAATCTGACGTCGGACCTAGCTGCCTCCCAGCGCATCGTCGATCAGTTGCTGGCCACGGTGAATTGATGCCCATACCTTAACCCTTCAGGCCAACCTCCCAGGCGCAACCGACTGGCTGCGGAAGGAATGATTCGCCCTCGGATCGCCTGGTGGCCTCGGAAAGCAGCGTCCTGTGCCATAATGGGACACGCAGGCCGTGTGAGACAGAGTGACATGGACGCTATAAGTAAGCCTGTGCCATTTGAGGCAGTTTCACTGTGGTTTGCTGGTTAGTGGCTGTACTGCACGCCTCATACGGCTCACGTCGGGACGCCACTTTCGCGGCGCAAAAGTTGGAACGGCTGGGAAGCGCACTGCCGCATCGCGTTCCAATCTAAGCGCAATTGACCTGGGCTCTGTTCGTTGGCCTATGACGTGGCATGGCAAAGGCACTTCTCCGATTGCGCTGGTATCCCAACCGGCGCGTGTTTCCGACATTGCTCCCTATCACGACCAGTTGCTTTTTGGATTGGTAGCGTTGGCTGTGCTACGTCTCTGGATTTTGCCTCTGAGTTCCAGTTTGTGGCTGGATGAAACCGTAACCTACTGGAGCGCATACAAAGGAATTGGGGCGGCAATCACGCGCAGCCAGTTTTTCCAAGGACAGCAAGTGGTCTACTCGTTGATTGCTGCCCTTGCCATGCGCGTCGGCGGCGCGAGCGAGATTGCTCTCCGTCTGCCTTCCGTGATAGCAGCCGCTCTGACCGCCTGGCTACTTTTTCTGTTGGGGAAGGAACTCTTCGACCGCGAAGCCGGCATTTTCGCGGTTCTTGTATACACGTCGTTTCCGGTAGTCGCGAAAGAAGCCGCGGCCAACGCCCGCCCATATGCGATTGGTATGCTCCTGGTGGTTGCAGCCATGCTACAACTGGTCCGGTGGATGCGGTCGGGTCGCCTGCGAAACATGGCAGCGTTCGTGGTTTTGAGCGCAGCCGTCCCTTACCTCCATTATCTCTTCGCAGTCATGTACCTCGTATTCTTCTTGTACTGCGCTTACGTGAGATGGTCGCGCGAGGCGCCGGTCTCGCGGCAAAGGCTGGGGATTGCGGCGATCCTTATCCTGCTCCTGATCCTACCGCTTTTGTGGAATGCTTTGCACGCGAAGCGTATCAATGCTGAAGCTTCCTTTGCGCAAACTCCTGAAACGATCCAGCTCTTTTCGAGCCTACTGAACCCGATTCTCGGCGTCAGTTTGCTTTTCGGACTGCTGGTCGGCGTATTGGTTTTTGGGGGGTGCAGGGCGACTCTCGCCGGACTATCACGTTCTACATGGCTGCTGCTAGTGGGAGGGTTAACGATACCGGTTTTCGTATTGTATCTGGTTGCGCGACTTACGCCCTTTGAAACGTTTGTCCCAAGGTATTTTCTTACCGCGGTCCCCGCGCTAGCCCTATTGATCGGTTGGATTGTGCGGAGTATGGAGCCGGCTCGAGCCAGAATTATTGTTGGCACCGCAATCGTACTGGTCTCAATCATCAGCTTCGGGAAAATTCCCGTTAATCAGTTAGCCTCTCTTCAAGGAGAAGACTGGAGGTCGGCTGCGGCCCTGGTAAGAGTTGCGGGAATTTCGCAAAATACTCCCGTATTGATCCGCGTCGGTTTGATTGAATCAGCAAAGATTCGATGGGATATCAACATCGATCATGACAGCCCGTTGCTAAGTCCGATCTCGAAATACCCGGTTCCCGGGCGGGTCGTTCTTGTTCCCTATGGATTTGATCCAGAAGCAGTGAAATACCTGGAGGATGTGTATTCCCAGGTGCTGATGCCGGTCGATACTTTTGTCCTCATAGCCAGGAACGGCGCGATGGTCCCGTGGCTACGCGGGTGGTGTTTGGGACATGGCTTCACGGCTTTAAAAATGGGCAACCCTGAGGGCATCACTGTCCTGCTGTTCCGCCGGCAACGTCCTGGCGCAGTGCCGGAGATCAGTCTTCATTCTGCTTGCCGATTGTGCGCGAAGCCCGCGGGAAGCAAGACCTCGACGCGACAGGCACGGAAATTTGGCGTCTCCGAGATTCCTGCCGGAAAACCCCGTTCGCCCGAAACACAGAGCTAATCGCTGGTGCGAGAGGATACCCCGTCCTTTACCCCCGGCAACGACTCCTGAGCGGCCGCCGCATACTGACCGGAAGCCACTGGCACTTTTACCGAGTACTTCACCAGACACCAGATGGCGCGAACTCCATCCTTCCATCCGATCTTCTTACCCTCTTCGTAAGTTCGGCCCCAATAGCCGATGCCGACCTCGAAAATCCGCAGGCGACGCTTGGCCAGCTTGACCGTAATCTCTGGTTCAAATCCGAAGCGGTCTTCCTCGATCGGAATCGACTGGATGATTTCACGCCGGAAGGCTTTATAACAAGTTTCCATGTCAGTCAGGTTGATATTTGTCAGGCAGTTGGAAAACAAGGTCAGAATCCGGTTCCCAACGGAGTGCCAGAAATACAGAACGCGGTGAGGAGCACCGCCCAGAAATCTTGACCCAAATACGACATCGGCTTTGCCTTGAATGAGCGGCTCCAGAAGTAATGCGTAATCTGAAGGATCGTATTCGAGGTCAGCATCCTGAATGACTACAAAGTCGCCGCTCGCTTCCTGGATGCCCCGGCGAAGCGCTGCTCCCTTGCCCATGTTGTGAGGTTGACGGAAGAACCGAATTTGAGTCCTTTCGGCAGCCAACTCGGCCAGAATCTGATCGGAACCGTCCTTCGAGCCGTCATCGACGCACAATAGCTCGATATCGAGGGGCACCGCCAACACCTTTTCAATCACCTCGCGAATGGTTCTGCGTTCGTTGTATACGGGCATGACTACGGAAAGTTTCATGGTGCGAGCTACTCCAGGGGCTACTTGTTCATTTCCGAGCGGCGACAGCGTATCTATATCTCGTCCGGGCTTTGATCAACTGGTGTGAACGATCGTTCACGCGGGCTTGGAGACCTACCCTAACGCGGCCTAACCCGAGGCGATCGAATGCGTCGCGCTTCTCGACAAGGTAGCATGGACTTCGCAAAGGCGGGCTCGCCAACGAAAAGTTTTGTTTGAAGATTAAGAATCCGGCTAGATTTTCCGGTTAACCTCAACCTCAACTCGACATTCGGCATAATCCAGGGCCGGCATCATTTCCCCAACAGAGGGGTTGGCTTACGAAGCTTAGCTTCTCTGGTTAGGCAAATACTTTCCCTCAGTTAGGAAGCCGTGAAGGGCAAGGTTGGTAAGTCCAGCGGCTCTGGATCTCTTTATTTGTTTGTAACAATCAGAGAATACAATGGTTAGGCTGGGGGCGTGATTACCCGCTCCAGGATCCAAAGATTGGCACTTACATTGCTCAGGCGAGGACAAGCGGGGAACGCAAGAAGGGTTGGGTTGCGAAGATGGGGACGGATTTGGGCCGGGAGCAAGAAGACATCGTGGAAAGTATGCAGGCTGCGAGAATTCTCCGGCATGTAGGACAGGAGTTTGTAGAGGGGGTCAGTCCGAACATGCGGGGAGTGGAAACTGTGATGCGGGAGGTTGCGCAGAGCGAGGTTCCCGTTCTGCTGCTGGCCGAGCGCGGAGCCGGGAAAAAGGCGGCGGCCCGTAGAGTTCACAGCCTCTCACGCCACCGCGAAAAGCCATTTCGGGTGGTTTCTTGTGCTAGGTTAGAGTCTGGCCAGTTCGGTAGCCCGGCGGATAAGTACGGTCTGCTTGCCGAAGGTACGGTGTTTTTGGAGGAACTTGCGGAACTGAGCGCGGTGGGTCAGGCATGGTTGCTGCAAGCTTTGACCCAGGCGAATGGGAACGGCGGACAGGCTCAGTGCCTGGCTCGGCTGATCTGTGGAAGCTCCCGCGATCTGGAAGCGGAAGTCAAGGCGGGAACACTCCGCGAGGATCTGTATTACAGGATCAGCGGAGTGTGCTTGCGACTACCCCCGCTGCGCCAGCGTCGTGAAGATATTCCGGCGCTCACGGAACATTTCCTGGAGAAATTTGGTCGTGATTTTCAGCGGGCGGTGCCGCTGCTCAGCCAGGAGACCCAGCGGCTTTTCCAGGAGTACTCGTGGCCAGGGAATGTACGGGAACTGGAGAACGCCGCCAAGGCAATTGTGGCCTTAGGGGATGAAACGGTTGCCATGGGAGGCTTGCGGGCAATGCTTCGCCGTCCCGACCCGGGGGGGACAACTGGTCAGGTGTCGTTGAAGCAGGCGTCCCGTGCCGCATCTCGCGAAGCGGAACGGGAGTTGATTCTGCAGGTGCTGGCCCGTACTCGCTGGAACCGGCGCCGGGCCGCGAAGGAACTGCAGATCAGTTACAAGGCCTTGCTGTACAAGCTCAAACAGATGGGATGCTCGGAGTGCCGAGTTTCCAACTAGGCCTGATTAGGAGAGTGGATGAAGGAAGTAATGAAGCTTGTCTTTCCGGCACTTTTTGTACTGGCGACGGTCAGCTTGTGGGCGCAGGACGAGACCAAAGCGCCTTCCTCCGAACCGGCCAAGACGGCTGAACCTGAGGTTGCGCCGGCCGGGGGCGGGGCTCCACCGGACTACACCATCGGAGCCGACGACACGCTCCGCGTCTCGGTTTGGAAAGAACCGGATCTCACCGCTACTTTGCCGGTGCGGCCCGATGGAAAGATTTCTCTACCGTTGCTGAATGACGTTCCGGCGGCCGGTCTCACCCCGATGCAATTGGCGGCCGCCATTACCGAGAAATTGAGAAAGTATGTCGCGGACCCACGCGTGACGGTCTCGGTGCTCGCGATGAATAGCCAGCGAATCTATCTGACTGGCGAGGTCGAGCACAGGGGTGCCGTCCCTCTGCTGCCGGGAATGACCATGCTGCAGGCGCTTTCAACCGCGGGGTTCACTCAATTTGCCAATGTGAAAGGCATCTATCTGTTACGAAACGAGAACGGCAAGCAAGTGAAGTTGCCCTTCAATTACAAGGAAGTAGTGAAGGGACGACATCCCGAGCAGAACATTGTGCTGCAGCCGGGCGACACGGTGGTGGTCCCCTAAGGAACTGGGAATGAGCAAACGATACTACATTGCGGTCCTGGTGGTGTTAGGTCTGGGATTAGGTGCGGCCCGGGGCCAGGAGGCTGCTCCCACCCAACAGGAGCCAGGTGCTTCTCCGGACAGTGGTCAGCCGCAGCAGCCCGTGCCGGCCTATGGAATGGACAACAATCCAGCGCCCCCGGTGAGCGAGAATCCTCCAATTTCAGGATTAGACACACCAAACCTGGTACCCCATGCCGCGCCTTTGAGTTATTTGCAGCCGGGTGCCCATGTGACCGAGGCCGTGGATTCCAATATTTCGAACAACCTGGGCGGATCAGCGGCCCGCCCAGTTACAACGGCTGGCGGCACCCTAAAATTGGAAAGGTTGTGGAGGAATTATGACCTCTCACTGGACTACCTGGGAGGATTTGCCTACTACGACTCGCGTGCTGTCGGTTTCCGGCAAGTGGAGGAATTAGCGGTGGATCAGAGGGTTACCTGGAAGAGAACGCAACTGGGGATTCACGATTCTTTCAGCTACCAGCCCGAAGGCACTTTCGGCAGTTCCAATCCAGTGGGGGAGAGCATTGGGGGAGGAACGGTTTTTTTTGGCGGGGCATCTATTGGATCTCTGGGCCAGGTGCCGAGAGTCCTGAACGTCAGTTTAGTTGACGTAACAGAAAGGCTGACGCCCAAGTCTTCCCTTACCGTGGCGGGTGGATATGCGTTCGCGCATTTCTTGGAAAGCGACCCCGTAACTGGAACTTCCTTCATCGGCAATTCTGAGGTATCAGGAGAAGCGGGATACGACCGAGTGCTGGGATCACACGATCAGGGAGCGTTGGTATATGGCTACCAAGGATTCCGGTTTTCTACTGGAGAAACCTTACGCACCAGCGTGATCTTGCTGATGTGGGGTCATCGAATTTCCGGGCGAATGGATTTTCGCGTATCCGCTGGACCGCAGTTTGTTGAGACCTTGCTTACAGCGGTAGGTCCAGAAAATGACAGCCGTATTTCTGCTGCCGGACGTGGCTCCCTGCTTTATCGTTTCCCGAAGGTGAGCATGGCTTTGACCTACGAGCATTTCACCACGAGCGGGTCCGGGTTATTTGCCGGAGCTGAGAGCGACGTTGCTGTGCTGAGCGCGAACCGGCCGCTGGGGCGGAAATGGGACCTGCATACCGATCTCGGCTACTCTCGAAACAGCCGTTTGCTTCCTAGCTTGTGCGCGAACGGACAGAATTGCCCCGGGGTGAGCGCTAACGTTTACCAATATGGTTTTGCAGGTGTAGTGGTGAGCAGGAGCTGGGGGCGAAATTTCCGCGCTTTCGCACAGTATCAATTCAACGATCTGTTTTTTGACAGCTCGTACTGTGGGACGGCCGCCCACTGTAACCGAAGTTCGCAGCGACAAGTAGGAACCATTGGATTGGCATGGAATCCCCGGCCAATCCGGCTTGACTAATCCTATGCTGGTCGTGTGAGGCCGGCGGAACAAGGTATTTTGAAATGGAAAACCGCGAACTAACGATGGACGACTATCTGGCGATGTTGCGCCGCCGGATAAAAGTGATTCTGATGCCCTTGCTGCTGGCGCCGCTGGCAGGATTTCTCGTGTCATACGCTTTCGCACCAAAATTCACGTCGCAATCGCTGGTATTGGTAGTAGGCCAGAAGGTGCCGGAAGGCATCGTCCAATCGGTGGTCACCGAGGATCTGACCACGCGTATTGCAACGCTGCAGCAGCAGGTGCTCAGCCGGGACCGATTGCAGCCGATGCTGGAGCGGGTGGGGTTGGCGAAGCCAGGGCAGGATGTGGACGAAGCTATCGACAAAATTCGGAACAACATGACGGTGCAGCCGGTGGCCACGGATCTCCCAGAAATTGGCGGCGCGAAGAAAAAGCCCGGTACAAGCGGCACGGTTCCCGGTTTCACGGTAAATTACACGGCTTCAAATGCCCGCCAGGCACAGATGATTTGCGGCGAACTGACGGGGCTTCTGCTGACGGAAAACTTGAATTCGCGCCAGGACGTGACCAGGAGTACGTCCGACTTTCTCGGCCGACAGGTGGATGACACCAAACGGAATCTCGATGAACTGGACAGCAAATTGGCAGCCTTCAAGAAGCAATATATGGGCCAGCTTCCCGGCGATGAAGAAAGCAACCTGAAGATCCTGATCGGTCTGAATACGCAACTCGACGCCAATACTCAAACCTCAAACCGGGCGCAGCAGGACAAAGCCTATACCGAGTCGGTGCTGTCGCAACAGTTAACCGCCTGGAGAAACGCCCAGTCCTCGAGCAATCCGCAAACCCTGCAGCAGCAGCTTTCCCAGTTACAAACTCAACTGATCGAAGAGCAGGCGCGCTACACCGACGATCATCCTGATGTGATCAAGACCAAGGCCAATATCGCCCAGATAAAGAAGAAGCTGGTGGATATTAACAACACCGCCGCTAGCGGTGCGGATATCTTAACCGATAAAGGGTCCGCCTCGGAGCCGCCCGAGATTCGCCAGTTGCGCCTCCAGATCCACCAATATGAAGACATGCTGGCGCAAGCGACTCGCGATCAAAAGAGGCTCACGCAAGAGATTGCCATGTATCAGGGCAGGGTGTCGCTTAGCCCTGCGATCGAAGAACAGTATAAGCAGCTGGCTCGCAACTACGAAAGCACGCAGAAGGTGTACCAGGATTTGCTGGCGGATAAGAGCAAATCCGACCTTGCGCTCAGTATGGAGCAGCAGCAACAGGGTGAGCAGATGCGGCTGCTCGATGCCGCCAACCTGCCCGATGCGCCGAGCTTCCCGAACCGGCTACTGTTTGCGGCAGGAGGATTCGGGGCTGGTCTAACACTCGGCATGGGTCTGGCGTTCTGGCTCGAGTTCCGCGACAATTCGATCCGCACCCAGGCGGACGCCGAAGCAGCGCTGGACCTCCCCATGCTGGTTGCGATTCCCTGGGTGGTAGAGGCGGCAGTGGCGAACGGCAATGGCAAAGCTCCTTTCTGGAACCGGAACCAGCAACCGGACGAGAGAGATCACAGAAAGGAAACCGCCAGTTTTTAGGGCGAGAACGTTTTACACAACGTTTTAACATTAAACATGTACAAAGAGTTTTACGGCTTGCGGGCGAATCCGTTCAACGTCAACCCCGATCCACGTTATTTGTTCCTGACG
>Ga0302324_100016201_pt1 | contig 14861 bp, 17 predicted proteins | sample Palsa_T0_1_FD_201949 | JGI IMG/M metagenome (GOLD analysis project Ga0302324, IMG submission 201949) | Peat permafrost microbial communities from Stordalen Mire near Abisko, Sweden - Palsa_T0_1 | ecosystem: Environmental > Terrestrial > Soil > Palsa > Peat permafrost | place: Sweden: Abisko...
CCGTGACGCTCCGCAGCGAGCGCTCCTCGAAGAGATGCGTTTGGTAGTGCAAGGGCGGGATGTCGCTCAGGTAGATGCCGGCGATGGCGAGGGTGCCTCCTCGGTCGAGCGCGGCCAGTGCCGGGAGTACCAGGGTCCCGACCGGAGCAAAGAGAATCGCGGCGTCGAGAGGCTCGGGCGGCGGCGCATCGGCGCCTCCGACGCTGGTTGCTCCGAGTCCGCGTGCCAGGTCTTGTGCTTCCGCTGATCGTGTCATGACGTGGACCCGGGCACCCTCGGCGATGGCCAACTGCGCCGTGAGATGGGCCGAGCCCCCAAATCCGTAGATACCGAGCGCACCGCCGACCGGCAGATTCGACCGGCGGAGGGCTCGGTAACCGATGATGCCGGCGCAGAGCAGTGGTGCGGCCTGCTCGTCGGTGAATTGCTCGGGCAGCCGGTAGGCGTACAACTCGTCGACCACCGCATACTCGGCGTATCCCCCATCGAGGTCCCAGCCCGTGAACAGGGGTGCGATGCACAGGTTCTCCCGCCCAGATAGGCAAAAGCGGCACTGCCCGCAGGTGTGGGCGAGCCAGGGCACACCGATCCGATCTCCCTCGCGTAGGCGCGAGCATCCGGGTCCGAGGCGATCGACGTACCCGACAACCTCGTGTCCAGGAGTGACGCGCGCCTGCTTCGGCGTGAGATCTCCTTCGGCGAGGTGAAGATCGGTGCGGCAGACACCGCATACGGTGACCCGCAGGCGGACCTGCCCGGCGCCGGGAGAGGGAATCTCCTTCTCCACGCGCAGCAGTGGACCGGTGTCGACCGGACCCGGCTGGTTGACGACCCACGCCTGCATGGCTCCGCGCCCTCTCCCGATGCTCGGACCTCAGGCGGCGGGGGAGAACGTGACCGGCAGGGCGGTGGGGGAGCGGAACACCTGTCCGCGGATGTGCGGGTCGGTGTCGCCGGGGTTGAGTCCCAGATCGGGAAGGCGATCCAGGACGCGATTCAGGAGGACCCGGGTCTCGAGACGGGCGAGGTGCATGCCCAGGCACATGTGGGGGCCGTGGGCGAAGGCGATGTGGGGAATGGGCGGCCGGAAGATGTCGAAAACCTCGGGGTTCTCCCAGCGAGTTTCGTCATGGTTCGCCGAACCGATATTGGGTGCAATGCTCGCTCCGGCGGGCAAGGTGACCCCGCCGATCTCCACCTCGCAGGTGGTGTTGCGACCGATCGACAAGAGCGGTGGCTCGAAGCGCAACGCCTCCTCAATGGCTTGGGGCAGCAGGGAGCGGTCGTCCCGGACCGCCGCCAGCTGATCGGTGTGGGTCAGGAGGAGGTACAGCAGATTTCCCGAGGAACGGTAGGTCGTCTCGGCCCCGGCCGGCAGGAGGAGGCGGAGGAAGGAGTAGATCGCTTCATCGGTCAACCTTTCCCCGTCTATCTCCGCCGTAATGAGGTCGCTGATGACGTCTTCCTCCGGCGTTGCTCTCCGTTGGGAAACCACGTCCGCGAAATAGTCCCGCAGCGCCTCTGATGCGGCAAAGCCGCGATCGATGTCAGCTCCCAGTGAGATGAGTTCGACCGACCAGCGCTGAAACTGGGCAAAGTCCTCCTCGGGGAGTCCGAGCAGGCGTGCGATGACGCGGACCGGGAACTCGAAGGTGAGCTGGCGGACCAGGTCGGCTTCACCGTCGTCGATGAAGCGATCGATCAGCTCATCGACGATCGGCCCGATGAATTCGGGTTCCCAGCGGGCCAGGGCCTTCTCCCGGAACGCGTGCGCCACGAGGTTTCGATGCCCGCGGTGCTCGGGGTCGTCCATGCCAAGGATCATGTGGCCCATGACCATGCCGATGCTCGAGTCATACCCGGTCGAGGTGAACGTCTTGGCGTCGCGGAGGATGCGTGAACAGTCTTCGTAGCGGAATGCGTTCCACCCCTCCTCGATGTCAATCCCCTCGGGAAGGAAATCCATGGGCATGAGGCTGCCCTTCCATATCGGCGTATCCCGGCGCTTTGCTCTGAAATCGGCGTAGGGATCACGTGTGTCCCCCGAGATGACGTCCTCGAAGGCGGTGAACGGGTCGTACTCCTGCTCCTGGGTTTCGCTCATGCCGAGGTCCCTCCGCTGAAATCCTGATCCGATTGACCTAATCTCCGCCAGATGAGCGTGGCGAAGGTGAACGGTCAAGACATTTTCTACACCGATAGCGGGGGCAGCGGCGAAGCAGTGATCCTCAGCCACGGCTTCCTGATGGACGGTTCGATGTTCGAGGACCAGGTGGAGGCCCTGCGGGGTGAGTTTCGCTGCGTGACCTGGGACGAGCGTGGTCACGGCGCGACGCCTGCCCCGGGCCCGTTCACCTATTGGGACTCGGCGGAAGATGCTCTCGCTCTTCTCTCGAGCCTGGGTATCGAAAAGGCGACCTTTGTCGGCATGTCGCAGGGTGGATTCATCTCCATGCGGGCCGCCCTCCTGGCTCCCGAGCGCGTCCGGAGCCTCGTCCTCATCGACACGCAGTCCGGTCTCGAAGACCCCGAGGCCCTGCCGCTTTACAGCGCCATGCATGGGGAATGGGTCGCCAACGGCCCGGCGGGCGTGCAAGAAGCGATCGCTTCGCTCATCTTTGGCGGGGGGATCGATGTCGCGCCCTGGTATGCCAAATGGGAGGCTCACGACCGTGCGGCGTTCACCGCGTCCTTCAATACGCTGGTGCATCGCGATGACATCACCGGCCGTCTGGGCGATATCGGCCAGACGACGCTGATCATCCACGGCTCGGCCGACGCCGCCATTCCGATGTGGCGGGCCGAGCAATTGGCAGCGGGTATTCCCAATGCCCGCGAGGTGGTGGTGGTCCCCGGTGCGGGACACGCCTCGAATATGAGCCATCCCGAACTCGTGAACGAGGCGATTCTGTCCTTCCTACGCAGCCTCACGTGAGCCCTGTCTGGCGGGGACTTAGGATCGGAGACCCATGAAGACATTGCGCACCCCGGACGAATGCTTCGCCTCCCTCCCCGGTTTCGACTTCGCGCCGCATTACGACCAGGTCGGAGACGGCGAGGGGGGAACTCTGCGGATTCACTACCTGCAGGAGGGTGATCCGGATGCTCCTGTCGTCCTTCTCATGCACGGCGAGCCCTCGTGGTGCTACCTGTACCGCACGATGATCCCGGTACTGACTGCGGCGGGCCTGCAGATCGTGGCGCCTGACCTGGTTGGCTTCGGCCGATCGGACAAGCCCGCCGAACGCGGCGATTACACCTATGCCCGACACGTCGAGTGGATGCGGGAGCTCTTGTTCGACCGTTTGAACCTGTCGGACATCACCCTGGTCTGCCAGGACTGGGGCGGTCTCATCGGTCTGCGACTGGTCGGCGAGCACCCCGATCGGTTCGCCCGGGTGGTGGCGGCAAACACCTTCCTCCCGACGGGCGACACTTCGCCCGGCGAGGCGTTCTTCAATTGGCAGCGGTTCTCCCAGGAGGTCGAGGTATTCCCGACCGGGTCCATCGTCAATGCCGGCTGCGTCAGCGATCTGACCGCCGAGGTGCAGGCGGCCTACGACGCACCGTTCCCCGATGAGTCGTTCAAGGCCGGCGCCCGCTCCTTTCCGCTGCTCGTGCCTTCGAGTCCCGATGATCCGGCGCATGACGCCAATGTGGCGGCATGGGTCGGACTCGCTGCCTTCGCGCGGCCCTTCTTGACGGCGTTCAGCGACGGCGATCCCATCACCCGAGGCTCCGATCGGGTGCTCCGGGACACCATTGCGGGCGCCAAGGGTCAGCCGCACACCACCATCGCCGGCGGCGGGCACTTCCTGCAGGAGGACTGCGGTGAGGACCTGGCCCGAGTCGTCACTGCGTTCGTAGCATCCTGACGGCACCGTTCGAGCGTTCCGCTCTTTCCGGCGCTGTCCGGCGAGATCGGGCGAGGGCTACAAACTCACCCGAGCGCGTACATCCTCCGGATCGATAGGCGGAGAGCCAATGCGCCGAGCACGACGGCGAAGACGGCCAACGCGCCGATCTCGGGCAAGACCGCAGTGAGGCCCTCATGGTCGTAGATCAACTTGATGAACGCATCCATGGCCCACGCCTGGGGGACCGCATGCCCAACGGTTCGCACGGTGCTGCCCACGACGTCGAGTGGGTAGACACATCCACCGAGCATGCCGGCGGCGATGCCGATCACGACCGCTGAGGCGATGGCCTGCTCCTGGGTGCGCGCCCACGTGCCGATGAGCACCGACGCTCCGGAGAACGCGAGGGCGAGCAACCCGATCACGAGCCCCACGGCCGCGGGGTTGCCCCAATGCACGCCGAAGAGGACCCGTCCCACGAGAAGCAGCCCGATGGACTGTCCGATGGCGATACACAGCAGGCTGACCATTTCCGCCGCCACGATCGCTCGCCTTCGCACGGGGGCCGCGCCCAACCGGCGCTGAATACCGAGTCGGCGTGACTCGACCATTCCCGAAGAGAGCACCAAGATCGTGATGCCCATGAAGAGCACGAGGTCGGATGGGCCGACGTAGGAGAATGGACTCAGCGGAGGGACCACGGGGGTGTGCGCCAGGGTCGAATCGGTGAGGCGGGTCGAGGAGCCCTCAGCGGCGATCAGGTCAAGCAATGCCACGACGTCGGTGCGTGCCTGTACGGCGTCGGTGGACGCCGACTGAGCGACGAAGTCGACGCGGAGCGCACCCGGCGGGGCGGGGAGCCCTATGAGGCCGGCCACGACGCGGCCCCGCAGAATGTCGTCGGTCAGCGAGGCGCGGTTGGCTTCAATCCTGACTTTGACGCCATTGGTGTGCTCCACCAAGTGGAGCAGGCGTGCCGATGGGTTAACGAGGCCAACGGGCTCCTTCGGGCTTCCGGCGAGAAGGCCCGTGACGAGGATGAACAGGAGGGGGAAGACGGTGGCCAATACCAGAAGGCGCTTGTCGCCAAGTGTGCGGCGGATATTGACCGCAATGATGGGAATCACGGCTCCACCATTCGCCGGACCCGGATCATGGCCAGTCCGACGGTAACGGCGGCGATCAGGCAGAGGACGAGGAAGGGCCCTATGACGGAGCCGGCGGAGTCGCCGAGGAGTGAGAGCCTTCCGAAGCCGACGAGTGCCCAACCGTTGGGCGTGCCCAGACTCAGGACCTGAAGGAATCCGGGCAGGGATCCTGGTGGGAGGAGATTGCCTCCCAGAAGAGAAAGAAAGAGCCCCACCATGAGAGCCACGCCGAACGCCTCTTGTTCATTGCGGGCGAGGGAGGTCAAAAAGACGCCCAGCCCACACATGGCGGCCGAGGCGCCGACGCAGAGAAGCAAGACGCCGATCGGAGCCCCCCAATCGGCACCGAAGAGGACCGTCGTCGCTCCCCAGACCACCAGGATGCTGGTGAGTCCGGTGACAAAGATGGCCACCATCTTCCCGACGACGACCCGGTTGGGTCGAACGGGCGCCGCGGCGATGCGCGCCAGGGTGCCGCCGGACCGCTCGAGCATGAGTGAGCGCATGCCGAGTCCACCCCCGATGAAGAGGAAGATCACCGCGATGGAAGGAGCGAAGTAATCGAGGACACCGCGGCTGGCGTTGCCCAGGCTCTCGGTGGTGACGCTGATGGCAGCCAACCTCGTGGACGAACCCGGGTGGATGCGACCGGCGTAGAGGCGACTCGACAGGCCGGCGGTGATGGACTCTGCCCATTCTTCGCCGACCAGCGAGGAGCCTCGGCTGACCACCTCGAACCCGGGACTGTGGCGGGCGCCGGGGGCGACGATCGGGATGAGCAGGTCGGTGAGCTTCTGGTGGTGGCCGGACAGGATCACGCCGGCCGCCAGCGTCCCGTCCCTGACATCCCTCTTCAGGCTCTGGGCGTCGGGGACGACGCGGACGTCCACCGTGGACGGGAGCTGGGTCGCGTGCGCGGCGGCCGCCACCAATTGTGGCGAGGCTCCGGAGACGCCGACGGTGAGGTTGCCCTTGGGCGCATTGTGGCCGAACGCGAAACCCAGGATGCCCGCCAACGCCAGCGGCGCCACGAGACAAGAGATGACAATGGAGCGGTCCCGCAACCGTCTTCGCAGCTCGTTTACTGCAATGACCCAGATCAGTCTCGGAGGTCCTTTCCGGTGAGGGCGAGGAACACGCCTTCGAGATCTGGGGCCAGCACCTCGATGCCCATCAGCTCCACGCCGCATTGCCCTGCTTGACGAACCACGCTCGGCAACACGGCTGGGCCGTGGTCGGTCGTGAGTTCGAGGCCGCCGTCAATCCGGCGGACCTCGTCGACTCCCTGCATGAGGATGCACGTCGCCGCGAATCCTTCTGCCTTTGTCTCTGCGTCGCCGAACGTCAAACGCAGGCGGTCTTGTCCTCCATGATCCTTTATCAAGTCGGCCGGCGTGCCCTCGGCCACCAAATGGCCGTCATCGATGATGCCGACACGGTGGCAGAGCTTCTCCGCTTCCTCCATGTAGTGCGTGGTGTACAGCACGGCGATTCCCAATCCGGACACGGTCTCGAGGATGGCATTGCGGCTCTGCGGGTCGACCCCCACCGTCGGCTCGTCGAGGATGAGGAGACGGGGCTCATGCAACAAGCCGGCGGCGATGTTTGCTCGACGCTTCATGCCACCCGAGTAGGTGCCGACGTGATCCTTCCCCCGCTCGGCGAGGCCGACCAGTTCCAACGTCTCGCTGATGCGTCGCTCCAGGCGCTTGCCCACGAGGCCGTACAGCTGGCCGAAGAAGCGAAGATTCTCTCTGGCCGAGAGATCCGGATAGAGAGCGAGGTCCTGAGGGACGTAGCCGATGGCGGCCTTGGCCCGCAGCGATCCACCCGGCTCCCCGTCGACGTTCACCTCTCCTGCATCGGCCTTGAGCAGCCCGCACACGATGGCGATCGTGGTCGTCTTGCCGGCACCGTTGGGACCGAGAAGCCCATAACACTCCTCGTCGTCGACCGTGAAAGAGACATCGTCGACCGCCACGCGCCCACCGAACTGCTTCCGAAGTCCCCGGCAGGCAAGCACGGCTGGAGACTAACTTGGATCGTCGTGATTTCCCTTGAGCCAGTTGGCGTCGTTCTCGGAGGTCGTTCCGCTGTCGTCGACGACGACTGGGGCGCGGTGAGCGCCGTCATTCGGCTCGACCGCGATCGATTCGGGCCCGATGCGGTGGTCGGGCTCGATGCCTTCTCCCATATCTGTGTCGTCTTTCAGTTCCATCTGGTCGAGGAGGCCGAGATCGTGACCGGAGCGCGGCGCCCACGCGGCAATCCCGCCTGGCCGGAGGTGGGCATGTTTGCCCAGAGAGCCAGAATGCGACCGAACCGCCTCGGGGTGAGCAATTGCGCGCTGGTGGGAGTCGACGGCATCGATCTGCACGTGCAGGGGCTCGACGCCATGGATGGATCACCCGTGCTCGACGTCAAACCCTTCATGCGTGAATTCGAGCCGGTGGAGAGTCGCCAACCGACGTGGGCAACCGAGTTGATGGCGGGTTATTACTGAGGGTGCGGCGACTGAGTGAGCGGCGGGGGAAGGAGCGGGCGGGGGACGGAGCGGCGGGGGAAGGAGCGGCGAGGCCTCGGGCTACTTCAGCTGTTGATGGCGGCGCGCAGCGTGTCGAGGGACATCTGCTCGGTCATATGTTCGGCGCACTGTGCGCAGTTGGCGGCGTGTCGCCACGATCTGATCATGCGGGTGCCCGCCAGGTTGAGGTAGACGGTGAACGTGTCGGAATCCGTTGGGGCTTCCAGTCTGAAGTACGGCTTCCAGGCGGTCGCGACGGGCTGACCTCCCACTTCGGTTCCCTTGAGGACACGTCGGAAACGCATCCGCTCCGTATCAAAGATCCACGCGCTGTGGCAGGACTCGATGGTTGTGGGTTGGATTTCCATTGGCCCATTGTGCGACGTCAGCCTGTTTTCGGTCATAGATCGGACTGTGTCTCTCCTTGGTACTCCATTACGGAATGGTGACAATCCGCCGACTGCGGATGGTAGCCGGTCAGCGGATATGTGCCACTCGCTCGAGGGGCGGTTCTGCGCAGAGCTGCTCCTCGAGCAGCTGTTCAGCTGCAGAGCGGTCAGTCGAATTGCGGCGGATTGTCCCGACTCCGCTTCAGCTCGAAGAAGCCCTGGGTACCCGCCACGAGGAGGACACCATCCCACAGCTTACCTGCAGCTTCACCCTTGGGGGCCGGGGTCACCACAGGGCCGAAGAATGCCAGCCCGCTGACATGGATGACCGGCGTGCCGACGTCGTAGCCGACTGGGTCCATCCCCTCGTGATGTGATTTGCGCAGCGCCTCGTCGTACTCGGTGGAAGTGGCCGCGGCAGCCAAGTCGACCGGCAGGCCCGCCTCTTCGAGGGACTCGGTGATGATGGCAGGATCCTCCCGCCGACCCTGAAGATGGATCCGCGTGCCCAATGCCGTGTAGAGGGGGAGCAGGACTTCTGGCCCGCTCGACTGCTCCGCGGCGATGCAGACCCGCACGGGGCCCATGGCGGCTTCCATGAGCTCCTTGTACTGGTCAGAGAGACCTTCCTTGCCTTCGTTGAGGACGGCCAGTGACATCACATGCCAACTGGTCTTCACGTCACGTACCTCCTCAACCTGGAGCATCCACCGGGACGTGATCCAGGCCCAAGGGCAAAGGGGGTCGAACCAGAAGTCCACTGTCTCAGTCACGGTATGCCTCCGTCAACGCGTAGAATCGCCCCGGTTGTGTAGCTCGAAGCGTCGCTGGCGAAGTAGAGCGCCGCTCCGACGATCTCATCAGGCTGACCACCGCGTTGTAACGCATGGGTCGCTTTGGCTGCCTTCTCGAAGGCGGGCATGTCCCAGGCGGCGGTCACGTCGGTCATGAATGGCCCTGCCATGATGCAGTTGACCCGCACCGAGGGCCCGAAGGCATGGGCGAACCCGATCGTGAGCGCATTTACCCCGGCCTTGGCGGCGTCATAGGGCAACATGAACGGGGCGGGCCGGATGGAGCCGGTGCTCGAGATATTGATGATGGATCCACCATATGGGCTATCCGCCATCTTCGATCCCATCAGCGCCGTCAGCCTGAAGGGGCCCTTGAGGTTGAGGTCGACCACCTTGTCCCACATCATCTCGGAGACGGCGGTGAGTGACTCGTAGAGGAGCGACATGCCGGCATTGTTGACCAACACGTCGACGCGTCCGAACGCGTCATACGACGCAGTAACCAGCCCATCGAGTTCTTCCCAGTGTCCGACGTGGCACGCCACAGGCAAGGCACGGCGGCCCCTGGCCTCTATCTCCCGGGCCACTTCCTCACAGTTCTCGAGCTTCCGGCTGGCGACGATGACGTCAGCTCCCGCATCGGCGAAGCCCAGCGCCATGGACCGGCCCAGACCGCGGCTGCCGCCCGTCACCAAGGCCACCCTTCCCTCGAGGACGCCGTTGCCGGACCCGCGTGTTACGTGCATCCGGGCAAGCTACCTGAGCAGCTCTGCCACGGCGTGTGTCACCGCCTTGGCCATGGGGATGTGCAGGAACTCGTTGGGTCCGTGCGCGTTGGAGTGCGGGCCGAGAACGCCCGTGGCCACGAACTGGGTACTCGGGAAGCTGCGTTTCAGGTCGGCCAGGAAGGGGATGGTTCCCCCCTCGCCGTGGAAGCCGATGGCATGGCCGAAGCAAGCCTGCGACACCCGGTTCAGCGCATCGGAGTTGCGCTCGTCGAGCGGGGGGGCGACCCAACCATTGGCCACCCCCTCGAGATCGATCGTTATGTGTGCGCCCTCATCGGTGGTGATGGCCGAGATCAACGCGTCGGCGGCAATCTGGGCGTCGACGTCGGGGGGGAGGCGGAGCGAGATCCTCGCCGTCGTGTACGGCCGCAGCACATTGCCCCCATCGCGCACCGCCGGGAGCCCGTCCATTCCCGTGACCTCAAGGGCGGGGGACCAGGCCCGGGCCATCAGCCGGTCGGCAGCACTCTCGCCGAGGAGATGCAGGCCGTCGACGGTCGGCAGGGCATTGTCCGTGAACTCCTGTGCGGCCTCACGCAGTGACAGGCGGTGGTCGTCGGGAATGCCCGACCCGCGCAGCTCGGGGAGGACGATCTCTCCCGTCGCCTCATCCTCCAGGCGCGACAGGATCTTGCGCAGTATCCGAAACGACGACGGCACCACGCCCCCTCCCATGCCGCTATGGACCCCTTCGGTCAGCACGTCGACGCGCACGTTGGCCACCAGGTTGCCCCGGAGGGACGAGGTCAGCCACAGCCGGTCGTAGCTCAGGCATCCCGAGTCGAGGCAGATCACGAGGGTGGGGGTTCCGATCCGGGTGCGCAGGTGCTCGACATAGGCCGAGAGGTCTGGACTCCCGCTCTCCTCGCTCGCCTCTATCAGGATGACCACGCGCCCGCGTCCGCCGTCGGCCGCAAGCAGGGCGGTGACGGCAGCGAAGAGGGCGTACCCGTCGTCGGCTGTGCCGCGCCCGTAGAGCAGGTCACCTTCCCGCACGGGCTCGAAAGCGGACAGGCCGGGCCGCCAGTCTCCCAACGGTGGCTGCTTGTCCATGTGGCCGTAGATGAGGATGGGTTCGCCCGTGCCTCCGTTCTCGACCAGGAGGACCGGCGTCCGGCCCGGCAGCTGGACGATCTCGGTGGCGAGGCCACGGTCCTGCTCTCGGGCCCACGCCCCGAGGAGCTCGGCCGCCGCGGTGATCGCTCCCCGCTCGGCCCAATCCGGGTCGAACGCAGGGGACAAGCACTCGATACGGGTGTACTCGGCGAGAGCGGGCAGGATGCGCTCTTCCCAGGCGGCGTCGATCATCGACCGGCGGCCATCTTCATGACCAGGGCGGCCCGTTGGGCCGTCGGCACGACCGTCATCCGGCGGCCGGCCGCTCGCTGATCCTGGCCAGGTTCTCCAGGGATTTGGTCATGCCGTCTGCGGTGACGGTCGGAAGCTTGCCTCGCCTGAGGAAGCTGGATTGCTTGTCCTGAGAGATGTCCCAGCTCTCCCGGACCAGGGTCCCGCCGTCCACCGGTTCGAACTCGTAGCGCCAGATGCGACCACCGATGTAGCGGCCGAGAAATCCGGAGAGCACCGTCTTCCATGCAATGCGCCGGTCCTGCTCGAACTCGATGACGGTGTTGCTCATTGAGTACGGCACGCCCGCCTTCATGGACATGCCGAAGGTCGAGCCCAGCGTCAGCTCGTGGGGGGTGCCGGCCTTGGCTTTGACGACCGAGCCCGAGCCGTCGATCTCGGGATGGCGATCGGCGTCGGCCACGATGCGAAAAAGCTCTGCGGCCGGGGCGGCGATGACCCGCTCCACACTGACGATGTCACCTTCCACCGGTGCAACCTCCTCTGTCGGATGCTTCCTACACTGGCTGGTTGTGGAAGAACTCTCGCTCTATTTCAACCCGCGCTGCTCCAAGTGTCGCACGGCACAAGGGCTCCTGGCGGAGCGTGGGATCGACGCGCACATCGTCGAGTACCTGAAGGCTGCGCCTACGGTGCCCGAGCTCCGCGCGCTCATGGTCCAGCTCGGCATCACCGATCCGCGCCCGATGATGCGCGCCGGGGAGGACGTCTACGATTCCCTCGGACTGGCCGCCCAGTCGGGTGACGTGCTTCTCGAGGCCATCGCGGCCAACCCGATTCTCCTGGAGCGCCCGATCGTGGTGCGGAACGGGCGCGCCGTCATAGCCCGCCCACCGGAACGGTTGTTGGATCTGCTCGATCCTTGACCGGGCTACTCCCTGATGGCGAATTGAGCCAGATCGCTCAGCTGCACCCATTCCAGTGTGGACGCATGCGTCGACTCCAGGACGACCGGGGGCGCCATGCCCGCCTCGAACGCCTCCTGCCATCGGCTGGCGCAGAGGCACCACTGATCACCGGGCATCAAGCCGGAGAACCCGTACTCGGGGTGCGGTGTCGAGAGGTCGTTGCCGACGGAGGCCGAGAAGGCGAGGAACTCCTCACTGGCGCGGATGCAGACGGTGTGCACACCGGAGTCATCGGCGCCGGTGTTGCAGCAGCCGTCGCGGAAGAAACCGGTGAGTGGATCGAAGCTGCAGGGTTGGAGTTCGCCTCCGAGGACGTTCTGTGCCATGCACCATTTCAGCACGACTGGGGGATGCCGGACTGCACAGGCACCCGCGGTTTCCCGATTCCATCGCTGAGGCTGAACGTTCCTAGCTTTCTTCGTCGCGCAAGTCGGCGTCGCGCTAATCGGCATCGCGCTAATCGGCGTCGCGCTGGTTGCCGTCGAAGGCCGGACCGTCGAAGCGGTCGACGCGGGCGAATTCCTCGACCGGAGTCCGCCGCAGCCGGCGGGCCGGAGAGACAGGGCGGCCCAGCACAAGGAGGGCGGCCACAGCACACGTGTCGGGGATGGCGAACAATTGGCGCATGTCCGCTTCCCGGCGTATCGGCATCGTCGTGATCACCCCGCCCAGCCCCTCGGCGCGGGCCGCTAGAAGCAGGTTCCAGGCAAAGGGATAGACGGAAGCGCCCCCGGCGAACGTATAGCGGTCCATGTCGCGATCCACGGCCGCCAATGCGGTGAGATCGACCAGCAGGAGCAGCAGCGCGGGTGCCGTATCCAGCGTCTCGGCCAGGCCGAGGGGGATTCCCGCCGCAGCCTGCGCGGCCGCGGCTTCGGCGAACTCAGGGGCATGAGCGATGGCCGCCGCCTCGGCTTCGGGGTCGGTGATCGGCGCCCACGGGACCAGCCCGGCAGTCGTGATCGCCAGGTACTCGTACCACCCGGTCAGGTAGAGATCGCGCAGAGCGCGGCGCTTCTCGGGGTCTTTGACGACGATGACCCTCCAACCCTGGCGATTACCCCCACTGGGGGCGAAGCGGGCCGTATCGAGCAGGCGCTGGAGCACCGCATCGTCAATGGGCTCGGGAAAGAACTCGCGTACGGCGCCCGTGCTCCGGAGGGTCTCGATCAGGTCCATCGATGCACGGTAGCGGCCGGGAAGCACGAAGATCGACCAGCAGACAACTGCCGCCGTCCGGCACCGCCGTAGTGTGGTCGTCCATGCACATGACGGCTCGGCTGCTCGGTCACACGTGACCTCACGGCGCGACGTCGACAGGTTCGAGTTCACCCCCCCGGCCTACGACCGGGTCACGGGATACCTGCACCACCTGACCGAGGCAGGACAAGGGTGGATCAATCTCCTCCCCGGCGTCGAAACCGACGAGGACGAGACGCAGACCGTGCCGCCTGGGCTCTTCAGCCTTTTCAGCAATCGCCAACCGCCCGTCACGATGTGCACCCTCATGCCACCGCGACCCGCCAGACGGGCCACCGAAGGGGTCACGGTCGGCCTCATGCACCCGACGGGCGTCAAGGCCGTCGCCCGGTTGGCCGACGACGGCATCGCGATGCCCAGCGGTTGGCTGGTGCGCCAGGATCACGCCCGGCGCGGGCTGGTCGTGCTGGCGCCACACGGCGCAGCCGAGACCGAGATCATCGATTGGGCCCTGCGAGCGGGTCGAGCGCTCTGCCGCAAGCAGATGACGGGGGAGTGGCAGGCCGTGGTCTACCTCCCCTGAATGCGGCCGGGCGCCCGGCAATGCCCCGCCGCTGGCCCAGCTGCCGACTGCCCGCCCGCCGCTGGCCCAGCTGTCGACTCGGCTACTCGCTACTCAACTGATGGTACTGAGCGCCTGCCCGGCGGGGCCGGTGTTCTGGATCACGACTCCGCGCAACTCGTTCAGCATGGTCTCGACGGCGTCGGGGTCGGCGCTGAGTCGCATCCGCCCATCGCGCCGTTCCGATCGCACCAGGCCGGACTCCCGCAGGGTTTTCATGTGCATGCTCACAGTCGGTTGCGCCAGGCCGAAGGAGATGGCCAGATCACCCACCGTGCTCGGCGTGCCCGCCAGGTAGTGCAGGAGGGCGAGTCGGGTTGGGTCGGCCACCGTCTTCAGCCGACGGGCGAGTGACTCGGTGCGGGCGCGCGCGGCAGCGTCGTTCCGTTGGAATCCGGATCCGACCACCGTCAGGCCCGGAAATTCCAGGTAGAGGCTCTTGCCGAAGAACAGGCACGGTACGACGAGGAGCGGATAGCCCGAATCGATGCGCTGCGAGATGTCGCTCAGCATGGCGTTGAAGATCTCGCAGGACTCTCCCATCAGGTCGCTGAGCGTTCGACCGCCCTCGATCTCTGCCACGAGCTGCCAGCCCGCCTCCTTCAACAGGGGCAGGCTGGCCTGCCACACCTCGTCGACCGGCTCCCAGACCTCCCGGAGGAGGTCCATGTACGAGCGGAAGAGCGCGGGGGACGCCTTGAGCCTCTCCAGGCGCTGCAGGAAGATGACGCGGTCCTCGGGCGACTCGGACTCGAGCCCGATATCGGTGGGAACGGTCGCAATCGCATCCTCGAGCGCCTTCCACAACGCCGCGGGGGAGGTTTCATCGAGTGCACCGGCATGATGCGCCAGTACCTGCATCTCGGTGAAGCAGACTTCGTGGTCCGAATCCGACCAGAACGTGCGTATCCGCTCGGACAGCTCCTCCCTGCGTACCAGGAGCTCGGCCACCATCGGGAACTGGGGGCGCCAGTGCGGCCGGATGGCGACCGAGAGGATCCACGAGAGGTCAAGCGCCAACGACGGGGCCGAGAGCAGGGTTCGCTTGGGGCGTGTCGTCATCGGCTCATCACTCAACATAGGCATACGACTATATTAGAATATTCTTGATTAATGTCAACTATGGCCTATAATCGAGGAGGAGAGAACGCAAGAAGAGACCCAGATGGAGGTGAGGATGATGCAATCGTGGATAGGCGAGCGAATGGCCGAGGAGCACCGGCGCGCTCTGACGACCCTCATCCGGGCCGAAAATCGTCCGAG
>Ga0302324_100016208_pt1 | contig 14854 bp, 11 predicted proteins | sample Palsa_T0_1_FD_201949 | JGI IMG/M metagenome (GOLD analysis project Ga0302324, IMG submission 201949) | Peat permafrost microbial communities from Stordalen Mire near Abisko, Sweden - Palsa_T0_1 | ecosystem: Environmental > Terrestrial > Soil > Palsa > Peat permafrost | place: Sweden: Abisko...
CGGATGGCGCAACCACCGATACAGATAGGGTGTTACGAACGCCTGCTCCGGCGGAGTCTGTCCAATCAGCCGGGCGAGTCCTTGGCTCAGCCCGAACAGTTGGAAGTGGCTGATGAGGAATGTGCTCAAGAGCAGCAGCAGCCATCCGCTCCACGACACAACAAGGAGCGCCCTGGAGCCGATGGGATCAACGACGGACCAAACCGTCTGCGGTAGGGGACGCCACTGCCAGCAGACCAGGGCGAGCACAAGGCTGGCAAATAGCACAAAAGTGCTGCGCTCGATCTCCTGCGGCACGATGCGCGTCCAGACTCGCTTGAACCATGGGCGCGCCATGATGCTGTGCTGAAGTGCAAACAACATCAGCAATCCCGCATCGATCAGTAATGAGCTGACGATCTGGCCGCCGGAACCTGAGTCGATCGTCTTCGGCACCACGACATTCTCTACGAAGCCGATGGCGTACACGAAAACGGCCAGAAAAAAAACGTAAACCAGAACGCTGTAGAGCGCGGCCAGTAGTTTTCTCATCGCGGTCTCCTTTATAGAGAGTCGGTCAGTTGTTTGCGGTGAGCGGATCGATGACCTGGGGAACCTCGATAATGCGCGTGATCGGGATCCCGCTGAGCTCGGCATGCTTTCGGATCAGCTCCTCGCTCGAGGCAAGATAGACGCAGAAGGTCTTGTCGCCGGCCACGTAGCTGTGCTGCCACTGAATGCCGTCGCCGATCTGATCGATGGCGCGATTCGAGGCGCGTGCCGCGCCGCACAGCTCCACGATCGACATCCCGCCTACTCCGGGGATATCGCGCTCGATCAGGTATCTGCGTAGATGTGCCATGGTCTTCCTCCCTCTAGGCTCTATCTTCCGTCGCGCCTGAACGATCTTAAAGCTAAGAATTCTTGCCAGAACTAAAGATTATCTTTAGTTTATTGCGATGGCACTCTCGCACCTCAGGTCCCTCCAAGCGCTCGAGCTGGCGCTGCGGCTGGGGTCGCTCCGAGCCGCGGGGCGCCTGCTCTGGATAACGCCCGCAGCGGTCGGCCAGCGGATCAAGGCTCTCGAGGACTATCTCGGCATAGATCTGGTGGTACGCGGTCGATCGGGCCTGCGGCCCACCTCGGAACTCTCGGGAGCACTTGAGCACCTGCGAGCTGCATTCCACGAGCTGGATACCGCTGCCACAATGTTGAACCTGCAGCGTGGCGACGAGATCCATGTCGCGGCCACATCCGACTTCGCCGACTTTTGGCTGAAGCCTCGCATGGGCAGCTTCATAGCCGAGCATCCGCGCGTTCTCTTCTGTATCAACGGTGAAGGTGATGCGCCGTTACGCATCGGTCAGGTCGATTGCGAGATCAGCTTTGGACCGCAACGTCTCAACTCTCGCGATGACCTACTGTTTCGAGATTTTGTGCTGCCAATAAGCTCCCCTGAGAACACACACCGCATATCTAATGTTGCATTGCGAGAACGCCTCGAGGGGTTTCCGTTATTGCATCTCGATTTCTACAAGGAAGATCCGAGCGCGCCCAACTGGGCCAGTTGGATCAAGACCCAGCGGCTTAAACGAACGGAGCCTGACCGCGGAATCCGTTTCCAGCGCATCAAGCTCGCCCTCGAGGCGGTTCGCGCGAATGCCGGTCTTACCATCTGCGGGTTGGCGCTACTTGGCCCCTACATTGATGACGGGACGCTCAGCCTGCCGTTCCCTGTGTCGACCGGACAATGGACGCATCACGCTTTTCAAGCCCGTTTCCGCCCCGACGCGCTGCTTCGGCCGCAAGTGAAGCGCTTTCGCGAATGGCTGATGGTTCACGCCACAGTCACCCGAGATTGGCTCTTGCAGCGTGTTCAATCAGGCAAACGGCCGCAGCGGCGAGGTCGAAGAAGATCCGGCCCGTTCAATTCATTTGAATCTCGTTGAAGAACCGAATCGCAAGCGGCTTTTCCAGCATCTGTTCAAACTTCGCGGTGTAACCGTCGTCGGTACGCCACTTGAAATAGTCCTCATACGTCTTGCGCGACGCCCAGCGCTGCGCGGATATGATGTCGGTCGAGTCGTCTTGGTTTTGTCGAATCGATATTTCTTCTATGACATCGCCCGCGTGCTTCTTGCTTTCGGGCAATAGCTGCCTCAGTAACGCAATGACGTCCTTCTGACGGACCGCGGCGTAGGACGGGCGAAGGCTCAATGTGAGGCATCCGCGCGATCTCTGTCAGTGGCGGCGCCGCTGGGCGAGGCAGATCGCACGGGGGAGAATACGCGCACGCTATGACGCGTGCCGCTTGAGTGCATTCATGGAACCATCCCCACAGCAACCGCATGATCCCGCTCCGCCTGCCCCATCTCCCAAGCCGTCACCATCGCCGTCACCATCACCGGCGCCGATTGTGCCGCCTGATCAGCCTGTCGATCCCGTGCCTGCGCCAATCGGCGATCCTCCTGAAATCAACTGAGTTAGTAAGCTTTACTGCGCCGCTGTGAGGTTATTCCTACAGAAAATGCGCGCGTTTTTGCGGTTAAAGGTGTGCGCCCTTTCACGTTCGGGCGGCGGCGGCCTTCACATACTTGCCCCTGACCATGAAGTCATCGTCGGAGGTGAGAGGTGCATACTCGAGAGGTGAATCTACATCGGCTGGCTTGCGAGCGGCTGCAACGAGGCGAGTTACCTCGCGTTCGAATTGGACTCACGCTCGATCATGCGGGCAGCGGCGAGCCCTGTGCGCTTTGTGGTGCGCCGGTGCTGTTCGAAGAAGTCGAGTGCCAGTTGCCGGGTGACGTAGGTACCCGTAGATTTCGATTTCACTCGGCGTGCCATGCGGTCTGGATCGCAGCATCTATTAGATTGGAAATCGCGGGGCGGGACAATAGATCATCAAAAAATCTGGCACTGGTTGCGGCTACCCTGGCTCGCGCGCCGCGACGTGGTCCAGCAGGTTTTTGACGCCCCTGTACGAACGGACAGCTCATCATAGCCACCGCGGGGCCGCTGGTGCGTCGCCGGTGATCACTATGCAGCTGTCACAAAGCTGTCATATGAGATAAAACCCATGCGGCCGGCCATTTCATGTGCTACTAAAGTCTAATGGGAGCACTCTTGCAGGGGGCCGTAATACGGTCGAGTATAGCCTGTACGAATGAAGCCTCGACGGAAGGCCGTGCGATACCAGCGCCATAGATTGCGTCGCACGAAGAGCCTTTCCGTCTAAAAGAAACAATCAGCGGGGAACACGGTATGGCTACGACGATGGAATCTCTACCCCAGGCCCACAAGATGACCGGCGAAGAAAGAAAGGTCATCTTGGCCTCGTCGGTCGGAACTGTATTCGAGTGGTACGATTTCTACATCTACGGCACCCTCGCCACCATCCTCGCCAAGCAGTTCTTTTCCGGGGTGGAACCGCAGGCTGCATTCATATTCACCCTGCTGGCCTTTGCCGCCGGCTTCGCGGTGCGTCCGTTCGGCGCCCTCGTTTTCGGGCACATCGGTGATCTGGTCGGCCGGAAATACACGTTCATCATCACGATCACCTGCATGGGTATGGGGACCTTCCTGATCGGCGTGCTGCCGTCGTTTGCATCGGCCGGTATCCTGGCTCCGATTCTTTTGATTGCCCTGCGGTTGCTCCAGGGCCTTGCCCTCGGCGGCGAATACGGTGGCGCCGCGATTTATGTCGCTGAACATGCGCCGAACGGCAAACGCGGGCTCTACACGTCGTGGATTCAGACCACAGCGACGCTGGGCCTGTTCGTGGCGCTGCTGCTCGTGCTGGGCGTGCGCACCTACATCGGGGAGGAGGCCTTCGGTGCCTGGGGCTGGCGGGTGCCGTTCCTGGTTTCCATTGTCCTGCTGGCGGTGTCGCTGTGGATCCGCCTGCAGCTCAACGAGTCGCCGATGTTCCTGAAGATGAAGGAAGAGGGCAAACGATCGAAAGCCCCGCTCAAGGAGGCCTTCGGGACCTGGCGCTACGCCCGGATCGCGATCCTGGCGCTGCTGGGTGCGACCGCAGGCGAAGCCGTGGTCTGGTACGGCGGACAGTTCTATGCACTTTTCTTCCTGACCACAACCCTGAGCGTGAAGGCGACCGAGGCTCAAATCATGATCGCGGTCGCGTTGGCGCTCGGTACGCCGTTCTTCATCCTGTTCGGCTGGCTGTCGGACAAGATCGGGCGCAAACCAATCATCCTGGCCGGATTCGCACTCGCGGCGTTGACCTACTTTCCGATCTTTCAGGGCATCACGCACTACGCGAACCCCGCTTTGGAAGCGGCGCTCGCGCATTCGCCGGTCACAGTCACGGCTGATCCGGGGGAGTGTGCGTTCCAATTCAATCCGGTCGGCACCGCGAAGTTCAAGAGTTCCTGCGACACGGTAAAGTCCAATCTTGCCAAGCTGTCGGTCAACTACCGCAACGTGGTGGCGCCGCCTGGCACCAAGGCCTCGGTCCAGATCGGCGACGAGACTATCGCTGCCGATGCGCCTGATTTCGCCAAAGTCCTGAAGGCGACCGTCGTCAAGCATGGCTATCCGGCGAGTGCTGATCCGGCAAATATCAACACCGTCATGACGGTGCTGCTGCTCTGGGTTCTCGTCATCTACGTGACGCTGGTATATGCCCCGATCGCGGCTTGGCTGGTTGAATTATTCCCGACCAGGATCCGCTACAGCGCTCTATCGCTGCCCTACCATATCGGCAACGGCTGGTTTGGCGGCTTCCTGCCGGCGACCGTGTTCGCAATCGTGGCTTGGACGGGGAACATCTATTCCGGTCTCTGGTATCCGATCGGGATTGCGGCTGCGAGCCTTGTGATCGGCCTGATTTTCCTGCCCGAGACGCGCAACGTCGACATCACCAAGGAGTGAGGGGCCCCGGGCATGGTTTTGCATTGAGTTGCCCACAGGGGGCAGCGCGGCGGTTACTGTAATAGCGCTGCGAGCTCGGTCAGGCGTGCCGCACGATGATCAGGTTCAAAGCCAAGTCGTTCGGCGCGCCCACGGATGAGCCGGTAGAAATCAGCGGCCCCGACATCCGAGCTTTCCGGCTGCGGTGCGCCGGCTCGTTCGATCGATACCACCTGGAAGCCGTAGTGCTTGGCACCGGCAACATCGAAGCCGTTCGATGAGACGAACATGACCTCGTTCTTGGCGACCCCCAAGGCCGGTTCTACCAGGGCATAGCAGGCGGGGTCGGGCTTGAATACCTTCGCCCGATCGACGCTGATCACGTCGGCGAAGCGTGCGGCGATCCCGGACGATTTGAGCAGCGGCTCGAGCATATTCGGGCTGCCGTTCGAGAGCACGGCAAGCTTGTAGTCGCGTAGCGACTCCAGCGCCCGTTCCGCCTCCTCATGCAGATCCAGATGCAGATATCTGCTCATCAGCCGATCGCAAAGCGATGCGGACGGGGCAATGCCGACGCTCGTAAGGGAAAACTCCAGAGCCGCTCGCGTGACCGACCAGAAATCTATGTAGGACCGCATCAGACTGTGCAGCCACGTATATTCAAGTTGCTTCAGGCGCCAGAGTTGGGAAATAAGTTCGCCCTGGTCGCCACACAACTCGGTAGCGAGATTGCTGACTGATTGCACGTCGTAGAGCGTCCCATAGACATCGAACACCAGTGCGCGAATGGGCATGATGAGTTCCTTACCGCTAAGGGGAGTGTGCGCACTGTACACAGCCACGCAAAAAAAAGGCCCGCTACATTGCCATAGCGGGCTCGGGACATCGCCCAATGGGGAGATAGTCTTCTTGGGCGGCGCCGTACAACGCAGCCCTTTCAGCGTGACAGCCGCTCGGTTCGATGCCTAGCTGTAACATCTGACAGTTGCCGCAGCTACTCGTCGGTTGTGCAATGCACCCGGTTGCCATGAGCTGCCTTACGATTCAGGCGCGTGTGATCGCAGGTGACAGGATATGAATCGGGCCGAGTTTCAAGCTGCCTTGCGAGACGAACTACGGCAAATACCCCTTGCCACGCGGCGCGGCTGGAGCGAGACGGATCTGTTTGCCTGGTGGATGCAAACCATCGAAGCAAAGCCGACCCTTGCCTGGATTGGCGGCAGGGGCGATCCCTGGCGTTACGTTAAGGGGATGTGCCGCAACCTGATTGGTGAGCGCTCCAGTGCCGCCGCGCCGCTCAGCGATGATGGCGACCCGTCTTGAGTGTTCACTCGAGCTCCTCTGGCGGCGCTTTGAACTGCTGCGGATCAGTCAATAAACGACCGGCAAGCAGCACGGCCTGGGTGCGGTTGGCAGCACCGAGTTTGCGTAGGATGGCGGTCATGTGCGCCTTCACGGTCGCCTCCGTAATCTGCAGCTCGTAGGCGATGTGCTTGTTGAGCCTTCCCAGGCACAGCATGCCGAACACGCGAAACTGCTGCGCAGTCAGTTGCGCCAGGCGCTGCGCGAGATCGAACGTGGCCAGATCGGCCTCGGGCTCGGCAATGGCTGCCAATCCTGCCGGAGGCAGGTACTCGCCGCGCAGCACCGATTGCACGTTGCGGCCGATGGTGGCGGCATCGGCGGACTTCGATACGAAGCCTTGCGCCCCCAGCGCCAGCGCCCGACGCACGGTGCGAGCATCGTCCATCGCCGAGACCACGATCACCGGCAGCTCGGGATGCGAGCCGCGCAAGTGCGCCAGCGCGCAGAAGCCGTAGGCGCCCGGCAGATTGAGGTCCAGCAACAGCAGATCAGTGTGCGGATGCTGTTCGAGGATGTCGAACAAGCCGGCAACGCTGTCGGCCTCGAAGAACTCACAGCTGGTGCAGGCCTGCGCAACGGCACCCTTGAGCGCAGCGCGGAACAGCGGATGGTCATCGACGATGAGGACTTCGTAGTTCATCTAGGCACCAAATTCCCTCTATTGTGGCCCCGGACGCGAGCAATTGCGATCCATGTGTTGCGCGATTACAACGAACCGGGTCGATATCGGCTTTAGTTGCCTAAAACCACGAATTGCCGCTAAATTAGACCAAAGTCGAATGTCGCTGCGAGCCGGCAGGGTCCAATCTTAAGCACCGACGCTGGCATTTCGACAACATAGATATCCACACACATCGACGGGGGATTGATCGTGCCGACACCCGAAGAGGTCGACTGGGATGCGATCAGCCGCGATCGGCGCTTGCAAAGTCTGCAACGGCGCAAGAGCCTGTTTCTCTTGGGGTTATTGGTGACCAAGTCCGCCGCACACTGAGCGGATGCGCTGCCGGTAAATACTATTACGAAGGGGGATCAAATGAAGAGATACAGCTACTTGATTGGGGCGGCGAGCGCTCTGGTGCTGGTCTGCGCTACGGCGCAGGCGCAGGTGAAAGACCCATTGCCCGATAGCCTGTCGCTGGGCGGTGTGACCCTTTATGGAACGGTCGACGTGGGCTACGCCTATCAGAGCAATGGCGTTCCGCTGAGCAGTCAGTTGCCTGGCGGACTTGAATATCAGTCGTTCACGACCACCCGCAATTTCGCCGGCTCGCAGTCGACAGTGGCTGAAAGCGGGCTCGAGCAATCCAAGATCGGCGTCAGGGTGGTGGAGCCCATCGTCAACGATGTGAACCTGGTGGCGACGGCCGAGACCGGCTTCAATCCGCTGTCGGGCCAGCTGACCGATGCTTGCGGCAGCATCGCCTCAAACAGCGGTAAGGCGCAGGGATCTCAGACCGCGAACGCCGACAGCAGCCGATGCGGCCAGGCCTTCAACAGCGTTCTGAATGGCGGGGTCAGTAGTCCAACCTATGGCTCGCTGACGATTGGCCGACACAACTCGCTCCAGCTCGCCGCGCTCGCCGGTTACGACCCGCAATCGCTTTCCTATGCGTTCTCGTTTCTGGGCTACTCAGGCTTCAACGGCGGCGCCGGCAGCACTCAGGCGGCACGCTGGGATAACTCGATCCGATATTCATATGCCAACGGCCCCGTCCATCTGGCGGTCATGTACTCCAACGGCGGCGAGGATACCGGAATTCTCGGCAAAGCCTATGCGGCCCAACTCGGGGCGACGATCCAGGGATTGTCCGTCGATGCGATCTATGAGAACGAGAAGGGCGCCGTTAATCTCAGAAGCTCCTTCGACGATGTGGCCACGCCGCTTCCCACGCCGGGATTGGCTGCCTACATCTCCAATGACACCTCGTACAACTTCATGGCCAAATACACCTTCGAGTTCGGCGCTGCCGGTCCGAAGGACAAGCTCATCCTGTACGGCGGCTATACCCATATGCAAAAAGCGCATGGCGACTACGTGACTGGCGCTGAAGGCGAGGGCAATTACCCGCTGTCGGTCGGTATCAACATCAACAACTCCGCCGAATACAGCATGGAATGGTTGGGTGCGAGATACGCGATGGCCTCGGGCTGGAATTTCGTTGGCGCGGCTTATCACATCAGCCAGAACAGCTGGACAATCGGTCTCACACCGACCGGCGACCAAGGGATCGGCTGTAGCGCGGCGGGATTGTTGTGCGCTGGCGACTTCTATGAGGCCTCGGGCGTGGTGGACTACGTGATCAACAAGCACTATGACGCTTATGCCGGTGTGAACTGGTCGGAGGTCACCGACGGACTGGCCAACGGATTCGTCGGCACCACGGTGGGGACGTCCGGCAGTGAAACGCAGACCACCGTCATGGTCGGCTTTCGCATCAAGTTCTGAAGCGGGCCGGCAACGGCGCGCGAGGGTGAACCAACCGACCCCTGCCAGGCGGGGGTCGGTTGAAGCGTGAAGCGGTAGCGCTAGGCCTGCGCCGCAGCCCTGGTCTTGGCCACCTCGGCGATTACCTCGTCCGCGACCTGCCGCGGCACCGGTTCGTAATGCGAGAACTCCATCGTGTACGAGGCACGGCCGCTGGTCATGCTGCGTAACTGTCCGATGTAGCCGAACATTTCCGACAACGGCACCACGGCAACCACGGCGATGTTGGTGCCGCGTTCAATCTGGTCCTGGATGGTGCCGCGCCGGCGATTGAGATCTCCGATCACATCGCCGAGATGATCACCCGGCGTCACGGTCTCGACCTTCATGACCGGCTCAAGCAGTATGGGCGCGGCCTTGCGAATACCCTCGCGGAAGGCGGCCTTGGCGGCAATCTCGAACGTCAGCGCGTTGGAATCGACGTCGTGGTAACTGCCATCGGTGAGCGTCGCCCGGAAATCCACCGTCGGATAGTGAGCCAGTACGCCGTCTTCCTTCTGGATCCGCAGTCCTTTCTCCACCGCCGGCACGAATTCCTTGGGTACGGAGCCACCGGAAGTCTTGTCGACAAACTCGAAGCCCGCGCTGCGCTCCAGCGGCTCGAATGTGATCCAGACTTCGGCGAACTGGCCCGATCCACCGGTCTGTTTCTTATGGGTGTATTGCTCGTCGACCGTCCTGGTGAAGGTTTCGCGAAACGCAACCTGCGGCTCGCCCATCACGCCCTCGACTCCGAATTCCGTACGCATGCGGTCCAGCGTGACTTCCAGATGCAGCTCACCCATGCCGCGCAGAATCGTCTGTCCGGTCTCACGATTGGTTTCGAGGTGCAAGGAGGGATCGGCGCGCACCATCTTTCCGAGCGCCGCGCCGAACTTCTCCTGTTCGGCCTTGAGCTTCGACCTTACCGATACGCTGATGACGGGGTCCGGAAAGCGCATGCGCTCGAGCACCACCTGATTGGCGGCGTCGCAAAGTGTATCGCCGGTCTCGGTATCCGCCAGGGACACGAGCGCGACGATATCGCCGGCGCGTGCCTCTTCGATGGGAATGGCTTCCTTGGCGAACATCTCCACCATGCGGCCAATTTTCTCGCGCTTGCCGCGGGTGGAGTTCTGCACCGACGCACCCTTGGTCAGCACGCCTGAATAGACGCGGATAAAGGTCAGGGCGCCGTAGACGTCATTGATCACCTTGAAGGCCAATGCAGCAAACGGCTCGTCATCGGAGGTTTTGCGCTCACCGATGGGTTCGCCGTCGGCATCGACGGTTTTGATCGAGGCCACATCGGTCGGCGCCGGCAAGTAGTCGACTACCGCGTCAAGCACCTGCTGCACGCCCTTGTTCTTGTACGATGAGCCGCACAGCACGGGCGTGAATGCAGAGTTCAGCGTGCCCTTACGCAGCGCCTTGCGCAGGACCTCGGGTGAAGGGACGGTGCCGTGCGTGATGTACGCTTCCATGGCCTCGTCATCCTGCTCGAGACAGGTATCGATCAGCTCGGTGCGGTAGCGGGCGACCTCGCCCAGTAGTTTGCGATCGCTGGGCACCACGATGTGCAATTTGTCGACCAGGTCGCGCGTCGCGTCGATGCTCTGCCACTCGGCATCCTTATCGTCCGAATCCCAGATCAGGGCTTTCATCTCAACCAGATCAACCATGCCTTTGAAATTGTCTTCCGAACCGATCGGAATCTGCACCGGCAGCGGACGAGCACCGAGGCGCTTCTTAATCATGTCGACACAGCGCACGAAATTGGCGCCGCTGCGATCCATCTTGTTGACGTAGCAGAACCGCGGCACGTCGTAATTGTCGGCCAGACGCCAATTGGTTTCCGATTGCGGTTCGACGCCGGCGACACCGTCGAATACCACTACCGCGCCGTCGAGCACACGCAGTGATCTGTTGACCTCGATGGTGAAGTCGACGTGCCCCGGGGTGTCGATCAGATTGATCTTCTTGTCGCGCCAGAAGGCGGACACCGCGGCACTTTGAATCGTGATGCCGCGTTTCTGTTCCTGCTCCAGATAATCGGTGGTGGTCGAGGTCTTCATATCCTTGGTGTCATGGATATCGATGATGGTGTGCTTGCGCCCGGTGTAGTACAGGATTCGCTCGGTCGTCGTGGTCTTGCCAGCGTCGACGTGGGCGATGATGCCGATATTGCGGATATCAGAAAGAGCAGTTGTACGGGGCATAGCAAGGTTCCATGACAGTTGCAGGTTAAATAAAATCGATGGCACGGCCACGGTGTCGAGGTCCGGATAGGATCCGAACCTGCGAATACCGGCGAGGTTGACGGGGGTTCCAGTCCAGCGGCTTCAGCCGCTCGGCCACAAGCCTAGCTCCCCATTCTAACTGAACTTGCCCGATCAAAAAAGCAAGCTGCCGCCCCGGAGGGCGGTCCGCAGGATCAGACGCGGATGCGCCGGCAGGGGTCGAAAACGGCGCCGCTGACGTTATGTTTGCATTTGCCGCCCCGCCAAGCCCGGCCGAGGCCGCGGCGCTGCCAGCCAGTCGGCCGGCAAATTGATCAGTCGTCCTATGGCGGTTCAACACGCCGACATGGTATTTCCCTTTAATCCATGCTGTTTGCGCCGAGTCAGGACATTGAAGAACAACCACCGCTCGGCACACTGCGCGCACCGGATCGCCGCATTGGCCGTGGCATGGTGTCTGTTGGCCTTGGCTGGCGCCGCGCAAGCCAAAGCACCACTGAATTTTCTGACGGGCTACGGTGATCGAGCGGAGCCCGTGGTGGCTCTGACATGGGGCGTGCTGCTGGTATCGATAGCGGTCACGATTGCCATTGCCGTGCTGCTGGCGGTGGGACTCTGGCATCGCCCGGGCATTAAGCCATCCGCTCCCGGCGCGGCGCTGGAAGTTCAGCGCACGCAGGGCGGACTGCGCTGGGTCTGGATCGGAGTGGCGGTGTCGAGCCTGATCCTGCTGGGTTCGGTCGCCTGGACCATGCAGGTGCTGGCCAGGGTTACCTCGCCCGCAACGCAGCCCGCGCTGACCATCGAGGTCACCGGCCGCCAGTGGTGGTGGCAGATCCGCTACCTGAGTGCCGACCCGTCACGCAGTTTCACGACCGCCAACGAGATTCACATTCCGGCTGGCGTGCCGGTGCTGTTCCGGCTGGTCGGCGGCGATGTGATCCATTCCTTCTGGGTGCCGGCGCTGTTCGGCAAGACTGATGTGATTCCAGGCCAGACCAATGAGACGTGGCTGCAGGCGCGCGCACCCGGTGTTTATCAAGGCCAATGCACCGAGTACTGCGGCCTGCAGCACGCGCGCATGGGATTTCTGCTCATCGCGGATACGCCTGCGGCTTTTCAAGACTGGTGGGCTCATCAACTGCAGTCGCCGGCGCAGGCCATGAGCCCCGAGGTGAATGTGGGCCGTTCGAGCTTCAATGTGCATTGCGGTTCCTGCCATGCGGTGCGCGGCACGGATGCGGCAGGCGTGCTCGGACCCGATCTGAGTCATCTGATGACGCACCGGACCTTGGCGGCGGGCATGTTGGCCAATGATGCCGCCAACCTGACGCATTGGATCTCAGATCCGCAGGCACTCAAGCCCGGTTCGATGATGCCAAAGCCGGACATTACGGCTGCCGAGCTGGCCGAGATTCACAGCTATGTGGACACGTTGAATTAGGAGCTGCCCATGGCCGTCAGCGATTATCTGCGCGTCGTGACTGCCACCCCGGCCAAACCCGCGCTGGCCGAGAGGTTGCGCCGCATCTGGGAGACACCGGCCGGTATCGGCGGCTGGATTTCGACGGTTGATCACAAGCAGATCGGCATCCGCTACATCATTACCGCATTCGCCTTCCTGATCGCCGGCGGCGTCGAAGCACTGATTTTCCGGTTGCAGCTGGCCGGCCCAAACCTACATCTGCTGACGCCTGAGCAATACGACCAGCTGTTTACCATGCATGGCATGACGATGATCTTTCTCTATGCCGGACCGGTGCTCTCGGGGTTCAGCAATTATCTGTGGCCGCTGCTGCTGGGCGCACGCGATATGGCGCTGCCGCGGCTCAATGCGCTGTCTTATTGGATCTATCTATGCGCCGGCATCTTTCTCTACCTCGCCTTTGCGTTCGGCTTCGGTCCCAATGACGGCTGGTTCAACTACGTGCCGGTGGCGGCACGTGCCTATGACGGCGGTCCAAACATAGACTTCTACTCTCTGGGCATGATTCTGCTCGGGCTCTCCACCACCGTCGGTTCGATCAATTTCGTGGTCACTTTCCTGCGGCTGCGTGCGCCGGGCATGTCCATCAACCGCGTGCCCATCCTGGCCTGGGGTACGCTGACCGCCTCGGCAGCCAACATCTTCGCCATTCCGGCCGTGAGCCTGGCGTTCTTTCTGCTGTGGATGGACCGAAACGCCGGTACTCACTTCTTCGATGTGGCTACCGGCGGTCAACCGCTGCTTTGGCAGCATCTGTTCTGGATGTTCGGTCACCCCTGGGTCTATGCGATCGTGCTGCCCGCCATGGGCATGGTGTCGGATGGCCTGCCCGTATTCTGCCGCCGGCCGTTGGTGGGTTACACGCCGGTGGCACTCGCCACGGTCGCGACCATGGTGCTCGGCTTCGGTGTCTGGGTGCATCACATGTTTGCCACCGGCCTGCCGAGCGTGTCGCTGTCGTTCTTCAGCGCCGCCTCGATCATCATCGCGCTGCCGAGCGCGGTGGGCGTATTCGCCTGGATTGCAACCATCTGGGCCGGAAAACCGGTGTTCACCACCGCGTTCATGTTTTTCGCGAGCTTCATCGTGCTGTTCACGATCGGTGGCGTCTCGGGCTACATGACCGGCGCGGTGCCGGTGGACTGGCAACTCACCGATACCTACTTCGTGGTCGCGCACATTCACTATGTGTTGATCGGCATCAACGTGTTTCCGGTGGTAGGCGCGACCTATTTCTGGTTTCCAAAATTCACCGGCAGGATGATGGATGAGCGGCTGGGCCGCTGGAATTTCTGGACCATGTTCCTCGGCTTCAATCTCGGTTTCTTCCCCATGCACATCTCGGGGCTGCTCGGCATGCCTCGCCGGGTCTACACCTTTGCCGACGGCATGGGCTGGGATTGGCTCAATCTGATCACCACGCTGGGATCCTTCGTTTTTGCCATCGGTGTATTGCTGTTTGTGATCAACATCCTGGTCAGCCATCGCCGCGGGCGCATCGCCGGCAACAATCCATGGGATGCGCCCACCTTGGAGTGGTCCACGAGTTCGCCGCCGCCGGCCTACAATTTTGTCGTCATTCCGACGGTCGCGAGCCGCCATCCATTGTGGGAGGACAGGCTCGAGGACAACGATCGGCAGCAGCGCAGCGAGGTCAATCGCGGGTTGGCGCTCGATCAGGGCCGTGAGAGCCTGGGCACTACCGCGCTCGATGCCGAGCTCGACGTCATTCTGAAAATGCCCAAGGACTCGTACACGCCGGTCATTCTGGCGCTGACGCTGACCACCATTTTAACCGGTCTGGTGCTGCATCTTTGGTGGCTTGCAATCGTGGGCGCACTGGCCACGGGCATCGATATCATCGCTTGGCTGTGGCCCGATGCGACGTTGGGCGAAACCGCGGAGCCCGCGCGTGGCTGAGCGTCTGAGCCTGCAGCAACGCCTGCCGGTTGGCGCGCTCGACACGCGCGCGTCCGGCTGGTGGGCGATGATCTTCGTGATCTTCACCGAAGCGGCACTGTTCGCCTACCTGTTGTTCAGCTACTTCTATCTCGCCGTCCAGCCTCATGTGGCGGGTACATTTCCGCCGGGCGGCGCACCGTCGGTGAGTCTGGCGCTGCCCAACACCATCATTCTGCTGCTGTCGAGCGTCGCGGTCGCGTGGGCACAATTCAATATCGAGCATAACCGGCCAAACCGACTGGCCGCGGGACTTGGCGCTGGCGCTTTGCTCGGGACGATATTTCTGGTCATACAGTATTTTGAGTGGGCGCAGAAGAGCTACACGCTGTCTTCCTCGGGCTACGGCTCGCTCTACTTCACCATCACCGGTTTTCACATGGCGCATGTGGTGGTCGGCGTCATCATGTTGTGGGCGCTGTGCGTCTGGTCGCTGATGGGCTATTTCAATCGCGTGCGCTACGTGCACATCCATATCGGCGCTCTCTA
>Ga0302324_100016211_pt1 | contig 14853 bp, 11 predicted proteins | sample Palsa_T0_1_FD_201949 | JGI IMG/M metagenome (GOLD analysis project Ga0302324, IMG submission 201949) | Peat permafrost microbial communities from Stordalen Mire near Abisko, Sweden - Palsa_T0_1 | ecosystem: Environmental > Terrestrial > Soil > Palsa > Peat permafrost | place: Sweden: Abisko...
CATCCGCGAAGGCGAGAGCACCGCACCCGACCCCAGCAAATAAATCCGGCACCACGCAATGGCAAACCGGAAGCAGACCACGGCAAGTCCGGAAAAAATTCCAATGAATACCGAGAGCACCAGAAACAACCGGTCTTCACGAAACAGTAATTGCAGCAGCGCTCTCGATGCGTACCTGGGCACGGTGGGGTCAGGTACCGCTGCTCCGATGGCGGTTATTTCGTTGTCCACAGAGACATCCGCGGCAACGTCCTTAGCGGCGTCGACCGGGACCATAACTTGCGGATTGGCTTGCGATTCCAGGTTGATTCCCCTCGTCCTTAATTCGCTCGCAACTAGTTGCCCTCATGCAGTTTGGCGATCAGAAGCAGCGCCATGTCGGTGCCCTCGGGGGTTCCGCAGGTAGTGCTGGTCTGCCGTTCGATGCCGAATACCAGCTCCATTGCCGGTTCCACCAGATCCGGATTTCGACGCAGCTCGGCTTCGTTGATCTGCGGCTTCATCTTTTCCCAGCGCTCCGAGAGACTCGGCTGCGGCCCCGCGGCGTGGGTTGATCCGCTTGCTGCAGAGTTTTTCGCGGCGTCAGCACTTGCGGTCGTGCCATTGCGTTGCGAACTAGTTTCAGCGGTGCCTTCGGTCGCGTTGCAGGCCAGCAACCGCTCTCCAGCGATCGCGAAAGCCTGCGCCGCGATCCGGTCGCGCTGCGCCACCGAGATACCCCTCCGGAACGGATCCGCAGCCAGCACAGTGTCGGTAATCGCAAGAGTCGAAGCGATCTGGGCGTCGCTGGGTTCGGCCGCCGCCGCGGCTCGCAGATAAGGCTGTGCCGCGGGATAGAGGCCAAGGTCAAAGGCAGCCATCCCCGCGCCTGCAAGGGCCGCGGGATTATGCCGGTCCGATCGCAAGACCGCGCGATACGCAGCCAGTGCGTGTTCATAATCCTGTACGCGCAGGAATAGTTCGGCGATGCGCGCTTGCTGCGCCGCTTCATCCTGCGCTGCTTCGTCGGATGCTTTGTCCTGGGATGACCCGTTCGAGAGGTTTTCCGACAACGCGACCAGCTCCGCCTGCGCCTGCGCCTTGGCATGAATCTTCAGCAGAAACAGGATCAGTTCCAGGCGAGTTTCGCGTCGTTCCACTTCCTGCTCTCCGGGCTGGTCTTCGGGCCATGTCGCATAAATCGCATTGTGGTAATAGCGCTGCGCTTTTTCCGTCTCACCTCGCTGCGCCGCAATGCGTGCCAGTTCTCGATTCACCAGCCCGTCTTCCGGCTCCCGCTCCCACAGATTGATGAAGTAGGCTTGCGCTTCCCCGGTATGCCCCAGACCCATCAGTGCCTCTGCCAGGTTCAGCTGATAGGTGTAATCGTCGCGCGAGTAGCGCAGCGCCGCGCGAAATTCAACCACAGCAGCATCAAAACGTCGCGCCTTCAAGTCCGCAACCCCGCGATTGAACCAACGTTGTCCCAAAGCATCCTGTTGCGCGTGAAATGCGCGGGACACTCCTCCCACGGCCAGAAAGAGCACCAGCGCCAGTGCTGTGAGCGCCCCGAGCATTACCGGCTCGCGCGTGAAATAGGGCCGCATCGCGTGGCGGAGATTGAATTGTCGAGTCGGCGTCGTCGTCATTTGTATCTGGTCGAATCTCTATTTCTCCGGAATCCGCCCGCGCCGGATCTCATTCCACATTTTGCTCATCTCTAACTCCTACTTTTAAACCGCCCGCTCTCATAACGTCTTCACCTTCTTGCCTCGAGGAATACTTTCGCAGCCTCGGACGCTTCCACGCGCGGTCCGGGCCTTGCCGTCGTTTAAGGGGGTGGCGATATAGCGCTCATGAATGGTTGGTAGTCTTTCTTTTATTGCGGCTCGTTATTGATGACTGCTTGCGGCGAGCGTCAGGTTGTTTACCCGCAGCGTCGTCGCCCTCGCGCATCACTCGCCGCAGGGCAGAAACCAGACTCGGACCCGCGCTGCGCAACGCTTCTCGATGATGCAGCGCCAACGCGGCCAGCACTCGTTCGCCCTCGGAAGTAAGCTCCAGCAACACTTCACGCCGGTCATCCTGACCGCGCTCCCGCCGGACGTAGCCCCCAGCCTCCAGCCGGTTGATCAACTCCACCGTGCTGTGATGTTGAATCTGCATCCGGTTCGCCAATTCAAGAATACGCGGGCGTACTCCCGCCGGCATACCTTTGATGGCCAGCATCAGCTGATACTGTCCCCGCTCCAGCCGGGCCGCTTCTACGGCACGCTCACTGAAATGTAAAAACTTCCGAATCTGGTACCGGAACTCCGCCAGAGCTTGATAGTCAGACAAGGTGAGCTTCTTCATGCCGCAGATTCCATATCCAGACTACTGACGGTCCCCTGATATCATATCGTATAGCGATATATATAAATAATAACCACCCGGCATTGTCACCCTGAGCGCAGCGAGACGGCGAGCAAAGCGAGGCGTCTTGCGTAGTCGAAGGATCCCTATCCCCTGCGCAACCGCCTCCGGGCCGGGTGCCCCGCATCTCGCCGCCTTTGCGAGATGTGGGGTGTTCTCGCGTCAACGCAGAAACCCGCCGGTCTTTTCCTTGTCCTTGCGCCGAATGGCGAGCGCCCCACCCTAGCCTCTTCTCCCGCCATCCATTTAGAATCCTAAGTCCGTCCAAATAAGTCCGTCTAAATAAGTCCGTCTAAATAGGTCCGCCCAAATAGGTCCGCCCACAGGAGACGCCCGTGATCCCGCGCTACACCCCCCCCGAGATGGCCCGCATCTGGAGCGACGAAAACCGCTTCCGCACCTGGCTGGCTGTCGAGATCGCCGCCACGGAGACCCTTGCCGCAGCCGGACAGGTTCCCAAGGCCGCCGCCAAAGCCATTCGCGAGCGCGCCAACTTCAAAGTCGAACGCATCCACGAAATCGAAGCCGAAGTTCGCCACGACGTCATCGCCTTCACCACAGCGGTCGCGGAATTCGTCGGCCCTGAATCGCGCTGGTTTCACTATGGCCTCACGTCTAACGACGTTGTCGACACAGCGCAGGCGCTGCTGATCCGCCAAGCCTCTGAAGTCATAGAGCAAGACCTGCAGCGGCTCGCCGACGTTCTCGAACGCCGCGCGTGGGAGTTCAAAGATACGCCCATGGTTGGGCGCACGCATGGCATCCACGCCGAACCGATTACATTCGGATTCAAAATCGCCAACTGGTATTCCGAAACCCAGCGCAACATCGCGCGCTTCAAGGCAGCCGCTGAGGACATGCGGGTGGGGAAGTTTTCCGGCGCGGTCGGCATCTTCGCGCACCTCACGCCTGAGCTTGAAGAAAAAATCTGCGTCCGCCTGGGATTGAAACCAGCTGCAGTGTCTTCGCAAGTCATCCAGCGGGATCGCCACGCGGCCTACCTCGCTACGCTGGCGGTGATCGCTTCGACGCTGGATAAGATTGCGACTGAAATTCGCCACCTGCAACGAACTGAAGTGCGCGAGGCCGAGGAGTTTTTCAGCGAAAAGCAAAAAGGCTCGTCGGCAATGCCGCACAAGCGCAATCCCGTGACCAGCGAGCAGATCAGCGGCCTGGCCCGCGTGGTGCGCGGCAACGCGCAAGCCGGCTTTGAAAACGTTGCCCTGTGGCACGAGCGCGACATTTCGCACTCGTCAGCCGAGCGCGTCATCCTGCCTGATTCGACCACGCTCATCGACTACCTGCTGAACAAGACCGCCAACTTGATCGACACCATGTTCGTCTATCCCGATCGCATGCGCGCCAACCTTGACAGCACGCGCGGCCTGATTTTCAGCGGACAACTTCTGCTCGACCTGGTCGAACATGGCGTGAGCCGCGAGGACGCTTATCGACTGGTGCAATCCCACGCCATGCGCGCCTGGAAAGAGGGCCTCGACTTTCGCGAGCTTATCTCTGCCGACAAAGAAATCGCGGCTCGCGTGCCGCGCAAGCAGGTCGAACGCGCCTTTGACCTCCAACGCCAGCTGAAAAATGTCGACAAGATTTTCGCCCGAGTGTTTGGGGCGAAGAAGCGTCGCGGCGCGGGCAGGGCTGGTAAGAAATCCAACCGGAAAGGCTAGAGGGGCCCCCCAAATTGGTTTCAAATGTTCCTGCGGGAACACATCTGCATTTTGCAGAAAATGTTCCTGCAGGAACGTTCTTATGTACACGGATGTATGTACAAAATGCTTGAAGTGCCAATAATTCAATCAGATACATATAATCGGAGATCCGCTCGATTCTATGAGATATAGTATTTTGACCTGTCCGAGAGACGCCAAAATGCTCCAGGCTGACGGTCTGACCTGACTATGGGAAAGATTTCGATGGCCCTGGTTAATCGAGCAGGGGTCGCGCCGATCCGCCCAGCAACGACGTGTTCATGTTGAAGATATTGTGGTGCCCTTCCGGGCCACCCCAGGCAAACATCATGGAGACCATGGGAAAGCCGCCGGCGCGCAAAGTTAGTCCCGCTGCGTAGCTATGTCGCAGGTGATCGAATCCGAGGTCGCCACGTGCCAAGGCTACTCGCCCCTCATCCGCCATTAGCTTCACTCCAAACGGTCCCCAGATCGAGTGCTCAAAGTTTTCCTGCACTAACAAGAGGTTCGGCGCACGATAGCGGTAGTCCTGATAACTACCGAGCGCCAGGGCTCCGTTAATATCCGACCCGCCGAGGGTCTGCTGAAAATAAAAGGGAACGCCACTCGAAGCTGAGGCGATCGATTCCGAAAGCAGTAGGCGCGCCCCGAGCGAGCCCCTCAGGTTTCGTGAGTGGGAAACCGTGGGACAGGTTTCGCCTCCGGGTGCGCAGGAATCAGGTCCGATCCCGTCTGTGCTTTTCGGGGCCGACTGCGTGTAGCCATACAAATAGATCGTGTGGTTCAAATCCACCGTCCAGCGACGAAATGAATTCTGCGAACTCGACGGAGCAAAGAATTCCTGAAACGTCCCCGTGTAATTCAGTTGCAGGTAATCCGCGATCACCGGCTGAATGCGAAGCCCCTCGCCCAACTGAACAAATCCAGGCTGACTGCTCAAACCTGGCGCGGTCGTGTTCGAATACAAAGTTCCAATGGACGGCACCGACTGTCCGCCATCGCCTCGGACGCTTACCAAGCGCCCATTCACTTCGCCGAGCAACGCGAGGTTTAGTTTGCGGATGGGCGCCCACTCGTAGACTGGCTTGATCGCGTTCGCACCCACGATAGTCTGCGTCATCCCGAAGACTGACGCGCCCGCCGGGGAGGAATCGTTACCGAGTCCGAAAAAATTCAATTTATTCAGGGAGATGGCCTGAGCGTACAAGTTGAAAACAGTGTAGGGATGCACCAGATCGATGGGCGGCTTTTTCGCGGCGGGTTCAGCGGCAGGCGTCTCCCCTGGCTTCGGAGCCACAGGAATAATCACATGAATAGGCACGCTGGGCGTGTGGACCAGAGTGAAGTATGCGCCGGCACGCCAGGTGCCGCCAATCGCGCCGACGGCATCCACATCCCAACTGGAGCGCCAGTTGGTGGTGTTGCGAGACTCAACGAAGGCTGCGCCCAGGCCGAATCCGTTCTGTGGCGGCAAACTGCCGGCGGCGATGTGCAGTGGATGGTCGGTGAAAAGTTCAATGCCGCATGCTGGCACTGCAGTGAAGCTGGCCTTGCAGGCGTCGGCGACGCGTTGGCTTTCGCGGCGGAAATCCGCCTGCAGCCAGTTCTCCTGAGCTTTCGCCAGCGGTGCCGATGCCAACATCGCCAACATTAATATGAGACTCCACCGCATGCCGCCTCCTGTGGTCGCCTTGTTTTCCGGGTGGTGGGTCAGTTTGAAAGACGCATTTCCCCGGCGGCTAAAGCCGAGGTTGATCTTGCGTGTCTTACGGTACGGCTGGAAGCCGGACCCTTTCAAACCATGACTTCGCCGGAGTTTCTCCGCAGGCTGTGAAGCCGCGTCCTTTCAAAATAAAATCAGATTTGACCCGCCACCAGTTTCTGCTACTTCTTCGCCCCGGGCTTCCCGCCGCTCGGCCGGGATCGGCGTTGTGCGCTGCGCTTTTTTGATTTGGTTTTGCTCGCGCGCCGCCGCTCTGCGCGCTCGTCGGCGACAGCGGCAATTTCGATCACGCCCGTGCGTTTCGCCGGCCGCGACCGACGCGCCGCCGCATCGGCATGAGCATCGTGAATTGCTTCTGTCACGGCGCGAATATATTCCGCCGCTTCGCCTTCGGTCTTAATCGCATTGATGTAAATATCGGTGTGATAGCGCAGTGGCAGTCGCCTCTCAGCGACGTGCAGATATTCGATTTGCGCCTTCAGCAGCGCGGAGACGGGCCGGTTCGGTTCGAAAGCGCCATCGGACGGCCGGGGAACGGATATCAGCGGCATTGCATCACTCCTTTCTGCGACGCGAATCGCGCCCTACACATCAAAATCCGGACAATCCGTTCGCATCGTATCGAGCGACAATAAGTTTCTCGCCGGGTCGACCTGCCCCGCGTCAGGCTCGATGAAAACATCGGCGCTGGTTTCGCGTGGAGACCGCGGCGAATAGTCCCCCAGAAAGAATTTCGTGATGGTCGCCGGGATGGACGCGTGGTCGAAGACGCGATTCACCACCGTACCCGCCGGGATCCACGGCGAAATCAGAATCGCCGGCACTCGTACGCCCAGGCGGTCAAAGGCGAACGACATTCCCGTGCCCGTGTCGTTCGGCGATGCGGTGAATTGATCCGGCGGGCAGGCCGGCGGTACCACGTGATCGTAGATTCCGCCATGCTCGTCATAAACCACGAGCAGCGCGGTGTTTGGCCACAGCGGGGAATCCTTCACCGCCTTGTAAATGGAGGCGATGAATAGTTCTCCCGCCTGCACGTTGTGGTCGGGATGCTGATCGTTGGCCACTTCCTCGCCGCTGTCGCCTTCGTGATCGCTGTAGTTGGGCTCGATGAAAGAATAATCCGGGAGATTGCCTTTGCTGCAATCGTCCAGAAACTGATCGTAGGTTCCGAACAGCTGCGGCTCGTTCTGCAGCAGGTTAGTAACCTCCATGGTGGAGCTGGTCGTGTCGTAGTAGTACAGCTTGGACGTATGCTTCGGAGTCGCGTTGATCAGACGGCTGTAAATGCTCTGAAAGGGCTCGTTGACATAGAGCAGATTCATATCGACGCGCCCGAAGGAGGTGCCATAGTGCGCGAAGGCGCGATTGCAAATCGTGGGCCCTGGAATGGAGGCGAACCAGCGGTTGAATACGGCAAACTCCAGGGCCAGCGTGGTCAGCACCGGCAACTGATTCTGCGCGAAGTAATACATGATCTTCTGCGAATGCCCTACGTCCTGCTGCTGATTGAAATAACTCTTCACGAAGCCCTGCATGTTGGCCACGCGGTTGGCGCTGGTGTCTCCGCCAAAGATCTGCAGATCAACCGCCGGAAAATGATGGTCGGGATCGGGTTGCAGCTGCGCCTGAAACTGCGCCAGCGGCTGCGGCTTGACGACGTTGCCAGTCGTATCGGGATTGCCGTAGGGGTCGGCGGCCGTGATGCCGTCAACCAGCGGGTTCACCGCCTTCAACGATCCCAGCATGTGATCGAAGGAACGGTTTTCCATCATGAGAACGACGATGTGCTTGAGATTGTCGAGTCCGGGCGGCATGGGAAAGTTCTCCTGCTCGGGCTTGATAGTGATGCGAGGGGGCCTGGCGTTTCAGGGGGAATGCAAAAGGGTCGCGGCGCGCCGCGACCCCTTCACAGAACGTCTCTGATCTTCAACTTGTTGGCCTCAACGGCTAAAGCCGGGGAGGGGTGTTTCTTGCTTGCGGCACGGCTAAAGCCGTGCCCTACCCGACAACCTCCTCGCCTTCCAAAAACCTTGGCGGACGAAAGCGTCCGCCGCTCCACGAATGCTTTAGCTGCAGCCGCTGGTGCTGCCGCAACTCATGCATCGGTAGCAGCTGCCGTTTCGGGTCATGATGCTGCCGCAGAAGCTGCAGGTGGGGGCGTCGCCGAGGTCGATCAGGCTGGAGAGGGCGTCGGCCGCGTGGATGCTGCCGGCTCCTGGCTCCCGCGTCCCGGCTTCGGGACGGCGGAGTGCGGATTCGCCCACTGCGTCGTGGACGGGCGAGGCTGGGGCGGACGAGGCGTCCGCCGCTCCATGGGCTGATCTTAGTCTGAGATTTTCGAAGAGCAACTGTTGCTGGCCGGTCAGGAAGCGGAGTTGGAGCCAGCGGAAGATGTAGTCCATGATGCTCTTGGCGTAGCCGATGTCGGGATTACCGGACCATCCGCTGGGCTCGAAGCGGGTGTGGGCAAACTTTTCGCAGAATACTTTCAGCGGGACGCCGTGTTGCAGAGCCAGCGAAACGGCCAGCGCGAAGCTGTCCATCAGGCCGCTGACGGTGGACCCTTCCTTCGCCATCTTGACGAAGAGTTCGCCGGGCTCGCCGTTGGGATAGAGGCCGACGGTGATATAGCCCTCGTGGTCTCCTACTTTGAATTTGTGGGTGATGGAGGCGCGCTCCTCTTGCAGTTTGTGGCGCACGGAACGCGGCGGCGAATTCAGATCGGCTTCTTCGACGTGGGGCGCGGCGGCGATGCGAGCATCGTCCTTCGTGGAGTTTGCCGTCTTGCTGCCGGCGGCGCTGAGCGGCTGGGATTGTTTGCATCCGTCGCGATAAATCGCTACGGCTTTGATGCCTAACTTCCACGCTTGCAGGTAAGACTCGGTGATGTCGTCGACGCTGGCGTTGTTGGGCAGGTTCACCGTCTTGGAGATGGCACCGGAGATGAAAGGCTGAGCGGCAGCCATCATCCGCAGGTGTCCCATATAGGCGATCGAACGCGTGCCTTTGGCGGGCTTGAACGAGCAATCGAAGACGGCGAGATGATCGTCCTTGATGTGGGGCGCGCCTTCAATGGTTCCGGTCGCGTCAATGTAGCTGACGATGGCGTCGGCCTGATCGTGGTTGTAGCCGAGCTTGAAGAGCGCGGTCGGCACGGTGTTGTTGACGATTTTAATCATGCCGCCGCCGACCAGCTTCTTGTACTTAATCAACGCCAAATCCGGCTCGATACCCGTAGTGTCGCAGTCCATCATGAAGCCGATGGTGCCAGTCGGGGCAAGGACTGTTACTTGGGAATTTCTGTAGCCGTGTTTTTCGCCGTGGGCGAGAGCTTCGTCCCAGCATTGTTTGCTTGCGTCGTAGACGGATTGAGGAACGTTGTTTTTGTTAATTCCGTTGACGGAGGCACGGTGCATGCGGATCACGTCCAGGAAGGGTTCGCGGTTGATGTACCAGCCGGGGCAGGCTCCGCCGGGCATGGTGTTCGCGCCGAGATTGGTTTCCGAGAGATTCTTTTTTGTCGGTTCGGTCGCGGGACTCAGGGCGGGGCATTGTTCGGCGATGCGGCTGGATTGGAGATAGGCTTCGCCGCACATGATGGCAGTAACGCAGGCGGCGTAGTCGCGGCCTCCGTCGGAGTCGTAGGGCAGGCCCGCGGCCATTAGAAGCGCGCCCAGGTTTGCGTAGCCTAGTCCTAGCGGGCGATAGTCATGGCTGTTGCGCATGATTTGCTCGGTGGGGTAGCCGGCGTTGTCGACCAGGATTTCCTGGGCGGTGATGAGGATGTCGACGGCGTGGCGGTAGGCTTCGACATCGAAGGTGCCGTTGGGTGCGAACTTCAAGAGATTCAGACTGGCCAGGTTGCAGGCGGAATCGTCGAGGAACATGTATTCGCTGCAGGGGTTGCTGGCGTTGATCCGTGCCGTGTTCTTCGAGGTGTGCCAGCGGTTGACGGTGGTGTCGTACTGCATGCCGGGATCGCCGCAGTGCCAGGTGGCTTCGGAAATTCTGCGGAGAAGTTCTTTGGCTTTGAATGTTTTTGCGACTGAGCCGTCGGTAACGGTCTTGGTGGAGAAGTCGGTGTCGCGGACTACGGCGTACATGAAGTCGTCGGTGACGCGAACGGAATTATTGGCGTTCTGGAAAAAGATGGAGCTGTAGGCATCGGAGTCGGGAGAAGACCCGTCGTAGCCTTGCGCGACCAGCGCGTGGGCCTTGGCTTCCTCTTTCTGTTTGCACTCGATGAAGTCGATGATGTCGGGATGGTCGACGTTGAGGATGACCATCTTGGCGGCGCGGCGAGTCTTGCCGCCGGACTTGATCACGCCGGCGAAGGCGTCGAAACCTTTCATGAAGCTGAGCGGGCCGCTGGCAGTACCGCCGCCGGAGAGGGTTTCGGTCGATCCGCGCAGGGTCGACAAGTTCGTCCCCGTTCCGCTGCCCCACTTGAAGAGCATGCCTTCGGTCTTGGCCAGAGTCAGGATCGAGTCTAGCGAATCTTTAACCGAGTTGATGAAGCAGGCGGAGCACTGCGGCTTGGAGTATCCAGTGACGCCGAATTCGACATTTTGAGTTTGCGGATTCCAGTGCCAGTTGCGGCCGTCGGAGTTGGGCTCGATGCGGTCGCAGCCGACGTTGAACCAGACGGGGCTATTGAAGGCGGCGTATTGGCGAACGAGGATGTGCACGAGTTCGTCGTGGAACGTGGCGCTGTCTTCTGCGGTGCGGAAGTAGCCCTGGGCCATACCCCAGTCGCGGATGGTTTCGGCGACGCGTCCGACGAGTTGGCGGACTCCTTTTTCGCGCTCGGGCGTGCCGATCTTGCCATGCAGATATTTGCTGGCCACGATGTTGGTGGCGGTCATAGACCAGTCTTTGGGGACTTCGACGTCTTTCTGCTCGAAGATCACGTTGCCCTGGGCATCGGTGATCTGAGCGAGGCGGAGATCCCATTCGACCTCGTCGTAGGGGGAGACGGTGGGTTTGGTGAAGAAGCGGCGGAAAGCGAGGCCGGGCGAGTGCTTCTTCGGGACTTGCGAATTCGCGGTGATCGAAGGAGTTGCGGTTGTTTCGGTTACGGTTTTCAATTCTGCCATTGGGGTCTCCGTTTATTAGATTCTAGTGTCTGGTGCGCCGATTCGGGCGTCCGGGGGGGCGGGGAATCGGGGTGGATCCTAGTTCCGGAAATAGAGGTCGACATAGGCGTATTTCGCTCTAATCAATTTCTTGACGAATTCTTGGTCTTCGACGAGTTCCAGCCTCATGGCTCCACTTGGGACATCGGTTTCAGATGCGCGAAAAAAAGACTGACCCAGGGAAAAGAAATTGAGATAAAGCTCGCCGGTCGAAAGATCCTTGACGCGGAAGTCCCCGTTGAATCCGGACGAAACCAGCATTAGAAAACTAGGATCGGCTGTGACCGGCAGAAACTTATCGGGTTGCGTTAGCATCGGGGACCTCCGACTTTTGCCCCTTCGGGGCTCTCATTCTCCAATTTTGTAGACCCACGGCTTGCGCGGTGGGCTTATTGCTGCGCCGCTTCGCGGCTGCGCCCTTGCCGGCTAAAAGCCGGAGGGGAGGGGAGATGGACAGTGAATATTTGAGGCGGCTCCGGAATCCAGATGCGGGGCGGTCGCGGTGAATGCGGGGGGTAAACCCAGTTCGCCGCATGGGCCGCTCCCCTTCGCTTCGCTCAGGGTTCGCGGGACCCTTCGACTGGGCTCAGGGCAGGCGGGCGAGGCGCCCGTCGCCACATGGGCTTTGCTAGCCTCACCGACGTCGGTTGCCACACACGGGTCGGCTGCGGCGTCGAAGAGTGACTGCTGCGAGTCGTTCGCCCGGGCGACGTATTCCGTCGCAGGGGTTAGTTCCAGAGACGTGGCAAAATGAGAACCGATTCCGCTGACTTTTTCAGCGGAGTTGGTCATCCATTGATTCAGGGCGGAGCAGATACTGCGGCGCTGCGACTGATCTTCGATCACGACGAAGCGAACGAAGTAACGGCCCGAGGTCAGGCGGACGCGCATGGGATTTTCGAGGGAAAGCATGCGGTCGAGGATGAACGCCATGTCGTCGTCTTCGAAGAACTTGGTGACGGCGAGCATGCGGCGGGAGACGGCTTCCGGCTTTCGGCTCTCGGCTTCCGGAGCTTCCGGGGGCAGATTGGAAAGCAGTTCCTTCCGGGGGCCGCTCGCTTCGCTTCGCGGGACGGGCGAGGTGCCCGTCGCCACATGAGTTCCCGTTGCCACATGGGCGATCTCTTCGGCTACGGCGAAGACTCCTGGCTTACTGGGGACGAAGAGGAGGCTATGAACAGACTCGCAGCGAAACCAGCGCGACCAGTGGAGTCGACGGTAGTCGACGGGGCGGTCGAAACCGTGTCGCGCCAGGGATTCTGAGACGAGACGAGTTAATGCTTCCATGTACGGGCTCCTGGGTTCCTGCCTGCCACAGCCGCAGATGAGGAGGTTCCCTGATCTCCGGTCGGGCAGTCCTGTGCTTCTGGCTTCGTTTTGCTGTCGCGCCCCGGGGGAGGGTCGGGGCACGGCCACCGCGCTGAAAAACAGCTTCTGGCTTCCGGGATTCGGCTTCCGGGGGGCCTGAAGGCTTCTACTCGTTACGAGTTAAGGCTTCGGGCGCCAGGCTTACGGATCTGGAAAGCTTAGATCTGGAAACCCTGGCGCCTGAGCCTTTTCTGCGGAAGGCGGCAAGTCACCTCTGGCTTGGCACCGGACCGCATCGCTTGTCTGCGATTCCGCCCCATTCCCGTGGGGCGAAATTTTGTGACGAAAATATGTGCCTTGGGATTGCAAAGTTACTCCCGCAGATTGTGCCTGTCAAGAGAGAAACACTACAGGTTGTATCCCTAGCAATGACGGGCTTGGTGCGGGGTTGGGGCTCGGTTTTCCACATTGGCGGAAAACAGAGAGCGATGGCGCTTGGTCGGGAGGGGTGAGGATTCCCGTTTTGGGACGAATCTTGTGGTTATGGAGGCTGAAAGTCCCCATGTGTCGTGTTCCCCGTCTCGCGTTCCCACGTCTCGCAAAAGAGGCAAGACGTGGGGCACCCGGCGGGGCGTGGGGCACCCGGATTTGCGTATGTCTGAGGGTCGCACGCTGCCTCACATCAGTCCCAGACGTGGGGCAGCGCTACGACCATCGCGACAGGGTTGGGGGAGGATGCGGCGAGCCGGTTGGCGACCGACCGGGCGCTTGCCGAGCTTGACTTGTTCGATCTCCAGCGCCGCGAAGCTTGAACGTTTGAGTCTTGATTGGGTGGGTGAGACGGTAGCGGATGCTGCGGTTGCTGGTTCCGCAGGGCTGGAACTGGTTATCAATATTTCGCCGCTGCCGGATTCCTCGAGCGCGGAGATAGAGACGTAGATGTCTTCGAAAATGCGGCGTGGAGCGATGCTGATGACGCCGTCAGAGGATTCGACGAGGTAGTCACCTTTGCGTCCGGAGTGCTGGCGGCCGAGAGCGTCGACGAAGCTGAGAGTGGAGTTGAGTTGTTTGGCTTTGACCAGAAAGCGTGTGCGGTACGTCTTCCATTGCTCTGATTTCATTGTGGCGCGACCCGAGTGTGTGTCCTGTTGCGTGAGTGCGATTTCAGCCTGGTTGTCGGCTGAAACTATTTCGAAAAGTTTTGTCAGGGCGAAGGAGACTGTACGAGTGAAAAGCGTGCTGGTCAATTCAGTATTTTTGGTGCAGTTGAGGAAAAAGACGGCCGCGATTTTGGGGGCAGGTTCGGGGATGACGTGCGGACCTACGGAGAGCTTTTAACCACAGGGGACACGGGGGGAACACAGAGGAGATCTGGTGGGGCGAACAATTTTGTTTCGAGCGAGCGATGGATTGTCCACAGGGAGTGCACAGGAAATGCAGAAAGGTGGGGTGGGAAAACAGTGGATGGTCGAGGGAGGGGTTCGGTTTAACGGGGAACGAACCACGACAGGAGGCGGCGTTCGAATTCCTTTGGAGCGGTGCTGACGGCGCCACAGTGCTCAGCGCCGGGGACTTCCCAGAGTTGCGTGCGGGGATTGTGAGAATGGATTTGGCGCGAGTGACGGATGGGGATGTTGCTGTCGAGTCGGCCATGGATGAGGAGCACCGGGACCTTGGTCGCAACCACTGAATCTTCGGGAGAGACTTTGTCCATGTTCAGGTTGTATTTCCAGCGGGCACGCAAGAAGGCGAATTCGACCAACGGACGAAAAATAGTTCGTCCGAACCAAGGGCCGAGATGGAAGGGCTGCCCCATACGGTCGTAGGCGATCTCGCGGAAGGTCGAGAAGGGTGATTCGGCGGCGACGGCACAAAAGTTTGGATGAGTGTCGAGCGATTGCAGGAGTTGCGCCGCTCCCATGGATTCTCCGAGGGCGAAGACGCAGCGCGGGTGATCTTGCGCGGTCAGGAAATCCAGCCATTGATGGATGTCGTTGCGTTCAAGTAGTCCGTAGGTAGCAAGAGCGCCGTCGCTAAGGCCGTGAGCGCGAGCGTCTGGCAGAAGCACGGTGAATCCGTGAGCGAGGAGGAGTTGAGCGTATCCAGTCATGCCGATGCGGTTGTCTCCCATTCCGTGAAGAAGAATTACGTCGTCACCAATCGAGTGCTGGGGACGGATCAGCCAGGCACGGAGGATCACCCCGTCGGGGGACGTGATGGAGGCGTCGCTGAGTTCGGAATCGCGTACACGGATCGACTCGCGAACTGCGGAGATCTCGTCGTCGGTGAGGGGGCGGCGAGCGGGATGGAGAGTACCGTCGGCCAGCTCGACGCCGCCGATGATGCAGAGCGCGAAATATAAAAGCAGAGCGAAGGTGAGCCAGCGAGCACCGCGCATGGTCTGGTGGATGGTACGACGGTTCGGAAGGGATGGTTCCGGGTATTAGGCCAAGAACCCCACTTCCGCACAAGAACCCCACTTCTCGCAAAGGAGGCGAGAAGTGGGGCACCCAGAGTTTCTCTGTCACAGAAAATCAAAATCCCCACCCTGTCGCGAAAGGCGCGACAAGGGTGGGGCACCCAGTAT
>Ga0302324_100016214_pt1 | contig 14851 bp, 18 predicted proteins | sample Palsa_T0_1_FD_201949 | JGI IMG/M metagenome (GOLD analysis project Ga0302324, IMG submission 201949) | Peat permafrost microbial communities from Stordalen Mire near Abisko, Sweden - Palsa_T0_1 | ecosystem: Environmental > Terrestrial > Soil > Palsa > Peat permafrost | place: Sweden: Abisko...
AGCCCAGGCCGGCGAGCTCTCGGGCCAAGAGAAGAACGCCGCGCCCGTCGTCGGCATCGACGCGCTCAACTTCCACTACACGATCCAGGTCGTCCAAGGCGCGCCCGTGTGGACCCCGGTGCAGGTCTTCGACGACGGCCGGCGCACCTTCGTGCGCTTTCCGTCCGCGATGGTCCTGCGCGAGGCGCCCGCGCTCTTCGTTCTCCGCGACGCGCAAACGCAGCTCGTCAACTACCGGGTCAAAAACGACACGTACGTCATCGACCGGCTCATCGACGCCGCGGAGTTGCGCGTTGGGCAGAAGGACCAGGAGATCGTGCGCATCGCGCGCGCAGCGCCGGACGCCGTACCGACGCCGACGCACCGGGGGATCCCGCGATGATCCCCGCACCTTCCGAGCCGCTCGCCGACGCCCAAGGCGCCGTCGATCCGCATGCGTCCAAGCTCTCCCCGGACGACCCGCGCCTTTCCCTCGGACGCCCGCGTGCGCGCACGCTTCGTGCGGGCCCCATCGCCGCCGTGCTCGGATCGGTCGGCGGCGCTGGCGTCCTCGCGCTGACGCTGGCCTTTCAGCCCCCGCGCCCCAAGGCGCAAGGAGCCGCGGAGCCGAGCGCCGCCCCGCCCGCGCCCGTCGTGCCGGACACCATCCGCAACGCGCAGCCGAAGCGCGCTGCGCTCTTGGCCACGGTCGACGCGGGCCTCGGCGAGCACGCCTTTCGGACGGCGCCGCCCGAAGACCCCGACCACCGCGTCGAGCGGGAGCTTGACCGCAAGGCGCGCGGCGCGGGGATCTTCTTCGAATCGGCCGCCGGCGCCGCCGACGATCATTCCCCGTCCGAGCTGCCTGCCCGCCCGTCTCCGACGGAGCCGGCGGCGTTCGGCGCACCGCCCGCTTCGTCCGCGGCGACCGACCCGAACCTGCAGGAGCACAAGAACGCGTTTCTCAGCGGCAAGGGAAGCGCGGGCACCGCCGACTACCTGCAGGTCGCCCTGCAGCATCCGCGAAGCCCCTACGAGATCAAGGCCGGCACCGTGCTTCCGGTGGTGCTCATCACGGCGATCAACAGCGACTTGCCCGGGCCGGTCGTGGGGCAAGTGCGCGAGCACGTCTACGACACGGTCACGGGCGACCACCTGCTCGTCCCGCAGGGCAGTCGCCTCATCGCCCAGTACGACTCGATGGTCTCTTGGGGGCAGGAGCGCGTCCTTCTCTGCTGGAACCGCCTCATCTTGCCGGACGGCGACTCGCTCGACCTTCAGTGCATGCCCGCGGCCGATCTGAAGGGCGCGGCGGGCCTCGCCGACGCGGTCGACGAGCACTGGTGGCGCATCTTGAAAGGGGCCGCCGTGGCGACGCTCCTTTCGGCCGGAACGGCCTTCGCCGCGGGCGACACCACCTCCTACAACCCGACGGTCGGCCAGACCATGGCGCGAAGCGCCTCGGGGGAAGTCGGCCAGGTCGGAGCGCAGCTGACGCGCAATAACCTCAGCATCCAGCCGACCATCACCGTCCGCCCCGGCTTCTCGGTCAACGTCATCGTCACGAAAGACATGGTCTTGCCGCCGTATCCGAACCCGCCGGCGGCCCTGGGGCTGCGCCGTGAGTGACACTCGCCGGCGCCCGGCGGTGACGGCGCAAGACCTGGAGCGCGGGCTCGTTCGCGCGTGCCTCGGGACCGCATTCGCTTGCGCCCTTGCGTGCATCGTGGGCGCGCACCTTCTCTGGAACTGGACGGCGAGCCTGCCGCTCGGCCTGTACTGGCTCTCACCCGAACGACGCAGCCAGGTGAAGGTCGGCGCCCTCGTCGCCTTCCCCGTTCCGGCGCACGTGCGCGCGCTCGTCGCCGAGCGCCGGTACCTGCCGCCCGGCGCGATGCTCGTCAAACCCGTCGTTGCCGCGTCCGCCGACTGCGTTTGCACCGACAACGGGACGCTCACGGTCAACGGCGCGACGCTCGGCGCGATCCGGACCGAGGACACCCGCGGACGGCCCCTGCCGCGCGACGAGCGCTGCGGGCCGCTGCCCGAAGGGCAGATCTTCGTCGCGTCGCACCTTCCGACGAGCTTCGACTCGCGCACGTTTGGCCCCGTGCCCCTCTCCGACATCCGAGGAACGGTGACCCCCCTATGGACCTATTGATCACGATCCTCACCTGCAGCCTCTACGCGTCCGACGACGCCCTCGTGCGCGCGATCACCGAGGGGCCGAGCGGCGGCAATCCCTACCTTGTCGTCAACACGGCGCCCGGCGCACCGCAGGACGATCCGACGCCGGCGCCCACAAACCAGCGGGAAGCGACAGCGCGCGCGGCGGAGCTCCGGGCGCAGGGCGCGCCCATTCTGCTCGGTCTTCTCGAGCTTCCGCCGTCGTGGCTCGACGCTTTCGGCCGGCCGCTCGCGAGCGCGTTCGACCCGTGCGTCAACGTCGCCATCGGCACGGCGATGCTCTCCGAGTTCGACGCCGCATGCGCCTCGAAGGTCCCCGCGGCAGACGCTCGGTCCCGCATGCTCGAGCGCACCAACCGGCGCGCCTGCGTGCTGCGCACGTACGAAGCCGCCCTCGGCAGCGCGGACTTCGCCGACGCGATCTGGCTCGAGCTCTCCGCGCAGGTCCCCAAAGCCGCCTCGATCGAAGACGCCCCGATCTTCGCGCCCCCGAGCGCGCGCGATTGGGGCCCGGACAAGATCCTCGTGCCCGTGCCCATTGCGCCCGCGCCTCGCGGCGCCGTCGCATCGCCTTAGCTCCACCGTTTTCACGATTCCCGCTTGTCTCGTCATTGCCCGGCCGCGCCCCGCGCGCGCCGTGAAGGGACCCGTCCACCCGCCATGCGCCTCTTCATCGCCGAAAAGCCGAGCCTCGCCCGCGCCATCGCCGACGCGCTCGGCGCGCCGCAGAAGCGCGCGCGCTTGCACATCGAGTGCGGCGGCGGCGACGTCGTGGCGTGGTGCGCGGGGCACATCCTGCAAACCGCGCCGCCGGAGGCCTACGGGGAGCAGTTCAAGGCCTGGCGCCTCGAGCACCTGCCCATCGTGCCGAAGGGCTGGAGACTCGAGGCCTCGGCGCCCGAGCTCCTCGAGTCGATCGCGCGCCTGCTCAAGGGCGCCGACCGCGTCGTTCACGCGGGCGATCCCGACCGCGAGGGGCAGCTGCTCGTCGATGAGGTGCTGCGCTTTCTCGGCTACCGGGGGCCGGTCGACCGGCTCCTGATCCGCGACTTGAGCCCGGACGCCGTGCGCCGGCAGCTTCGGGCGCTCGAGCCCAACACCAAGTACCGCCCGCTTTTCGAGTCGGCGCTCGCCCGCCAGCGGGCCGACTGGCTCTACGGCATGAACATGACGCGCCTCTACACGCTGCTCGGGCGCGCGGCGGGGTACGACGGCGTCCTGTCCGTCGGGCGTGTGCAGACGCCGCTTCTCGGGCTCATCGTCGCGCGCGATCGCGCGATCGCCGACTTTCGACCCGTTCCTTACTACGTCGTCGCGGCGGAAGTGCGGGCGGGAGGAGGAGAGAGGTTTCGGGCTTTCTGGCTCCCGCCGGACGGGGCGCCCGTCGACGAAGAGAGGCGCCTGCTTCGCCGGGAGGTCGCCGAAGCCGCCTGCCGTCGCGTGGTCGAGCAGGACGGGAGCGTCGCTGCGTGCACCGAGGACTCGCGAAGCGAGGCGCCGCCGCTTCCGTACTCGCTCGCCGACCTGCAAGTGGAGGCCGGGCAGCGGCTGGCGATGAGCGCCCAGGCCGTCTCGGACGCGTGCCAGAGCCTCTACGAGACGCATCGGCTCGTCACCTACCCGCGCTCGGACTGCGCCTACTTGCCCGAGGGCCACCGCGCGCAGGCGCCGGACGTCCTGGCCGCCATCGCGGCTCACGCCCCAGGCCTCGCCGAGGTCGCGCGCAAGGCCGACCCGACTCTGCGGTCCAAAGCCTGGAACGACAAGAAGGTCACCGCGCACCACGCCATCGTGCCCACGGCGACGCGGCATCGGGACGTGGGGTCTCTCCCAGGGAACGAGCGCGCCGTCTACGAGCTCGTCTGCCGGCGCTACGTCGCGCAGTTCTTCGGCCCGCACGAGTACGTGCAGACCAAGATCGAGACGGACGTTGCGGGCGAGCTGTTCGCGGCGAGCGGCCGCCGAACCGTCGCGCCCGGGTGGAAGGTCCTCTACGCGGACGCCGGCCGTGAAGGCGCGCCGGCCGATGCCGAGGCTGAGAAGGACCCGGAGCGGGAGACCGCCGCTCCGCTCCCGCGTCTCGCTACCGGCGCGCGCGTGACCGTGGAGAGCGCGCAGATCCTCGACAAGCGCACGAGCGCCCCGAAAGCCTTCACTGACGCGTCGCTCATCGCGGCGATGTGCGGCGTGGCGAAGTTCGTCCAGAGCCCCGCCGTCAGGAAGATCCTGACCGAGGCCGACGGCATCGGCACGCCTGCGACGCGCGCCAGCATCATCGAGACGCTCTTCGAGCGCGGGTTCATCGCGCGCGCCGGGCGCACCATCGTCTCGACCGAGACCGGCCGCGCGCTCGTCAAGAGCTTGCCGGAGGTCGCGACGACGCCCGACATGACCGCCGTGTGGGAAGCGGCGATGCGCGCCATCGCCGAGGGAACGCAGACGCTCGATGCCTTTCTGGGCCGCGTCGGCACGCAGCTCGGGCAGCTCGTCGTCGAGGGCCGCGCCCTCGGCCGCATCGCGGTGCCCAGAGCTCCGGCAGCGCCGGCGCCGGCCCGCCGCTCGGCCCGACCCCGACCCGCCGGCACAGACATGCCCCGCCACCCCGTCCCCAACCGCGCAAGGAGAACATCATGACGAACGCGTCCCGGTCCGAAGTTCGAGTCGATGAGCCCATCGAGCCCCGGTCGCTCGCTGCGGTCGCAGCGGCTCTCGCCACGTGCCCGCACCCCGAGGGCAGCCGAAGCCGCATGGCTGTTCACGGCGGCGGCGCGACCTGGTGCTCCGCGTGCGGCGCTCTGCATCGCGAGGGCAGCCCCGAAGGGGCGTGGCAGTTGCCTGCGCTGACGTCGCGTCTCACCCGGCGGCGCTTCGAGGAGCTCGTGCTGCTCCTTCACTCCGTCGTGCAACTGACGCAGCTCGCCCGTGCGCACGTCGCGCCGGCAGCGTCCGCGTCCACCGCGCAGGTCGTCCTTCGCAGCGTGCGCGCATCGCTCGCCGAGCTCTCGCGCTTGCCGGTCGTCCGGGATCTCGGCGCGCTGGAGCAAGCCATCGCGGCCGTGCCGCCATCCCTCAGCCGTCCCTGAGTCCCGACAAGGAGCACGACCCATGCATTCACACCATGCCGCGTTCTTGCACTTCCGTGACGTCCTTCGGTCGGTCGCCCCGCTGCCCGAAGGGCACCAGATCCTCGTACTCGAGATCGAGCTCCTGCACGCGCTCGGACGCGCGAGCGAGTCGGAGCGCCGGTCCCGCGTCCTTGGGCGCGAACTCGAACGGCTCCGCACCCATGGGCCGCACGCCGGTCATGCGGACCTCGAGCACCAGCTGGCGGAGGCGCGCCGCGAGCTCGCCCGCAGCAAGGCCGCCGGGCAAGCGCAGCTTCGTGCGATGCGACTCGAAGTCCTCTCGATGGAGGCCGAGTGCCTGGCACTCGATGAGGTCTGCCGGTCGCTCCTTGTCACGATCGAGCAGGCCGCGTGCTCCGAGCTCGCCGCTCCCGGCGACCGGGCGCGCAAGGCGCGCGTCTCGGCATGAGGGCTCGTCGCCGACAGCCGGGTGACGCGCTCCAGTCGGCAGCCGCCGAACCGCACTCCCGAAAGCATCCGCGCGAAGGGGAACCCCCGGCAGCCGGGGTCGGCTCTTTCTCGTCCCCCACGCCACGCATCCCGGCCCCTTCGATCCCTTCTCGTCCGTCCATGCCCGCCCTTTGCGCGCGTTGCCGTTCTCACGGCCGGCTCGTCTCGCGCGGGGCCCCGCTGGGTCGCGCCTCGAGACGTACCCGCCCTTCGGGGGCCCGCCCTTCTGCTTTCACGGTTTCCCCGCGAGACGCGGGGACGCCCCTCCGTGAATGCACGGCGAGCCTCTCGAGGAGCTCCCGGGGCCCCGCCATCGAACGAAACGAGCCGGCCGAGAGAACGGCGGCTCTCACACAAAGGACAGAGACCATGAACGACAAAAAAATGATGCAGATCGTCGGCGCCGTGGAGCGAACCGTCGGCGAGAACAAAAAGACCTGGTGGACCAAGATCGGGGTCGCCTTTCCGAACAAGGACGGCTCCTGGAACCTGCGGTTCGACTACCTGCCGGCCCGCCTCGCGGACACCACCATCCAGCTGCGGGACATCGAGCCCAAGGACGCGGCGCCGACCGAGTAGCGCGGCCGCACCGGGCGCGCCGGGGCCCTTCGCGGGGCCTCGGCGCGCGTGGCGCGCAGACGCGTTGGAGCGGCCTCCGTGGCCGCAGGAGTGAGAGCCCATGCACAACGACGAACTGCACCGCTTCAAGAGCGACATTCACCTCGTCCACTTCGCGGCAGACCGCTACGGCTACCAGCGCGACCGGCGCGAAAGCAGTGTCGCGAGCCACGTGCTCCGGCACCCGGCGACGGGCGACAAGATCGTCGTCCGCAAGGACCAGGACGGGCACTGGACGTACTTCTCGGTGCGCGACGATCGGGACCACGGCACGATCGTCGACTTCGTTCAGCGGCGCGGCGGTCACCGCTCGCTCGGCTCGGTTCGGGCGGAGCTCCGGCAGTGGCTCGGCATCGAGTGGCCTCAGCTCGATGACGTGCAGGCGCGGCCACCGCGAGACATCACATCGCCTGAGGAGGTGTTTGACAGGGCAGCACGCTTCACTGCGTCGTGCGCCTACCTCCATGCGCGAGGCCTTCGCCGGGAGACCTTGGGGGATCCCCGCTTCGCGGGCACGTGGGCCGAGGACGCGCGTGGCAATGCGCTCTTCGTCCACCGCGATGATGTGGGCAGGGTCACCGGCTTCGAGGCCAAGAACGTTGGCTTCACGGGGTTCGCGCCCGGAGGCTCCAAGGCGGCCTGGCAGAGCATCGTGCATCGGGACGATCGAGCGCTCGTCATCACCGAGAGCGCCATCGACGCGCTCAGCCACCACCAGCTCCACCCCGATCCCCAAAAGGCCACCCGGTACCTGAGCACCGCCGGCGCGCCCAGCAGCACGCAGTTCGATCTGCTCGAAAGGATCTTCTCCCGCCTGACTCCAATGAGCGCGGTCATCGCCGCGGTCGACGCCGACGAGGCCGGCCACCAGCTCGCCGGCCGCATCGAGGCCCTCGCCCAGCGCGTGCCTCGCGTCGCCTTCCGGCGCGACGCACCCGCAGGCGCGAAGGACTGGAACGACGTCCTTCAGCGCGTCGAGCGCGAATTCATCCGTTCGCTTCCGCCCCTGCGCGGCGCCCGCGGCCGCTCCGAGCGAGAGCGCTGAAAGCGCCCGCGCTTGCTTGGAGCCGCGCGCGGCTCCGCCGCCCTCTCACGTCTCTTGTCCGCGCCGCCCGCCTCTCCGCGCGCGCCGCTTCCTGTCCGGGAGGTTCGTCATGAAGACACACGACCCCGAGCTCGAACAATTCAAACGCACCGTCGATCTCGTCGACTACGCGAGGAGGACCGGCTACGAACTCCGACCGAACGACGGCGCCGTCGGCCTGGCCGTTCTCGATCACCCGAACCGCGACCGGATCGTCGTCGGCCGCCACCCCGATGGCCCTTGGATCTACGCGTCGGTTCCAGACTACGCGCTGCGCCCGCCGGGCGAGCCAGCCGCGCACGCGCTCTCGCGGCTGCGCCACTGCATCGACCGCGCGACCGACAGGGGAACCATCGTGGAGTTCGTGCAGCAGCGCGATTGGACGGCGCGGCGCGCGGAAGTGCCGCTCGACCTCGTGCGCGAGCGGCTCCGGGAGTTTCGCGCGACCGGCGTGCCGCTCGACTTCGAGGGGCCGCTCCGGGCTCCCGCGTCCGCGGAAGGTCGCGAGCGGTTCGCCCGTCCGTCCGGCGAGGTCGCCCGCCCGACAAGCCCTTCAGAGCTCAACCAGCGTCGATACGACTGGTCACCTCCCGTCTCCGGAGCGCCGCGGGAAACCGAAGTGGAGGAGCGACGGCGTCGATGGCGCGAGGCCCAAGCGGCCGTCGACCGGCAGATCGACGCGGCCCGCGAAGTTGCCGCTGCAAGACAGCTCGCGGGCGCGCCTTCCCCAGCGCGCGACGCGAGCGGGCGGCCCGCGCCGGACCGGTCCCGCACCGAACGGGGCGAGAGCCTCGCGCCGAAGAACAAGTCCGAGCTCGAGCGACGTCGCTACGACTGGAACCCGGCTCCGCCCGGCGCCGACCCCCTCGTTCGTCCAGCGCGCAACCGCGGACCGGATCGCGACCGATGAAGACGGCCGTCCAAGTGCGCCATCCGGCCGGCGATGACTATCCGCGCGCCGAGCTTCTTTCGGGCTGCCCGTGCGCGGTCGTCCGATCCCCCCGCGGCCCGGTCGCTCTCTTTGGTCCCGGAGAGATCGTCGCGTACCGGATCCGCTACCGCCGCCGCGCGCGCGTCTTTGTCTTCCGCACGCTCGACGTCGACGATCCGCTCGCGGCCTCGCTGCCGGGAGTTCGGCCGCGCGTCCGGTTGCTCTTGGAGCTCGGGACGGCCGGACGCACACGGATCGTGCGAGGTCTCCTTGCCTGTCTCGTTCGCATAAACCGCGACCCTTCGACCCTACCGGACGCGTTCTACGTTCGCGTGGGCGTTGTCCTTGGCGGGCGGGTGCCGCCTCACCAGAGCTTGCTGTCGCTTTTGTCCGCGCTGTCGGCTGGGAGCGATTTGTGGACGTCGACGGCTACGGGGGATCCCGGACCGTCATGAACTACGCCGCCGAGATCGGATACCCGGCGGCGAAAACGAAGATCAAGAAGCTGCCGCAGAGTGGCCACCGACGAGCTCAAGCCTGGACCTCGGAGAAGGTCGCTCGGCTTTTCGCCAGGCGCGCAAGGAGTCCCCTGAGCTCGTTCGTCTGCTCGTATTTCTGGTCAACCCTGTCGACGACGCACGTCTCGGTGGAGGTGCGTCCATGACCGCGCCGGTTCGTCCTCCGAGCGGAGCCGGAGCGCGCAAGCTGCTCCACGTGTTGGCCGACGTGTTGGCCGATCTGTTGGAGGAGAGGGAGATGGACCGCGATGGCCGTCGTCAGCCCGGGAGCCCCTCCCGTCGTGCTTGCGCCAAGCGAACGAAGGCCCCGGCGCTGCCGCACCCGATCCAGCACACCGTCGAGGTCAGCGAGTTGAATCGAACGCGGGCCCGAGAAGCTCTGCGGCGTCGGGGCATTATGCTACCGAGGAGGGATGGCGATGGATGAGCGTGCATTGCCCGTGGCGGAACACGTTGACGATGAGCAGCGCCGCCGTCCGCGTGGCCAGGGGGGAATCGAGACTCGCAAGAGCGACGGCGCTTGCCGAGGGCACTTCCGCGACGCCCGTGGCGTGATCGTGCGGATGCCTTGGTGCGGTAGCCGTCGCGACGCAGAGGAACAGCTCCAGGCGGCGCTCGAGGAGTTGGAGGCCGCCAACGGTCTTTCGACCGGAAGCCTCACGATTCGTACCTGGGGCAAGGACTTCCTCGACGCCAGGGAGGTCAACGGAGGACGCAACCTGGCCAGCGAGCGGTTGCTCTGGAAAACGCACATCGAGACCGCCGAGTTCATCGACTGCCCGCTCGAAGCGATCACGAGCAAGGATGTGAAGCGCTGGATGGCGCGGATGAACACCAAGAAGACAAGCGGCCGGGGGGCGCACAAGGCCACGGCGAAAAAGGAGCGACCGCTCCGACATCTCGCGTGGCAGACGAAGACGCATGCGCTCAACCTGCTTCGGTGCGCGTTCTCGGTCGCAATCGAAGACGAACTCGTCGACGGGAGCTTGGCCAACCCTTGCGCCGGACTGCGCTTCAAGAAGCCGCCGCAGACCGAGAAGCCGATCAACTTTCTCATCCGACCTGAGATCGAGCAGGTGCAGAAGGTCACGCCCGCGGGCATTCTGCCGCTGATCGAGTTCGCGATTGCGACCGCCCTGCGCCAGGGCGAGATGCGCGCGCTCCGCGACGGCGACGTTCACCTCGACGCCCAGGTTCCTCACGTCACGGTGCGCTACGGCAAGCCGCCGCGCAAGCCGACGAAGAGCGGCGTGCCTCGCGACGTGCCTTTACTTCCGATGGCCGTTCGCGCGCTGCGCGCGTGGTACGAGTACCGAGCTTCTTGGTGCAAGCAGAACCCCGAGGGCCTCACGTTCCCCGCGGAGCGCGGAGGGTACCGGAGCGCGGGCAAGTTTTTGGGCCGCGACCACCACGTGCAATGGAAGGCGCTGCTGCGCGCGGCAGGCATCTCACGCCACGTCGTGTGGCATGACCTGCGGCACACCGGAGCGACCGCTCTGCTCGGGGGCTTCTTCGGGCGCAAGTGGAGCCTCGAAGAGATCCAGCAGTTCCTCGGCCACGCCGACGTCAAGACGACGCAGCTCTACGCCCACGCGCTCCAGCAGACGCTCAACGATGCAGCGCGGGCCACGTGGGGCGACATTCAGAGCCTGCCTTCGGAGCGCGGCCCGGAAGGGGCGACAGCACTCCCGCCAGAGGGTGCAAAGGCTGCGGAGTTTGATCCCGAGTTTGATCCCGCGGAGATCGAGGGCCTGGCCCAAGTCATTGAAATGGTTGGGCGCGCCACGCAGGAGTCGAACCTGCGACCTACGGCTCCGGAGGCCGTCGCTCTATCCAGCTGAGCTAGTGGCGCTTGCTCCCCCCATCATCGCCCATCCAACCGCAACCCGAGGGGGAAGCGTTTCTCGCACGCCAACCCGCCTTCCGGCAAGACCCCCGTGCCCGTCTGGGGCCCTCGCCCCCCTCACCCCTCGTCCCCTTCATCCTCCATCCCCCCAACGCCGAGGCCTCTGATGACCGACAAGACCTCTCCTGCCTCTTCCGCCGCTTCCGCTTCCCCCTCCTCTTCGACCCCCCCCGTCTGCGCCGTCGTCGGCGTCGGCCCCGGCAACGGCGCCTCCCTGGCCCGCCGCTTCGCCGCCGAAGGCTACGCCGTGGCCCTCCTCGCCCGCCGCCCCGACACGACGACCACCCTCGCAGCCTCCCTCCCCGCCGCCCGCGCCTACGCCTGCGACGTCGCCGACCCCGCTTCCGTCTCCGCCGCCTTCGCCTCGATCCGCCGCGACCTCGGCGAGATCGACGTCCTCATCTACAACGCCGGCTCGGGTCTCTTCGGCACCGTCGACGACATCACCCTGGCCGACTTCGAGGCCTCCTGGCGCGTCAACGCCCTCGGCGCGCTCCTCGCGTCCGAGGCCTGGTCCTTCGAGGTCGAAGCCCGCCCCTTCGCTGAGTCCTGGTAACCCCCTTCTCGAAGAGCCGCTCAGCCCGCGCTCTTGCCCTTGCCCGCCTTCTTGAGCTTGGCGACGTCGAGCTTCTGCATCTCGAACATCGCGCGCATCACGCGCTCGGTCTTCGCCAGGTCCTTCGTGGCAAGAAGCTTCGGCAGCGCCTTCGGCACGATCTGCCACGACAGGCCGTACTTGTCGGTGAGCCACCCGCACTGCACAGGCTTTCCGCCGCGCGTGAGCTTCGTCCAGAGCCGGTCGACGTCCTTCTGCGTCTTGCAGCTCACCGACAGCGAGATGGCCGGTGTAAACGCGTACTGGGGCCCGCCGTTGAGCGCAATGAACTCCTGCCCATCGAGCTTGAACCTCACCGTCATGACCGACCCCTTCGCCCCGGGCCCCGCCGCCGAGTACCGGGTGATCTCGATCACCTTGGACCGCGGAAAGATCGACGTGTAAAAGCGGGCCGCCTCGAGGGCCTTCGTGTCAAACCAGAGGCACGGCATGATGGGCTGCATGGGTGCGCGATCGTAGGACGCTGGCCGGGCCAGGACTACCGGCAACGCGCTTTCCCAAGAGGCCGCCAGAGCCCGCCAGACCAATGATACGGTCGTTACCGTGCCGGCAGTCGTTTGCGGATTCTCGCCCGGTCGCCCCGCCTGCGTTCTTCTCGCGCTGGTCGCAGCCCTCGTATGCCCCCGCGTCTGCCGCGCCGATGATCCCCCCGTGGCGTTCGATCTCGGAGCCGGCACCGAGTTCCCGCTCGCGATCAGCGCCGAGGCCTCCCTCGAGCTGCCCTACCGCATCCTGGCGAGGGCCGACGTCGGCTGGATGCCTTCGCCCTATTCGAACACCATCGTGGATCTCCTCGACACGTTTGGCGCGATCGACTCCCTCGAGGAGCAGCTCATCAAGGACGCGATCCAGAGCTCGTTCGCGGGAAGCCTGTCCGCGGGTTGGCGACCCTTTCCGATGCTCGGCCTGGAGGCGCTCGTCGGCTACACGCTGCTCACCGCGGGCGGCGGGGTGAGCGGCGCCGACGTGGTGGACGCGTATCTGCAAGAGAAGGGGTCGAGCGACCGAGTGCCGATGGATGCGAACCGCGGCATTCCACTGAGTGCCACGTTGCACAGCTTCCGCGCGACGGTCGACTGGCGCTGGCTGCTCGCGAGCGACCACCTCGTGCTGCGCGCCAGCGTCACCTATCTTCAGACCTTCGCCTCCAAGACGAGCGTGAACCTGACCCCGCCGCGCCCCGCCGAGCAGGAGATCGTCGAGCGCGTCAACGGCGACATCCAGGGCTATCTCAATCCGTACTTCACCACCTACGTCAAGGTGCCGCTCCTCGGCGTGACGGCGGCCTATCGCTTCTGAGAAGCGAGACCCCTCAATCGGTCGCGCCCCCGTCCGTCGACGCTTCGGCGCTTGCCGCGTCCGAAAGCACGCCCGCCTCGATCGGCGCTCCGCTGTCGATCCCGGTCGTGCCGGCGTCGGTCGGTGTCGTGCCGGCTTCCGCCGAGAGCCCGCCGGCGTCGCTCGGCGGAGTTCCCGCGTCGACGACGGGCGGGGCGCACGTCATCAGGTTGCCAATCCCGGAGTCAGAACCACCGCTCACGAGCGATACGGCGCCCAGCACGGCTCCTAGCCCGCCGGCCTGGCCGCTGGAAAACGTCCCGACGGGGGAGCTGCACACCATGTTCGAAGGGCAATCCGAGTCCGTCCCGCACAGGACCAACTGGCCCGCCGTGCAACTCGACTGGCAAAAAGACTGGAGGGTGATGTCCATGAGCGCGGCGTTGAGCCCGATGCCGCCATCCGACTCGTTATCCGCATCGCCAAAGAAGGCGGCCGCGTCGAACGAAGCGTCCCCCGCATCGAGCAGACCGGAGAGAAGGCCTCCCTCGATGCTGAATCCCCCGCAGCAGGCCTGGCCCGACATGCACTGGGTCGGGTTGGAGCAGGCGTACTGCACGTTCGACTTGCAGGCGCTCTCCGCGACGCACGTGCCGATGCCCGCCGGGTCGCTGATGATCGCGAGCAGGTCCACGCAGCACGTGAGGCCTTGGCCCGGGTTGCACGTGTTCCCACTGAGGGGACTGCAGCGTGACCCCGAGCTGCCGCTGGTCGGGCCGGTGCTGCCGCCGTCATCCCCGGTGCTGCCCGAGTCGGCCCCCGGAGTGGGCGACGTGTCGCCCCCGGACTTCGACGACCCGCACCCGGCCGCACCTGCCGTGGCCGCTCCCGCGAAGAGAGAGACCGCGAAAAGAACCTTCGTACCCTTCATCGATCCTCCCGAGACGAGTCGCCGGACTTCGCAAAGAACATCGTTACTGGGCTTCCTCGATCGAGCTGCCGAGGACCGGATTGTTGATGTCGGACACCGGGAAGAAGACCGAGATCGAGATGCACATCACGTTGTTGAGCGCCGACTCGCCGAAGCTGAGCAGAGTGCCGCCCGTGTTGTCGTAGGTGCACGACCAGCTGATGGTCGTCCCCGACGTGAGCGGCAACGGCGGTGAGTACGGCTTGCCGGGCGGCTCGGCCCACTGCGTGGTGCTGTACAGCGTCTGGCCGCTCGACGCCGTGGACACGAAGTTCGTCCCGTAGTGGTGCATGTGGCTGGCCGACGACATGATCGAGACGTCCTGCGGCAGCGTGTACGAGTCGGTGCTCACCGAGTGCCCGGGGGGCGCCATGACGGCCAGGTTGTTCAGATACATGACGCCCGCGTGCTGGGTGACGGCGCCCGGCTTGGCGACGTACATCGTCAGCGCCACGCTCGTCATCTCGATGTCCGTGGCCCCCGCATTGAGGTAGTGCGCCATCAACTGGAAACCAGTGCCTTGCGGAATCGTCGCCCCGACGGTCGCCGGGAACGTCTCGGTCAGCTGGGGCTGTTGGGACGTAAACGTGAACGCGCCAAACTGGAGCCCGCCGTTCGGGCAGGGCTCGATCGCCCCGTCGGTCGCGTTCGCGATGTAGAACGCGAACATGTGGTGCGAGCCGGGTGACATCTGGAGCGAGTACGTCTTGATGTCGACCTGGTCGGCCCAGGGACTCGCGAAATTTTGACACATGTAGACCTCGCCGCCGGCGGGGACCACGAACGTGTCCATCGTGATCGTCTTCGTCTGCGTGAAATCGGTTTCCGGGTCGCTGAGCGCGATCGAAAGAGGGCTCGGTCCGTCCGCGGTCGCCCCTGCGTCCGTGGTCGACGAACTCGCTAGGTCCGATGACCCTCCGCACCCCAGGACGGGCACGAGGGCGAGCGCCGAGGCGCCGATGATCTTCCAGATTTTCATCGTATTTCTCCCGAGTTTCCGTTCCATCGAGCGCACGACGCCTCCCGGGCATGACCGATGGAGGCATCGGTGCCCGATCGAACTTCTCCGCGCTGTCCCCTTATGTGGCGCGGCGTACGAAAATGGATCACGACCTCGGTCGAAATCCGCACCGCAATCCACCGGATGCGCTGCGTGTCCCGCCCGGAACATCGCGTGGCCCGTACTGCT
>Ga0302324_100016217_pt1 | contig 14850 bp, 8 predicted proteins | sample Palsa_T0_1_FD_201949 | JGI IMG/M metagenome (GOLD analysis project Ga0302324, IMG submission 201949) | Peat permafrost microbial communities from Stordalen Mire near Abisko, Sweden - Palsa_T0_1 | ecosystem: Environmental > Terrestrial > Soil > Palsa > Peat permafrost | place: Sweden: Abisko...
GATGCGGAGGTACGGGAGGTTCGTCTCATCGCCATAGGGCGGGACCTGCACGGGGCCGCCGAGCTGTCTCAACGCCCTGGTGCTCGGCTGAAGATCGAGTCAAGCGGCCCGCCGGCGCGGCTCGCCATATGGAGCCACTCCCGCTCGCATAGCGCGGAGCTTTGGCGGCGAGTTTTGCCGAGCAGCCTAGGCAGTACTATCGGCGAAGTTCCGGGCATTACCCGCTACAACCTTGCTGCTATGGCCGAAAGCCTGGCCGGCGGTGAGCTTTCCGCTGCGCTGGATGAGATTGCCTCAGCATCGCTCGGGGAGGCTCCTCAAGGGGACGCAATCGCCGCCGCCGTCGTGCTATTGCAGCACTTGGCGCTTCACCCGCTGCACCGATCGAGCAGGTTAGGCGCCCTGGTGGCGGCGCTTTGCCAGAAGCAAGGGACGATATGACACTGATCATTCTCGATCCCAACTTCGCTCATCCGCACGGACACCATATGGAGTGGGATTTGGCGATCGCTGCGGCGGCGCGTGAACGCGAACAAGACACACTGATCTTTGCGCACCGCGAATGTCCGCTTGCAAGCAAAGAGGGGATCGAGATCGTCCCCTTGTTCTCCCATTCCACTTATGAATCCAAGCACAAAGACCGGATCGTCGGCAGGTTCGACGACTTTACTTATTTCAACGATACCTTGGCGAGCGAGCTGGCGCTGATCCCGCGCGACAGGTTGGGTGCTACCGATGCTGTTCTTGTCCCCACGCTGACGGAGAATCATCTTCTCGGTTATGTGTCGTGGATGAGAACTTTCGACGCCGCGCGCGCCCCGTTGTTCATACTGTGGCTTATGTTCTCTTCCGGGTTGGGTCCTCCGGATGAGACAGGTGCCAGCACCGTCGCGGACCCGTTCCAGGCCCTTTTCTACCGGCTTGCATTCCGTCGAGCCTCGGAGCCTGGAACACCAATTCATTTCTTCGGCGGCGGGCGTCAGCTCGCACGCGAGTTTTCGGAATTGGTCGGCTCGAAGATCGACGCGCATGCGATACCAACCGATCCGCGTAGCGGAATAAGAGCGGCTGATAGGCCTGCTGCATTGTTGTTTGCCGGAGACGTTAAAGTCGATAAGGGTTTTATGTTGCTGCCGGGGCTCGCAGATCGGCTCTGTGCGATGTGGCCTGGCTGGGATTTCTTGATCCATGCTAATTCGAACACCTCCTGGGGACCGGCATCGGCGGCGTATAAGGAGCTGACGGAGACGGTAGCCCCACGTCATAAAAACCTGATCCTGTTAACCGGACGCCTCTCGCGCGAAGATTATTTGGGGCTTATGCACAGAGCCGACTGCCTCGTCTCAACCTATGATCCTATCTTGTATGCGCGAAAATCCTCCGGCGTTGTCTGGGAGGCGATCAGCCTGGGCTTACCGATGCTGGTGCCGGCTAATACCTGGTTGCAGAGGGAAGCTGAGGAATGGGGCGCCGCGTGTGCGACCTACAAGGACTTCAGCGTGGACGGGATCGTAGAGAGCTTCGGCGTTTTTTCGGAATCCGTGCCGGCGCTGCGGGCGCGGTGTTTGGAAGCCGCCGAACGCTATCACGTTCATAATGGCTTAGGCGCTTTGATGGACCAGATCGGACGGCTGTGGGCGCCGCGCATGCTTGCCGCAAGCCTGATGATCCAGCCACGTTCCTGGTTCCTTCCGCTTGAGGGTATAGAGCAAAAGGGCTGGTCATTTCCAGAAACGCTGGATGGGCACATCGTGCGCTGGGTGGACCATAGCTTTGAGATCGGATTCTCCTGGCCGTTCGATGTTCCATGGCAGATCGATATCGATGCGGCGCGCTTTATGGGCGCAAAGCAAGTCACACTGGCCCGCGCGTTCGCCAATGAGCGGGAACTTCCGACCAACGCCATCGTTCACGCGTCCGGACTTTCCGGAACTCTTACCATCTCCGGGACTGGCGATCGCCGCCGACCGGCCGTGCGGGTACGCGTCGAGCTGCCGTGGACAAAGGCGCCTCAGGGGGAGAGCCGGCAGCTCGGGCTTCTGGTTCGGAGTGTCTCCGTCTGTCCAGGCGAGACAGCTGAGCGAACCGCAAGCATGGGGCAGCTTGAGGTCTTCACAGGCGTAACGAAAGCAGTGGCGGGAGGCTTCCTTCTGGATCGCGTGGTATCCGGGCGAGCGCTGATGAATCCGCACGTGGATAACTGGCTGCACTTCACCGCCAAAACCAATGGCGGCCCTGAAGCTGCGCGCGCTGTAGAGGCTTATGTGAACGGCATCCCCATGCGGGTTGACAGCATTGCGATTGGGAAAAGCAGCTGGGCCATGAAGGTGAAATGCGGACCGGATATATTGGCCGCTATAGGTTACTGGGCCGATTGGGATCTGAGCTTGCGGTCCGGATCCGAGGCAGAAATCTGGATCGACAATCTTCTCGTTTCAGAATCGGGAGAGTACGTGGCGCCAGCGGCAGATAAGTTAGAAGACGTGCCGCTCGCGGCCGATGAGCCGGACAGAATTGCACAGAACGAATCCGACGAATCGCACCGCCAACTTCGCGAGGGAACGCTTATTACCGCCAAAGCATTTGGCGAAGGATCCGGCGGCTTTCACACATTGGAATATGGCGAAAAAGGCTCCGCCTTCAGGTGGACCGGTCCCGAACCGGAGTCTCGCTTCACATTGCGGATTAATAGAACTCGCCCGGTCGTTCTGACGTTCCGGATACTCTCGTTGGGCAACAATCGCCCGGCCGATCTGACCGTCAAGGTTGAAGGAGAAATATTTCCCTTGCGCGTAGCCGAGCTCGCGCAATCCACTTATGCGGCCGGACCCTTGAAAACGAGATCGGGCAACGAACCGACAGAGGTCACGCTTCGGGTATTGCGCTTGGTTCGGCCATCGGGTGACGCAGCGACCGATAAGCGGACATTGGGCGTCGCACTGGAATGGATACGTGCGGCGCCGGCGGAGGGGTAGTAGACGTTGATTCGGAAGTATCCGGCATGATTGTTACGCACTTCTCCCATGCTTCAGACGGCGGGGCCGGTCGCGCGGGTCGTCGCGCCAGCTTAGCTTGCCAAGCGGCCGGTTTGACGTCGACTTTCGCCTGCATGACCGGCGACAGAACCAACCCCACGGTGATCGTGCTTCCTGCGCCGAAGAGTTCTGTGGTCTCCGCTGCGACAGTTCTTAGTACCGCGCTCATGGATCGCATCCAATGGGAGTTTATTGCAGACCACCGCACAGCCATATCAAATACTCTGTTATCGATCCCCTATCCGGGTGCCGATCTTGTTCAACATCGTCTGCTGGCGGCGGCCGATATCATTCACCTGCATTGGCCGACCTGGGGCATTACACCGAACACCATCGCAACCTGGCTGGACGAAGGGCGGAGTGTCTTCTGGACTTTGCATGACTACTGGCCGATGACCGGGGGGTGCCATTATCCGTCGGGTTGCGAGCAGTACCGCACGGCATGCATGAAGTGCCCTCAACTGCAGGACGACCGAGGATTGGTAGCCAACGGATTCGCCGAAAAGCTGCTGAGCTATCAAGACCGCGGTTCGCTGCATATTGTGACGCCATCGGAGTGGATGGCGGGCATAGCGAGGAAAAGCGCAATATTCCGAGATCGCCCGATCACCGTAGTCAGGAATCCCATAGAGCTCGATATATTTGCGCCCCTACAGGATAGACAAGACATGCGTCGCGCGTTTGGTGTGAAACGCGAGGATTTACTTATCGTATTCGGCAGCCACGATCTGGTCGAGTACCGGAAAGGCGTCCGCTTTCTGTTAGAAGCCATCGCTGAGCTCACTGCGACCGGCGAGCTTTCGTCCGTATTGCCCGACGGAGCGCGTGTACACGTCGCTACGTTGGGTCAATCGGCTGATGCGCTTGAACTCTCTGGCGCTCTGCCGATCAATTTTGGACAGATCGACAGCGACGCTGTGTTAGCTGACGTTCTGGGGATAGCGGACGTAACCTGTGTACCCTCCCTCGAAGACAACTATCCCAACGTCATTGTCGAGTCCCTGGCTTGCGGTACGCCCTGCATAGTCACCCCTGTCGGCGGTCTGACTGAACTGGTCAGAGATGGGCATACTGGAGTGGTTGTCACCGAGACGGGCTCGGTGCCTGCTTTCAAGCAAGGTATCCTGCGCTTCGCGCGGGAGTATCACGGCCGCGAGGACATGCGCTCGCATTGCCGCGCGGCGGTGGAACGGGAAAACAGTCCGGCGGTAATCGGGGAGCAGCTCAAGAGTCTCTACTGCGCGGCGGGGCATCAGCCGACCCGACAGACTGTAGAAATCCAAATGCGTATGGCGAAGGCCCTCGCCGGCACTCCGCTGACCCGCGACCCTCGTCCCGGCCGGGAGTTTCTTAGGTTTCCGGCGAACCTCTTGGTGCTGGACCGCGTTGCTGATCGAAAATTGGTTCAGTCCTCGGCCATTCATGTTAGGGAGGCGCGTTCCAATCGTACCCGGCTTATAACGGTCCGCACCTATCATGAACACCATTCCGCGCATTCCGGCCCCTATCAATTCGTTCGTCACCTGCCACGATTGCAGTACGACGCTTCCCATTGCGCGGTGCCTCTAGGAAGCGAGCTAACCAGCGAAATGGCGGACCTGTACCGCAAGGCAGGCAACTTAATGGGGCTGAAACCCTTCGGACAGCAAGGCAACGCGTGGCTCGCCGAGGCGGAAGTCCTGGCCGAGGCAGCGGCGCAAAAAGTCGATGTGATTCATTACATTGACGGCGATCTGGCCGGCTGGCTGCTGTCGATGGCTCCCTCTGAGTTATTCAAGCAGAAACGCCGACCGAGGCTGATTGCGACCTTTCATCAACCGCCTTCGCTACTGCCTCAAATGATCAATAGAGAATTGCTGAAACGCTACGACGGAATAGTTGCACTGTGTAGAACTCAGCAGATATTCCTGGAGAGATATGTCGAGCCCCGGCAGGTATTTCTAATCCCGCACGGAATCGACACGACCTTCTTCCGACCGGCGCCTGGCACGTTCGCGCGACCGGACGACGGGAAATTTCGCATGCTTTTAGTTGGACATTGGCTTCGCGACCTGAAAGCCGCATATGCCGTCTTTGAATCGTTCCTGGCTGAGGGCATGGAGATCGAGTTGACCGTGATCTCGCCGCGCTTACCTGAGCAAAGGCGCCCTGAACGATTGATTGTGCGGTCGGGGCTGACAGATGAGCAATTGCGCGAAGCATATTGGTCCGCTGATGTGCTTTTCCTGCCCCTGATAGATGCGACGGCCAATAATGCCGTTCTAGAGGCAATGGCGTGTGGGCTGCCGGTGATCTCCTCGGATGTCGGCGGAGTCAAGGAAGCATTGGGAGATGACGCCGGCATTCTGTGTGCTGCGGGCGACGCGAAGGCGCTCAGCAAAGCCGTTGCTAGACTTGCGCTCGATCCGGTTGAGCGTGCAAGTATGGCGATTGCGGGACGACGCCGCGCTGAAGCGCTGGATTGGTCCATCATAGGGCAGATGCATCACGACATGTATTCGGAGTTGATTCGGCGACCGTCCGTTGTCGAGGCACTGAATTGAAGCTCGTTGAGCACGGCCGCGCTTGCAAAGTGCCAATTCGCCAACCAGCGACCGCTCAAGCAACCTCCCTTCGCAGGGCAGACAAAAGGCTCCGAGACATCTTCTCTCCTTCAGTTCCCCATTTTGTCACGGCAATTTGCGAACAGCCATTCAGCGTGGCCGCCCTCCTTGCGATCTCTGGAAGAAGAGTAGAAATCAGCGCCAGCAATTTGAGGTCCCTCGCGTCTTGCCAGAATTCAACATTGCTCAGAAGTTTCTCATCGTCGCGCAATTTGAATACCAGGCCATGCTTATCCTTCTCCTTCGACGGCCAATGGGTAAATACCGCCGGCCAGCCGGTTCCCTGCCGAAACTCAAGCTCGCGGCCGATGGCAGTGAAGCCGAATTTGAACTTAATCTGCGGCCAAATTTCTTCACCGTACCGTACGAGCAGCAACGAGATGTCAAGGCGGCTGTAGCTGTCATCAAAATAATACTCATCAAGTCGTACCGTTGTTATCGTCACAGGCTCGTGGCCGACGTAGGTTGTGATCTCATTCACGCAAGGCGCTGGCTCAGCTTGAATTGGCGTGTCTTCCTCCTGCCAGGTCTCAGGAACGGAAAGCAGGCCTGTGTCCGTGCTAATTGAACTCAAGGAGTCAATGAATACGCGCTCCGCAGCAGCTATTCGCGCACCTGATGAGGTGACTTCCAAGCTGCCAAAGTCACATTGGATTTCGGCCGCCTTGTTCGCACGAGAGATGGGCTGCAATATGATCCGCAAATAGGCGTGACGGTCCGCGAATGCATGATTCAATGTAACCCGATGCGCCGGGCCATCTCCTTCCTCGCGCACCCATTTGATCGTGTCAATAAATCGCGCATTTTGATCGCATAAACCTATACGTACGCCTTGTTTCGAAGGACATAGCACAGTGAGATGAAAACTAAGAGTCATTCCGGGCGCGAACGGGCGCCCAAGCAGCCAAAGAGTACGGGACATTTGCGCGCCATTTACGGTCCCGCAACACTCCAGATGATTATCGGTTGCGACAAATGAACCGTTCGCCTTCGGTATGCCTAACGCAAGGCGATCGCGAAAATGCTCGCTGGATCGCGTCAGAGGCCCATGGACAATGACTGCACCTGGATAACGAGCAGTTACATCCTCTTTGGTCCAAAGATAGTCGCCGACTTGTTCTGCGGTGCCGGCGATATTGACAATCGCGTTGCAAACACGGAAATGCGGGAGCGCGTCGCGCGAGATTATCCAGTCATAGTTCCCAGGATCTTCCATCTCTTCCCGGTTGAGAAAAGTCTCCAAGGCACAATCGTACGCCAGCGTGGGATCTCGGTCCCGAATGTACTGATGCATCCAGGGCCACAATATGTCGTCCAAAAACCGCCAAAATGCGCTGTCGCCAACGTTGTAGAGAGCGTTTCCGTTGATGTGTCGAGCGACGTTCCACTGCAAAGGTGAAACGCCGCGATAGTTTGACCCGATAATCCAAGCACCCTCATTTTGCGCGCAGACTCGCTCCAACTCCTGCAGCCAGTTTGACTCAATGGGTTCGCAGTCAAGTTCCATCAAAAAAATAAATTTGGCTTCAGCCTTCAAGCTATTTAGCGTCTCATAAAATTGCCAATTTGGTCCCGCTTTGTATCCGAAGGGCAGAATTCGCTCTGTCGGCTTTCTAATGTAAACATCTTTTTCCGGCGGCAAATTGCAAAACCGCACGTCAATACCAGCAAAGCTTTCCCGGACTAGAGGATGTCGATCGTATGCCTCACGCAGGGCGTCTCTAAACGACGGGGTTTCTGCGCAATTGAATGAATAGATGAGTCGTGGGCGGCGGCTCGGATCAACGGGCGAAGCGTCAATCCCCTTTTCCGTCCATAAATCAAAATTACGCAGCGCTAGGGGCAATTCACGAGCGACCAGTGGGCAAACGACCGCGCTCAAAAATGGCGCACGTGTTGCCGTATTTCCGGTTTGGGGCTTATCGTGATGCTGCTGTCCGAACTCGAACCCAGAGTCAGATAACTCTGCGGATTTCCCCACCCTCTCATCGGTAAAAATTCTAGTCACGCTTTAGACCTGGGCGCTCCAGTTGAGTCATGCGCGCTTATTGGCAATGCGCCTGTAGCGAACCGCTGCAAAGCGTAAGTCTAGCAGGCCTGCGTAGCCTCAAGTGTGCTGCCGCGCTTATGTCTAATAAGTCGCAAACGACGTTCTCTCATACTTTGATCTGCCGGGGAGTGCCACTGACTCGGGGCTTCGGCGACTACGTCAGATGAAACTTCTCCCTCAAAGCAATGGTGGCAGCAAGCTTACGGGCTACCGCGCTCTTGGGTTCTCTTGCTACGGCCTCAACAACGGCCTCTTTAGCTAGAGAAATATTCCCAGCGTCGTATAACTCTTGAGCTAACTTAATCCATTGTTGGCCCGACATTGACGGGGCAAGTCGCTCTGCCTGGAGGAGGGAAGAAAGCAGCTGTTTCGCCCGGCTCAGATCACCGGCCAGCCGTGAGTGGCGCGCAAGATACAGAATGCATTCAGGATCCGTCGGCGCACGCTGAAACTGTGCCTCTGCAAACTTCTGCGCAAGCTTGCGATCTCGTAGAATGAGCGCCAAGTCAGCTGCCGCTCGAAGTCGGCTCGGATCAGCACGGCTTTCGGCGAGCAGGGCCGCCAATTCGCGGCGCGCCCGGCGAGTCTGACCCTTTTGCCCGAGCATAGCCGCGAGGCGGTGTCGCGCTGCAGGAGATGCATCGGGCAATGAAACCGCTTTGGTGATGGCCTGCAGCGCCGCATCGGTATCGCTGAGACCACCGTACAAGCGAGATGCCTGCTCCCAGGCCACCGACGGCAAATCGCGCCGGCTCATAATTTGCTTCAGCTCAGCATGGGCTGTCATTTTATCCGATGGAATTCGTGCCTCAACCACATCGAGAGCGAGTCGATAATCCTGCGGCGCGCTCTGCAACAGGCGCTCTCGAATATCTAGTGCAAATGCAACCTCGTTTAGCTTCGCAGAATAATCCGCAACCTTCCTAAGATCCTCTGGAGAGTTGACACAAGCCGCCGCAAGATCCATCAACTTGCGAAATGCGCGGCGTCTGTCATTGACCTGCTGGTACAGGTCGACCAATGAAAACAGAATTAGAACTCTCGCTGGTTGGGGTAACGCCTTCGACAGAAAATATTCCAGGATGTCCGGTTTTTGGAGTTTGCTAGAAAACTCGATGAACGAAGCAACGCGATTTGTCGCGTCCTCGTGCTTGGCGAGCCGCAGGAGTTCACGATATGCGCCCTCAAGATTTCCTGCGCTTATGAGAGTATTTAGCGTCTGAAGGCAGGCAACGGTATCGGTGGGGTGCCGCTCGGCGATTTGCATCGCGAGCGCCAACTCAGCGTCGAAAAACCGAAGCTTGTGTGCCAGGTGCCACCAGGACAACAAGTCAATGTCACGGAAGTCCTTAGCAGTTACCTTTGCCAATTCTGATAGCGCCAAGCTCGCGTTGCCTTTGGCGTAGGCAACTACCGCGGCATAGAATGGGTTAAGGTTCTTATTCCTGTCTAGCAGCCTGCGAACGAACGCTGAGGAGTGAGAGCGTGATCGACTCATTCGCCAAAGCAATTGGCGCAGAATGGAATCCGCCTGGACGCTTGACTGCCGTTGCGACGCTCGAATGAGCTGTCGCAGATCTGTTGCGGGCGGGGGCGTTGCAGACGTGCATAGACTAATGAATCCTGCGACACCGCGACCTTGCGCGACGATGCGAAGTGTCTCGTTAATGGAAAATGGTGTTACCACCGTCTTAACTCCGGCTAGCGCCGCCAATTTTGACGCGTGTTTGGCATCGCTCTTCGACATCTTGTCGAAGAAGATGTACGAGCAATCGCACAGGTCTTGCTGATCTATACGAAGACCGTTACCCATTGCCTGATCGAAATGGCGCACGTATCGGCGATCGAATGACGCGACATCACCCGGATTGATAGACCACTGCGGAGAAAACGACAGTGTCGCCGATGCTTTCAGTCGCGCGGCGAATTTCAGTGCTCCGTAGCCGCCTTGACCAAGTCCGTACGTAACAATCTTTCTGCCGTTGGCTCTTTCAAGAACTGCGCCCAAAAGTTCATCCATTGCCCGGCGCGGGTACCAGTTGGGACCGAGGGTGACAATGCCTATCGCCGAAATGCCCTGCTTGAGAAAAAAGTCATCTCCCCAGAATTGAAGGCCATTGCGAAAATGCCCTAATGAATTGAACGAAACGACGATGTGCTGTCCGCCAAGATCCTGTGCAATGGCGATGACGTGCTCGGTCTCGGAGATGATTGCCTTTGTCACCTAGGTTGGTGTCCTGCTGATAGCTACCCAGTCCTTCAATCTCCGCGAGGATTGGACCAGCGGAAACTACTTTTGACCAATTGCGGTTCCGCTGACCGCGTCAACGGCATTTCCAGGTCCCGCATCAACAATGCGGAGCGATTGGGCGGCCTGATTTTGTATAAGCCCTGAAAGCTTCCCTGTTAGCACGTGATTGCGAGTCGTATCTTGGCCCTGAATGGTCACGTAAGCCCTTTGTGACGTAAGCGCGCTTGCCTTTACATCGATAATGTTGTCGGCGGTCGGTGGCGGGGTCCCCGCATAGTTCCAGCTTCGTAGGTTGACGATCGATCCGGTGATGGTGCCCCCCGCAACGGAATCAATAGTGATGCGATTGCCCGAAACACGATCCATCAATATTACATCTTCGACGGCGACCGGTCCGATCACCAGCGCGTCGACATGCACAGTGTTTCTATGAGCGCCCTCGTCAAATCCAAAAAGCCATTTAAAAGGCGGCCCGTCGCCCGATCCTTTTTCGACGGTAACCTGATTGAGTGTGACTATATTGTCGTGACTTCCGAAGGCCAGTTCCAGTGGCACGCCCGTAATCGTCTCACTCTCGGCGCTTAAGTTGCACCGTGCGAGAAGATTGCCATAGCCGACGCCGGTATAGGCATTTACTGCGTATGGCTGTAGCTTGCAATTCAGAGCCCCGCCACCGCCCATGAATGGTGCGTGCGGCTTGACTGCCTCCCAAGTGCCGCCGATGACTGCCGCATCATAAGTCGCCCACATAGGCACGTTCGTGTCCGCGTCGCTGGCATTGAGCATGTTCATGTTCGTATTGGTCAGGCGCCGGACTTGTAGTGCGTTCTGTGAGTTTTGCAGTGGATATTTCAGCACCAGGCGTCTCCCTGCGGCATCGATATCGTCGACTTGATCGATCTGCAGCCAGGTGGGCTTGAGATGCTGCTTGCCAACGTCAAAAGTGCTGGTCGATTCCACGACAACGATATCGCCAACCTTGTAGCGATTTACCGAGGATGCATTCGGCAAAACGACCTCATGTGCGCCCGCCGCAACGGAATCTGCCGCGTCGCTCGGAAGTTGCTTATAGTCATTGGCCTCGTAGCTCCCGAGCATCACGCACGAATAACTGGGCCATTGCTGAAGCGAAGCGGTGCGGCCTTGGGTCGGGTCGACAGGGCCGCTGTTGTCGGCATCGCCGGTACAACGGATGTGCGTAGAGTTTTCGGTTATGCGCAGCGTAACGCGTGAGCGCATCCGGAGAGCCTGCGAGATTCGCCAACTTGGACCAGCGGGTGGGCCGGAAACCAGCACCACTCCGCCTTCCGGTCGCGCGGCTGCTGCGTCGATAGCCTGTTGAAAGGCCCACCAGTCGTCGCTTACGCCGTCACCCTTGGCGCCGAATTGCTGTGGTGTGAGCGCACCCGCAATCGAAGTGCCGCCGTCTGCGTACACTTGCGTCGTCCCGGCAGTCGAGCCGAGAGAAATGCATATTTCGCTTGCCAGCAGCCAGAAAAAGAGCGTCCCGTGGGCCGTGCTCGCCTTTACACCGTCAACCGCCAGCCAATCGCCTGCCGCCACGTCGCGATCGGGTATAACGGTCAAGCAAGCTCCGTCACATACCCCAATTGTTCGAACAGCTTCGAGTAACGCTGCTCCAAGTGCGCGATGGCCTTGGGGCTGAGCTTTCTGCGGTAATCGCCGGGAGTAACCTGCCGTACGTGATTGTTGACGTCTTCACGACTTGGAACTATATCAAAACGCTTCAGCAACTTACGCAGAGTGTTTTCATTGAGTTCAACGCCGATTCTGATCGCCAAATCTCTGATCCATCTCTCTTTCAAGAATACAATGTCCTCATATCGATAGATGATGGCGCCACTGCGCTGAGAGAGCCGCGCAATCCTTTCGATCTCATCGAAAAAATAGCCAAATCTGTTGGTCAGTATCGCATCTTCAAGGTCGATGGATTCCAAATCCGTCCGTTGCTGAATCAAGGACTTTCTGATGTCGCCGCCTGCCGGTAAAGCATGGCTATTCTTCATCGAAAAATAATATGAAACGATGGCATCGCGGGGATCGCGAATCAGAAAAAGCCGCACCAGATTGTCGACGCTCTCCGAGAAGAACCCATTCAATGCCGTACGAAATACTCCGTACACGTACCCCGACTCATGGATCATGGACGCGATCGCTGAGTCGAATTTTCTAACCTGAAGCCCTAACGTGAAGAGTTCTGTCTCGACTCTGACGTAAGAACGATGGCCTGCACTGCATAATTCTTGGAGAATGCCGTCCAGCATCACGCTTCCAGATTTGGTAAACGCGACCGCCAGTACGGCCTGCTTTTTATCAGGTTCAGGGACGGGAATCGTGACAACGCGGCCGCCGTCATCACTGCGCAATTGAACATCAGGCATTACGCCTCAATCTCCATCGTAGTTAGTGACCATCAAACAGTCATCGCGCCTTCGCCACCACATGATACCACTGAAGCCTCAACCAGGATCACATGGGCCCGCTCGGAACTATCTGTTGATACAGCGAAGTCCGCTAAGCAAAGGAAGCGGTTCTTCGCTGGAGATCAGCAATGAGTTCGAGTTGTTAGCTTAGGCAATCGGGGGACTCAACAAGCCGGTGCAAGGCAACCCTTGTTGATCGACCGCCGCCTCATTCAGCGCTGATTGCTCCGGTGCCCTATGCTATTGCCCGCTGACTGGCATTCTATTAATGCATTTCCGGACGGTTCTGCCGTCCGGAGATCCCGTTTCATAGTATGGAATCTGCCCTTCAGCGTGCCAGACGGTTCTGCCGTCCTTGACCTGCATTCCATCAGGCATTCCATCCGCTCCTAGATTACCTGCGCTGCCCATAGTCCAACCCCCGTTGTTCTCATTGCCATTGATCGCAGCGAAATTGCTCCACCATGCCTCCTGTACCTTCATCGCACGCACAGTCTGCGATGGGTGGAAGCAATTATTCGTGATCACCGCGGGCTTACTTACGGTCGCGTCCCAATACCACTTGTATTTCGGGTTTTTTGTCAAATAGCCCCAGATTTGCAGGCGATATTGCTGAATGGCGTCATTGGACATCAAGTAAGGCTGGCCGACACTACCGCAGCCGGCGTAGGTGCCGTCAGCAATGAGGTCCACCGGTTTCTCGCCATCAACCGTTAGTAGTATGCGGCTCGAGCTCACTGGCCTCGGGGTCCATTGGCCAGGCCCTGTACCAGAGAGATATTCATCGAGAAATACCCATGACCGACCCATCGCATAACAGTATCTGTACTCTTCGCCGTTAGTTGCTCCCGCTATGTGCCGCTCGGGGTTCGAAAACCACAGGACCACCTTTCCTTGTTCGAGTGATTCATTTGTTATCGATAGCGTCGCGTTGGCTGCCTCCGTTCCTCCTTGGGCATCGCCAACGTCCCAGTGTCGTTTAGGGGCATCGATCGGCCAGTACTTCAAAATTGAGTCGTCCTTTGAGGCAGCTTGAGGTTCGTCGGCTTTGACCGCCCTCTGTCCTAGAGCACACACACTCAGAGCACAGATAAAGCCAAGCAGCATGACGCGGCGCCGCGCTATCCAGATTGTCTGGTGCCTCTTGTTCTCCACGCGCTCTACTCCTTAAGCAGCAGTTTCCATGTTATGGTAATACATTCTGATTGATGCCGCCGCAAGCGGCTCCGCGGTCCACATGTACCTCCGCCGTATATTCCCGCCAGTTCTTGAGTACAGCATCGGCCGGCCTAAGCGGCGTGTCGAAGAGGTTGCCTCATGAAGCCAAGCCTGGTGCTTTTCTCGCTCGTTACGCTAGCTTTGATCGCACACGCGTTTGCTGCCGGGAATGAGGAGACCCTTGAAGCCTACTGGCCGATGCATACTGCGCAGAGAAGTTGGAGCTTGATCAACACCAGCGATAAGGATTTGTCTGCGCCAAAGATTCAGATGTCAGTGGCCAACAAGGAGGTAGGCGAGAACCAGGTTGAGTTGTGGTTTTCCGATAAACCCGGCCAACCCATCGGATCAAGTGATGTCGAACTGTACCAGTATTGTAGTAATGCGGGTGGCGAGCCGTGGCTTTTCTTAAACACTTACATCAATGCCGAGCATGGAAACGAACTACGATTTCATCCGGTTCAGTCCACTCGGATCCTGTTCACACCGTACAAACAACGCACCGTCGATCTTGTGGCAGATGGTACTTACGCCAGATGCGGCAATAAAGGGCAGCCCTATCTTTTCTGGAACCAGAATCTCGATTCCTATCGTATTCAGGTGTGGGGTTATCTTACTGAGAACCCCAAATGGAAATGGTACTGGGACGCGACGATTTCGAAGGCAGCGGCGCTGACCAATGACTGTCTCAAGGCCGCCCAACACGTTAGGGCCATTAAAGTGCAGGAGGCCTGGTGGAATAACTTCAAGACGAAGGAGGGCACGTGGGATTTGGGGGCGGGAACTTTGGACGGCGATGGTCTGCCGGCTGGAACTAGCGTCAAATACGGCAGAACTGTTTGGCATTCTGAAGGGCAATTGCCCTATTACATAATAGGACCCCCTGATGGAAACACAGCAAGGCAGTGCGTGAATCAAATAATGCCGGTAGTTGAGCCGGCCCGATAGTATGGTAAGCCTATGTGTTCCGGCTGGCATTGGCCGCCGCACCCGAGGCGGCGCCAGCGGCGCGCGCGCCGGCTTTCCTCCGCCGTTAATGAGCCGGAAAATCCCCTGACTCGTGCGCAGGAGTGACTTGCGTCACCGCTGCAGAAAAGCAGCCGGTTTTTGGACTGCGCAGCGGCAAACTCGCCGTGAGTTTCTGCGTCTTAGGCCCGGGACCTCATGCCGCTTTTAATGTTGGCGCGCCACTGAGATAATTAGGCAATGAGCACCAATAAAGTGTACGTCGTAGCCAACGTTGAAAGCG
>Ga0302324_100016220_pt1 | contig 14848 bp, 13 predicted proteins | sample Palsa_T0_1_FD_201949 | JGI IMG/M metagenome (GOLD analysis project Ga0302324, IMG submission 201949) | Peat permafrost microbial communities from Stordalen Mire near Abisko, Sweden - Palsa_T0_1 | ecosystem: Environmental > Terrestrial > Soil > Palsa > Peat permafrost | place: Sweden: Abisko...
ACCCGCCCCGACGAGCGGCGGCCCAGCCGGAGCTGCCGCCGGCGGCAATAGGCCCGCGGCTGGCGCGATTGGCGGTCCGGCTGGTGGCGGCCCAACTGGCGGCAGCATGCGCGCGATGGCCGGCGGTGGCGCCATTGTCGCCGCGGAACCCGCCGGCTCCCCAGCTGCTGCACCACAGCTTGCCAGCTTCCGCGACGTCGTCGCGTTGGTGGCGGAGCGGCGGGAGGCGATGCTGCACGCCCACTTGGTGCACTCGGTCCACCTGGTGCGATTCGCCCCGCCGGTGATCGAGTTGCGTCCGCAGTCCGATGCGCCGCGTGACCTTGCCTCGAAACTCGCGGCGCTGCTGACCGACGCGACCGGGACACGCTGGACCATCGCGGTGTCGGCGGGCGAGGGGGGTGCGACGCTTGCCGAGCAGGGTTCGGCCGCCGATGCCGCCCGGCGCTCGGCCGCGGCCGATCATCCGCTGGTTCGCGCCATCATGGAGGCCTTCCCCGGCGCGCGTATCGATCAGGTGCACGATACGACGACCGATGCCTATGGCCTGCCGCCGGAGCTCCCGGTGACCGGGATCGCACCGGCCGCGACGGAGTTCCCAGATACGGATTATTCGGACGAGATGGAGATTGAGGAATGAAGAACCTCGCCGGCCTGATGAAACAGGCGCAGCAGATGCAGTCGAAGATGGAGGAGATGCAGTCCAAGCTGCAGACCCTGGAGGTCGAGGGCGTCGCCGGTGCCGGCCTGGTCGCGGTGACGCTCAACGGCAAGGGCGAGCTGCGGCGGGTAAAGATCGATCCGAAGCTGGCCGACCCGTCGGACATCGAGATGCTGGAGGACCTGATCATCGCCGCCCACCGCAACGCCAAGGAGAAGATCGAGGTGATGACCCAGGCCGAGATGCAGAAGGTCACCGGCGGATTGCAATTGCCGCCCGGAATGAAGCTGCCCTTCTGATGACGCTGCCGTTCTGATGAAGGTGCAGCTCTGATGCAGTTGTGGGTCTGATGCGTTCGGCTGTCGCCTACGCCACCTCCGCCCTCACCGTCATGGCCGGGCCCGACCCGGCCATCCGCGCACGACGGATGTCGCGCGGATGGCCCCGTCAGACCCTGCCACAACGGTGAGGGCAGAGCGCACTAACAAGCTCCGCGACGACCACCGATCATGGGCGGTCCCGAGGTCGAACGGCTGATCGCACTCCTGGCCAAACTGCCCGGCCTGGGGCCGCGCAGCGCGCGCCGGGCCGCGCTGAAAATGCTGCAGCAACCCGAGGCGCGCATGCTGCCGCTGGCGGTTGCGCTCGCCGACGCCGCGCGTGCGGTGCGGCCATGCCGTGACTGTGGCAACCTGGACAGCCAGGATCCTTGCGCCATCTGCACCGATCGGCAGCGCGACCGCTCGGTGATCTGCGTGGTGGAAGGCGTCGCGGACCTGTGGGCGCTGGAACGCGCGCGGGTGCATCACGGCCTTTACCACGTGCTGGGTGGCACGCTGTCCGCGCTGGCCGGCATCGGGCCGGAAGACCTCAACGTCACGCCGTTGCAGGCGCGGATCAACGCCGGCGGCGTCGGCGAGGTGATCCTGGCGCTGCCGGCAACCGTAGACGGTGCCACCACGGCGCATTGGCTGACCGACCGGCTGAAGCCGCTGGGCGTGGCGGTGACGCGGGTAGGGCAGGGCGTGCCAATCGGCGGCGCACTCGATGTGCTGGATGATGGCACCCTGGCGGCCGCATTGCGTGCCAGGCGGCCATCATGAACGCGACCTTCCGCGATTTCACGACGAACGATGCCGTCGCGTGCGCGGCAGCCTCGCTGTCCCGCGCTGCCGGCGAGCCAGTCACCATCTCGGACATCAGTGTGCTCGGCGACGAGCGGCGGCGCAATCATGTCATCCGTGCCGTCGCACAGGCAGGGTCAGGCAATCGCCAGGGCATCGTGATCAAGGCGACACGCGCGGCCGATTACAACGCGTCGTCCGAGGATACCGTCGCCAAAGGCGGCACAGGCCGGGAGTGGGCGGCGGCGTCAGTGCTCGACCCGGAAAGCGCCGGCACCGCCCGCTTCCTGGCCGGCGACGTGGCGGCTGGAGTCGTGGTGTTCGCGGACCTCGGCGCCGAGGCGCCATGGCTGGCGACTCCACTGCTGCAAGGCTCGGCGTCCGAGGCGGAAGCGGCGCGGCTGGCCTATGCGATCAGCCTCGGCCGGCTGCATGCGACAACCGTCGGCTGCCAGCAGGCCTATGCGGCTGGCGTGCAGGCGGCCTATCCGCGCGCCCGCGTGCCACGGTCGGTCGGCGAGGCCTGGCTCGCCGGCGCTGCCGCCATTGGCCCGTCGCGGCTCGGCGGCGTGCTGCCGGAGGCCGAACTCGCCCTGTTGCGGCAACGCATGCGCGATCCAGGCCCGTGGCTTGCGCTGGTGCACGGCGATGCGTGCCCCGACAATGTGCTGCTGACCGAGCAGGGCGCCGCGTTGCTGGACTTCGAGTTCGCCGCACCCGTCCACGCATTGTTCGACGCGGCCTATTGGCGCATGGGCTTTCCCACCTGCTGGTGCGCCGGCCGCGTCCCGGACCCCGTCGCGGAACGGGTCGAGCAGGCCTATCGCGACACCGTGGCGGATGCCATTCCTGCCGCCCAGAACATCGCCGAATTCCGGCTGGAATACGCCGCGGCCGTGGTCGTGCGGTTGTTCGGCAGTCTCGAATGGCACCTGGACGCGGCCCTCAAGGAAGACAGCACCTGGGGGATCGCAACCCTGCGAAACCGCATCCTTTGGCATGTCAAGTCTGCAATCGAGGCTATGGAGCGGGCCGACGTGCTGCCAGGCACGTGCCGCACGGCCCGTGCCTGGCTGAGCGATCTCAGACAGCGGCGGCCGGACGTGCAGGCGCTGCCAGCCTATCCCGCGTTCGCCGCGTCGGCGGCAGGGTGAACGATTTGGCCGAACCGGTATTGTCACGTCGTCACCTGATCCATCTGGTGGGTAAGGCCGGCGGCGCCGCAGCGGCATATCACACCATGGCGGCAATGGGCCTGCTGGCGGTGCCAGAGGCCTACGCCGGCCCACCCGCACTGCCGCCGGGACATGGGCGACGCGTGGTCATTATCGGTGCCGGCATCGCCGGAATGGTGTTGGCCTACGAGCTGCGCAAAGCCGGTTACGCGCCGTTGGTGCTGGAGGCGCGGGCGCGTCCCGGCGGGCGCAACTGGTCGCTGCGCGGCGGCGACACGGTGACCGAGATTGCCAGCACGCAGCACGTGACGTGGGACCGCGGCGAGCATCTGTATTTCAATCCGGGCCCGTCAAGGCTGCCCTATCACCACGAGGGCATCCTGTCGTACTGCCGCGCGCTGGGTGTTCAGCTTGAGGTGATGTGCAACGACAATCGCGGCGCGCTGATGCAGGACGACCAAGCCTTCGACGGCGTACCTCAGCTCAATCGGCGCGTGGTGAACGATGCGCGCGGCTACGTCGCGGAGCTGGCAGCCAAGGCGATCGACCAGGGGAGTCTGGCACAACCGGTCAGCACCGACGACAAGGAACGGCTGCGTGCGTTCCTGCGAAACTTCGGAGCATTGGACCAGGATCTTACGTATCGCGGCTCCTCGCGCGTCGGCTGGGCAACGCCGCCAGACGCGACACAAGCTGGCGTGCCCAATCAGCCGTTGGATTTGCGGCAGATCCTGGCAGCGGATTTCTGGCGCGGCCCGATGCAGTTCGGCGAGCTCTCCACCATGGCCGCGACGATGATGCAGCCGGTGGGCGGCATGGGGCGCATCGGCCAGGCATTCGGCTATGCGCTGCGGGGCGTCATCAGGTATGACGCGGTGGTGACACAAATGCGCCGCACCGAATCTGGCGCACGCATCACCTGGAAGCACGCGCGAACCGGCGCGGAACACCGGATCGACGCGCCGTTTGTGATCCTCACCGTTCCATTCCCGGCACTAAGCGACATAGATGCGGATTTCGCACCGGCAACACGTGCAGCAATAGCTTCGGTCGACTACGTGCCCGCCGGCAAGGTCGCATTTCAGGCGTCGCGGCGCTTTTGGGAACTGGATCATCAGATTTATGGCGGTATTTCCTGGACGAGCCGCAGCGCAACCCAGGTCTGGTATCCATCAGGTGGGCTGCAGCAGACCAAGGGCATTCTGGTGGGCGCCTATATCTGGTCGGAGAAGCTGGGCACGGAATTCGCGGCCAAGCCAGTCCCGCAACGACTGAGCGACACGCTGGACGATCTCGTACACCTGCATCCCGAAGCGAAAAGCTGGCTGGGACACGGCGTCTCGGTGGCGTGGAAGAACATTCCTTACACTCTCGGTGCCTGGGCGGAATGGAATAAGCCAGCGCGGGCCACGCAATTTCCTGTGCTGCTGAAAGGCGATGGTCCATACTTGTTTGCCGGCGAACACATGTCGTTTATAACCGGCTGGCAGGAAGGCGCAGTACGCTCGGCACACGAGGTTCTGTCCGACATCGCCGAGCGGATGCACTGACGCCGAGCACCACAACCGTCAGCCCTACCTCACTCCCTCGCCAATACCATATGGATGGGTTCCGAGGGCTCGCCCTTGGCGGGGTTCCAGGGGCAGAGCCCCTTGGTGGGCTTGGGCCGCGATGAGCTGACCAAGGGGACAAAGCCTCTGGCCGTGCTTTGGTTCAACCGAAAGGCCCGCAGGTGTCGCCCGCGGGTGAGGTGGGTTTGGGGGGCGGTGCGCGGTGTCAGTTCAACCGGCCGCGTAATGCGGCGATGCTGGCTCGGGTTCGCGAGGCTGCCTCACCTTCGGGCACCAGGACCAGGAACTGTTCATAGCAGTGTATGGCGGCGGCGACCTGGTCCAGCGATTGGTGCAATATCGCGGCTTCTCGCCACAAGGTTGCATGGTCGGGTGCGATGCGCAGCATGTCGGACACACAAGCCAGTCCGCCCGCGATATCGCCTGTGTGCAGCCTGCGGCTTTTGATATTGTTCTGAAGTCGCAACAAAACTCCACGCGCGTTCATCGGCTGAAGTACGCCGGGGCGCAATTCCGCGTTGTCGCCCTCGATGCGCTTGATCAGCGCACGCAGGTCGCGTGCCTCCATTTCGGTGCCGCCATTGAACACGTCCAGCACGACCTGGCTGCCCTTGGCGGACAGTGCGATCAAGAAATGACCAGGGAAATCGACACCGTGCGCGGCCCAGCCGACGGCGCGGCACGCGTGCAGCCAGATCACGCCGAGCGCGACCGGCATGCCTTGGCGCCGCTCGATCACGCGGATGAGGTTGGCGTTGCCGAGGTCGTCGTAGTTTTGCTCGTCGCCATGGTAGCCGTGCTGGCCTGCCAGAAGCCGGGCCAGCACGCTCGCGCGCGCCTGCAGGTCGGCGATGCCGCGGCCCATCCCGACCATCTCGCGCACCAGGGTCGAGAGATGCGCGCGGGCCGGCCTGCAGTCGGCGTCGGGCAGGTCGATGCGCGCGAATTGCAACGCCGCCTCCGCGATGTCGAGCTCGACATCAGGGATCTGACCGAAGGCGTCGAGCGCGCTGTGCGGATCTGACATACTCTCCCCACGCAACTGTGCCGCGGGACTGCGGCGCGGAACTTTGCCGCACGACCGTACCGCGCGACCGCCTCGCGGAGTAACGACGGGGGGACTTTGCCAGGGGATGACGCCGCGCGCTACTCCGCCGCAACTTCGGGTTGGTAGATCTCCTTGCCCTTGGCGCGGAACTCCTCACTCTTGGCCGCCATCCCGGACATCCGCTCGGCCTCCTTGCGCAGGTCCTGGGTGATCTGCATCGAGCAGAATTTCGGCCCGCACATGGAACAGAAATGCGCAACCTTGTGGGCGTCCTTGGGCAACGTCTGGTCGTGGAATTTGCGCGCCGTGTCGGGATCCAGCGAGAGGTTGAACTGATCCTCCCACCGGAACTCGAATCTGGCACGGCTGACCGCGTCGTCGCGCAGCTTGGCCGCCGGATGACCCTTCGCCAGGTCCGCGGCGTGCGCGGCGATCCGGTAGGTGATCACGCCGATCTTCACGTCGTCGCGGTCGGGCAGCCCGAGATGTTCCTTTGGCGTCACGTAGCACAGCATTGCGGTGCCGAACCAGCCAATCATTGCGGCACCGATTGCGCTGGTGATGTGGTCGTAGCCGGGCGCGATATCGGTGGTCAGCGGGCCGAGGGTGTAGAACGGCGCTTCGCCACATTCGGTCAGCTGCTTGTCCATGTTGACCTTGATCTTGTGCATCGGCACGTGGCCGGGGCCCTCGATCATCACCTGGCAGCCTTTGTCCCAGGCGATCTTGGTCAGCTCGCCCAGCGTTTCCAGTTCGCCGAATTGCGCGGCGTCGTTGGCATCGGCGTTCGATCCCGGGCGCAGCCCGTCGCCGAGCGAGAACGAGACATCGTATTTGCGCATGATGTCGCAGATCTCGTCGAAACGTTCGTACAGGAAGCTTTCCTGGTGGCGCGACAGGCACCATTTGGCCATGATCGAGCCGCCGCGCGAGACGATGCCGGTAACCCGCTTCGCCGTCAGCGGAACGTATTTCAGCCGCACGCCGGCGTGAATGGTGAAGTAGTCGACGCCCTGCTCGGCCTGCTCGATCAGCGTGTCCTTGAACACTTCCCAATCCAGCTTGGTCGGGTCGCCGTCGACCTTCTCCAACGCCTGGTAGATCGGCACGGTACCGATCGGTACCGGTGAGTTGCGCATGATCCAGCCGCGGATGTTGTGGATGTTCCGCCCGGTGGACAGATCCATCACCGTGTCGCCACCCCAACGGATCGCCCAAACCAGCTTTTCCACTTCCTCGGCGACGCCCGAGGTGACCGCTGAATTGCCGATGTTGGCGTTGATCTTCACCAGGAAGTTGCGCCCGATGATGACCGGCTCCAGCTCCGGGTGGTTGATATTGGCGGGGATGATGGCGCGGCCGCGGGCGATTTCGCTGCGGACGAATTCCGGAGTGATGAAGGTCGGGATTTCGGCACCGAAACTTTCCCCATCGGCAACACGCTCCGCCGCGCCGTCCAGCATCTTGTGGCGGCCCATGTTCTCGCGGTGCGCAACATAGATCATTTCTTCGGTGATGATCCCGGCGCGGGCAAATTCGTATTGCGTAACGAGCTGACCCGGCTTGCCGCCGTAGACCGGCAGATCTGCAGGGCAGCCTGGCACCAGCTTGTCGCCGCTCGCGCCGCCGTTGTCCTCTGGCTTTACCGCGCGGGCGGCGATACGCGCGAACCCGCGCCTGGCCAGCCAGTCGGCGCGCACGGGGGGCAGGCCGGCTTCCAGATCGATGCCGACCGCCGGGTCGGTGTAGGGGCCGGAACAGTCATAGGCGCGATACGGTTCCTCACGCGCCGAGGGGTCCAGCGCAATCTCGCGGAACGGCACATTGATGTCAGGCCGCCCCTCCGGCGAGGTGTAAATCTTGCGCGAACCGGCGATCGGGCCGGTGGTCACGCTGGACGGGCGGGCGGCGATTTTCGACTGGACCGTCATCTTTGTCTCCTCACGCGCTTCGCGGGTGCTACTGCGGGCGGATGGGGGGTGACATGCGGCCCCCGTCCCTCCGCCGGCATGACCCGGTTCAGGTTCAAGGGTCACCGCGCCGCCGCGGTTGTCGCTGGCTTGCGGTCTCTCAGCCCACTGTGGCGGGGCTCCCCTCGGTTGGTTGCGAACCATGCGGGAGGCTTGGGTGGGTGTCAAATGGTGGCTGATGGCCGAGGGGATCCGCGTGGTGGCCTGCCCAGGCGTGCCGCGCGCGACTCGCATTCGCGCCGATTTGTACCAATACTGTCGCGGTCAGGCACCGAACGGCGCGGGGGTCTGGGACGGATCTGCCAACCCCACGCCGAAGGTACGTCGATCGCGGGCCAAACCCGTGTCCGGCTAAAACACTTAAGGACAGCCGACCCACAGGGCGGCTGCAGGGAGCGTTCGTCTATGATCAACAAACGTCGAATCTCGCGTCGCGGAGCCATCCGCCTTGGCGCCGCCGCTGCCGCTTTGCCACTGGTGCATATCCGCACCGCGGGCGCTGCCGGCAAACTCAGTCTTGCACTGTGGGATCACTGGGTGCCGACCGGCGACGTCGCGATGAAGAAGCTGGTCGACGTCTGGGCTGAAAAGAACAAGGTCGACGTGCAGCTCGATTTCCTCACCTCCATCGGTATGAAGATCAACATCACCATGGCGGCCGAGGCCCAGGCCAAGACCGGCCACGACGTCTTCGCATTTGATTCCTGGACCGTCCAGCAATACGCCGACAGCCTCACGCCGATGGACGGTGTGATGCAGCGGCTCATCGCCAAATACGGCAAGCTGGGCCACGTCTACGAGTATCTCGGCGTCTCCCAGGGGCACTGGCTGGCGGTGCCGGTGGGTTGGGGTTCCGCGCCGTTGCCGCCCTGCGGGCGCATCAGCCTGCTGAAGAAGTTTTCCAACGTCGACGTAACGAGTTGGTTCCCTGCGTACGCATCGACACCCGACGCATCCAAGGACTGGACGTACGATCAGCAGCTCAAAATGGCCGAGGACATGTTCAAGAACGGCATGCCGATCGGCTTCGGCTGCGGCCAGAACAGCACGGACGCCAACCAGACCTGGGGGGCAACGTTCGGCGCCTTCGGTGCCGACCTGGTCGACGCCAAGGGCAACATCGTCATCGAGTCGGATAACGTGAAGATGGCAATGGAATACGCCCAGCGCATGGTGAAGTTCATGCCGACGGACGCGGTGAGCTGGGACGATGCCTCCAACAACCGTGCGCTGATCTCTGGCAAGGCTGCGCTGATCTGGAACCCACCCTCGGCGTGGGCGGTGGCCAAGCGGGACGCGCCAAACGTGGCGGCCGATTGTTGGACCTTTCCCAACCCGCGTGGTCCGAAGGGACGGTTGGTGCCGCATCGGCCGTATTTCTGGGGCGTCTGGAATTTCGCGCAGAACAAGCCCGCGGCCAACGACATCATCGAGTACCTCTCGCAGCGCGAGCAGGTAGAAACGCTCGCCTCCGCGGTATCAGGCTATGACATACCGCCGTTCCAAACCATGACCGACATGCCGATCTGGAGCGATGTCGAGCCGCCGAAGGGCACCATCTACAACTATCCGGTGCGGACCTGGCACGACGCCGAATATTACATACCCGGATCGTCGGCCCCGCCGGAGATCGCAACCCAGATCTGGAACCGATACATCTATCCCGGCATGGTGTCGCGGCTGGTCGCTGGCCAGACGATCAAGCAGTCGATCGACTGGGCGAAGGAGGAACTCACCGGCTTTACCCGCTAACGTGGCAGACTGATTTGCCGGTGCCAGTGCCGGTGCCGATGCCAGTGCCGATCCCTTACCCGGCCGCCCAACGGGGACACTACCGATGGGCGGCCGCGAGGATCGCGCGGTCCCGGTGTGGGCACGGCCAGCCGCCAATCGGGAATAGCGTCCGGGCGCCTTCGCTTGGTCCGCGCCGATGCGTCCGCCAGCAACCTGTAACCGCGGGTGTCGCGTACCGCCCGTGCTTGGGGGTTGCCAAGCCGGTCGATCGCCGTCACTGAGCGCGCCGTGGTGCGCACCGTCCCAACCCGATGACCCTGATCGCTTTCCTGCGCCACCTGGCCTTTGCCGCCGGTCTCGCGGCTTTGTCCGCCGTCACGGTGCGGCTGATGATCGCCGTGCGAATGCTGGATCGACCGAACGCGCGCAGCACCCACACCGTCCCGACGCCGAAGGGGGGAGGCGTCGGCATCGTTGTCGCCTTCCTGGTTGGCGTTGTGGTGTTGTACCGCTACGCCGACTTCGCACGGCTGGCGGATCCGTATTTCCTCGGCGTCATTGGCGCGGCGACCGCGATTGCCGTGGTGGCGCTGCTCGACGACCTGCTCGACTTTCCGTTCACGGTGAAGCTGGGAGCGCAGGTGCTTGCCGCACTGGTGGCGGTGGGGAGCGGTCTCTATTTGCGCGACTACCGCCTGCCCTACGCCCGTGGGCTGTATGTCGGCTGGGTGGGCGTGCCGATCACCATTTGTTGGATCCTGTTCGCCACCAACGCGATGAATTTCATCGATGGCCTGAACGGCCTGGCGGCTGGTGTCACCTTGGTGGCAAGCGTCTTCCTGGCGATCATCGCCGCGGTACATGGCGGTTGGTTCGCCTATTTCGCCGCATTGCTGCTCGCTGCCGGGGTGGTCGGCTTCCTGCCGTTCAATTTCCCCCGTGCGCGTATTTTCATGGGTGATGTCGGCAGCCAGTTCTGTGGTTTCGTTTTGGCCGTACTGGCCGTGGTGGCAAGTCGGTTTGAAGGCGTGGAACTGTCGTTCCTGATCGTGCCGATGCTGCTATCCGGCGTGCTGTTCGACGTGGCCTTCACCTTGGTGCGCCGGCTGCTGGCGGGCGAAAGGGTTACCGAGGCGCATCGCGGTCACCTGTATCAGGTTGCCGTGCGCGCGGGCGTTCCCGCCTGGACGGTGACCCTGATCCACGCCGGCTACGCCGCATTCGGCGGCTGCGTCGCGCTACTGTTCATCGCAGTGCCCGACGCCGCGAGGCCGTGGGTCCCGCTGCTGACGTTGGGGCCGCAGCTCGTTTGGATGGCCTATGTCACCCATCTCTCCCGCCGCGCCGCGATCGGCCGGTGGTGATGCCGGAGGTCACCGGCCGCGCCGCCGTGCGGCCCTATGTCATGCCCGCACGCACCCGCTCCAGCGCTGTCGCGCGTGCACCGGAGCGCCCGGAACTGACGCAAGTTTCACCCCTGGATTGCGGCAGGCGTGGTCAGCGAACCACGCCGCAGGCCGGTTGAAGCCCGGAGCTGCGAGGCTGCGCGCCAGAGTTGGTCTGTCTCGCCAGAGTTGGTTTGTCTCGTGTGTCGCTGCGTCCACGCGAGACGGTGCATGGCGAGGTCACCTTAATATTGCCAAAACGACATGAAAATTCCCGCACAACAATTGTGCCGTTAGCGATAGTTGTTACGTGCATCTGATACCGACGCAGAACGAGGCCGGCCGCTATGCCGCCGAGCGGGCTCTTGCGCCGCGCACCGCAACAGCTGCGTGCGCCGCCGGCTGCTCAGCAACGACCTGTTCGGCACACGCCGGCTCGGCAAGAGGATACGGGAGCGTGCCGCCGATCGACACATCGACGTTGGCGAAACCATCGGTGGGCGGCAATGCGGCATCGCCGTCCGTCCAGCACCAAGTGGTGGCAGCGTCGCGCTCCACAGACCACCAGCCATCGGTGAGGCACGGGTCATCCAGCGCGACATCCACCAGCCTGGTGCCGTAGCGCAGCGTAATCCGGTGGACCATTACCCCGAGCCGGCGGCGATCCTCCAGCCAGGGCCGCAGCGCCGAGGGCATCGCGCAACTGGACCGTAAGCGGGCGCCGCCGGGCAGCGCCGGCAGGACGAAGCTGTAACGGCCGCCGTCGCGTAGGGCGGGGGCGAACCGCCGGGCGCCGGCGATAATGCAAAGTTCCGGATCGCGCGTCGTGGCGACCGTCGGTAGTATCAGCCCGAGGGATTCGGCGCGGGCAGCCAGCGCTCGCCAGATCGGCTCAAGCCGCGCCGGGTCGCACCACAGCGGCACGCAGGACATCGACTCGCGCCGTTCCTGCGCGTTCCCGTCCCCGGGCACTGGATGCAGCGCGATCGGCGACGTCGCATTGGCGAACAGGGCGCGGTTGCCAGTATCAAGGTAGCTCTCGGCGGCCAGGCCATCCGCGAGCAAAAGGTCGTGCCGGTGCAACTCGATGTGGAAATATTGCACCTGCGGGCATCCCGGTCTCGTGGCGGATGCTGGCTCCGTTCGCCAGCAGCCGGATCGGGATCAACGCGTCGCCCACTGCCACCGCGTGATCGGGCGACAGCAACATATCGCGGTGCGGCTGATTGGGTCCGACGGCGCCGGCGACGACACACACCGGCCAGACACATCGTGGGTCGGGATGATGGCGGCAATCGATGCAACGCAGTCCGATCCAGGTGATCGGCGTGAGGCCGGCGAACTGACCCTGCACCATGTCACCTACGGCCAGGTCCTCGACCAGCACCTCGCCCGGCGCGGTCAGGATGCGGGTTCCCGCCGCATAGCAGGCGGGGGCAAGGGAGTAGCCGAGCATCTGCATCACGGTCAGGTCGGTTGCTGAGACGCTATTCACCACTCCGGGGCTCGAGAAGGCATCGTAGGCGTCGTGGGCGACGAGGTTGACGTCGCCTCCGTGAGAGCTCCAATCGCCCGCGTCGCCTCCGTACGCCGTGTTGTTGTTGAACTGGGCAAGGTTGGTGGTGCCGCTGTCGATCGAGAAATAGGCCGCTCCGCCAGTGGTCGCGAGGACTCCCGGGGAGCCATAACGAAACAGGTCCAGGGGCGTGTAGTCGCTCGTGGGGTATCCTGTGACGCGCCCCAACACCTCGGAGATCTCGTGCTCCAACACGCCGATCGCGTCGTAACTCGCCGGCGACCACCCGATTGGCGGGGTCGTACGTGAAGTTCGCGGAACTGTTCATCATGACACTGCCATCGGTATAGTTGCCCGACAGGAGCCCCAGGGCCGCCATTTGGGCGTAGCTGACAGACCAATCGGCTGCGGTGCCACCGAATGGATCGCCGGTCGGCAGAGGGCTGGCGCCAGCCGCGGTGTCATGGGCATTCAAGGCATCTCGGAACCACGCTGTAGGCGATATTGAAAGGCTGCGTCGTGCTTTCGCCAAGCACGCCGCTGCCGAGATTGCCGACGCCAAAGTCGATGGTGAGCGTGATTGGATCGCTGATTTTGGCTTCCTAAAAGTCGATCGCCGCGGTGATGGCGCCGGTTACCTGATCGTACAGCGTGGTTCCCAGATTGGCCATACTGATACTGCTGTCGTAGACAGCGTCGATAATCAGGCCGGCTGATGAACTGTTGGATTGCGTCTGCGATGTCATGATTGTCCCGCCCGGGTTGCCGGTGGTCGCAACGGCATTATCGGCGGTTGCTGTCTGACCGACCTGTGCAGGCGCGATCGCGTCAACCGCCGTCGCCAGCGCTGGAAGCGGGCGGCTGCCGCCAAAGCCCGCGATTTCGCCCGGGACGCCGTCGAGCCACATGGTCCCACTCGGCGAAATCGTGTCGCGGTGATCCCGGTGACCGTGATCGGGGTCCCGTCCGCTGGCCTCGGTGGCACCGCCCAACTCCGCTCTGATTGAACACCAGTTAGCCTGCTGGTGCGACAGATTCGATAGCAGAGCGATAATATCGCGGAAACCGCGGGATTTGTCCAAATCATCAGGCCACATACGACCGTCACGATGGCCGGGCGCGGCGCAGTCACGTCGGTGTAAGAAGGTCCCGCATGCGCAAACCCTCACACACCTCCATCCAGTGCGTCCTACCGGGCGTTGTCGTGCATGATCCAGGGCGGCAGGGCGTCTGGTCGCCTTGCCACTGCGGATCAGGCTGTCTAGCCACTCTCGGTCTTCGCTGCTGAGCTTCACGATATCTTGCGTCACGGCAGCGGACCGTCGGGAATGTTATTCGCGGCACCGCCCGGCCGTTCCGTGCGCGCCTACCAGACCTGCGGATAACTCGATACCAACAGACTGATATACTTAGCGGATTCAGCGCACGCGCGCATAAGAGCTGCGGCCAATTTGGCGCCCCAGCCTCGTGAAGTGTGGCGAACAGGTGCCGGACGGCGTCAAAGGGGACGCTATCTCGCCGCAAGACACGATAAAATTTGAGATAAGTCTCGTGTTTAAATGCTTGCAAGAGGTTTCACATCGGCTTCTATATGGTTTTCGAAGAGGTTCATGCGCGTGAGGGTTGAGATGTCCAAGCTTACAGGTTTTGTAGTGGCGGGTGCGCTCGCGGCGGTTGTGGCCACTGGGCCGGCTTGGGCGGACCCATCGGGCACTTTGAGCCAAGGCACGCCGTTTTTTCCCTACAGCCCACCAGATGCTGGCAGCATCACTTACACTGGCGTCGGTCCGCAGGTGAGCTATAATGGCAATGCGGAAGCCGGCGAAATGACCATGGTATTTACGGTCGGAAGTATCGCAAGTTCGTACAACGTGTTCTGCACGGACATCTTCAGTGAGTGGAGTAACGCGTCAGGCACTTACACGCTGACGACGCTCTCGGGTCCCGGAATCTTCAACACGGGTAATAGCTTGCAGCCATTTTCACAGATCCAGTACAACCAGCTGGTGGCGCTGATGAACGGGGTGCAGGCGACAAACTACATCACTAATGCGGACACCAGCGCGGCGGTGCAGCTTGCGATTTGGAAGATAGAGAACGAATACAGCCCCCAAAATGGCCCTTATAGTCTCACCGCTGGAGACTTCACAGCGTCTTACGACTCGGCGGCGATGGCCGATGGCGCGGCGCTACTGGGTTACATCAACAATAACACCTGGAACAACACAAACGGGGTGCTGTCGGAGTTCATCGCCGACGGCGGTAACAATCAGAACTTCACATTCCTCACAGTAGGCAACGGCGGCCTTACCAATGTGCCAGAGCCCGGGACGCTGGCTCTGTTGGCAACCGGCCTTATCGGCTTTGCCGCCGTCCGCCGTCGCCGGGGCGCGCGCGCCTAGTCAGCCCAGACCCTCACACTATCGCTGGCGCGGTTCGTGCCGCGCCCGCGCTATCGCGTATTTCCGATACAAACGCCTATCTGGCTGGCGCTTAAAGTCCCCTGAGTCCTGTGGGGCGCGCCAAATATCAGCATCCTCGGATCGTGCGACCCGTCCCGATCGTCCTGGCTATCGCGCCGCCAACCGTTTGGCGGTACGCAGCAGAAGCTGCTGATCCGCCGGCGAGCAGTCCCGATACAGCCGTAGCATCGCCAACTCATCG
>Ga0302324_100016222_pt1 | contig 14848 bp, 13 predicted proteins | sample Palsa_T0_1_FD_201949 | JGI IMG/M metagenome (GOLD analysis project Ga0302324, IMG submission 201949) | Peat permafrost microbial communities from Stordalen Mire near Abisko, Sweden - Palsa_T0_1 | ecosystem: Environmental > Terrestrial > Soil > Palsa > Peat permafrost | place: Sweden: Abisko...
CCGATGAAAAAGGAGTCGCCGCCGTCTACGACGGTGTGCCGGTCGCGGCAATCCTTGAGAAGGCGGGCGCGCCGCTGGGCAAAAAGCTGAGGGGACCGAACATGGCGGTCGGCGTCGTCGCCCGCGCGCCCCCGACGGCTACCACGTGCTGTACGCGCTGACGGAATTCGATCCCGCCTTCACCGATCGCGTGATCATTCTGGCCGATCATCGCGACGGCAAGCCGCTCGACGCTCACGAAGGTCCGCTCCGAATCGTGGTTCCCGGCGACAAGCGCGGCGCCCGATGGATTCGCGGCGTGACCTCCCTCGAAGTCATCAGCGTCCACTAACGAAAATCAGCGCGACCAGGTGTGATAGGTCCTGGCCGACGGCCGGTACTCATCGATTCGATGGTTCCCCGTATCGACCAGCAGAATTCTGTCTGGAGTATCAGCGAAGATTCCGGCCGGCTCCCGCGTCGGTATGCATACTGGATCGACGCAGCTGAACTTCCCGCCGTCGAAGTCCACCACCTCATGCTTTCCCAGCTCCAGCTCGCGAATCGCGCTGTTGTAGGTATCCGCCACCAGTAGCTCGTCACCATCGACGGCGACTCCCAGCGGATGCTGCAACCGTGCCGCGTGGAAATCACCGTTGATCCATCCGAAGTCGAACAGTCCGGCTCCCACCAGCGTCACAATCTGCGGATCCTTCGACAGCGTGATTGCGCGCACCGCCGAGCTTTCGCTGTCCGCCACGTAAAGCGTGTTGCCGTCCGCACTCAGCGCGAGTCCGCTCGGTTGCGCCATCGAGGCCGCAGCTGCGCGCCCGTCGCGCAGGCCTTCCTCGCCCGTGCCCGCCAGCGCCGCCACCGTGCCGCTCTTGAGATCGAGGACGCCTATCTGATGCGTTCCCGCGTTGGCGAAAAACAGCTCGTCGCCTTTCTTCTCGAGATCCCACGGCGACGCCAGCGCCCTGGTGCGGCCCGGCTCCGCAGCACCGAGCTGCCTCCCGCGCTTGCCGGTGCCGGCCAGTGTGGTCACCGCGCCGCTTGCGAGATCGATTCGCCGAATCGCGTGATTCTCGGTGTCGGCCACGTAGATAGCGTCGCCCGAAGCGATCACGCCCTGCGGATGGCTGAAGCGCGCCGCGTCCTTTGCGCCATCGGCCAGCCCCTCGGCGCCGCTCCCATAGCGTTCGATCTGCTTGCCGTTATCGTCGAGCAGCACGATCTGATTATGCCCGCCGTCAGCCAGGACCCATCGTTTCTCGTAACCCGGCACGGGTTTCAACTTCCCGGGGAACAGGTAATGTCCCATCGGTTCTGCCAGCGGCGTGAGATCGAGCGCCGCCGGTTTCAGCGTGCCCGCTTGGTCGGAACTCGCAACCAGGTTGTCGATTGCGGCGACAAACCGGTCCGGATCAGGCTCACCCGGAATCGAGCCCACGACGTTGCCATCGGCGCCGATCACCACCAGCGTCGGCCACGCCTGCACGCCGTACGCTCGCCAGATCGTCATCTCCGGATCGTGAATAATCGGATGCCGGATGTCGTAGCGTCGGATCGCGTCCTTGACGCTCGCCGCTCTTTTTTCGTTGGCGAACTTCGGCGAGTGAACTCCGATCACGACCACCTTGTCGGGATACTTCTCTTCGACCCGCCGCAGCGTCGGGATTATCTGGATACAGTTGATGCAGCCCTCCGTCCAGAAATCCAGAATCACGACGCGGCCGCGCAGACTCGCTATCGGCAGCGGCGCCGCGACGTTAAACCATTCGAGCCCAGGCCGTGCGATTTCAGGTGCGTTCATTTCCGCAAAGCTCCGTGTACCGCCGACGGCGACCGTGAAGATCGCCGCCAGCAGAAATCTAAAACTGATCGTCGATAGGTTTAGCTTGGACGACAATTGTTACGCCAGCATCCGATGCGTCGGCGCCAGCAGCACTTCCGTCGCGATTCCATGCGGGCACGCGCCCGCGCAAGGTTTCGCGTCGCAGGTCAGGCACGCCGCCGCGTTCGCCGGCAGCATCGCATATTCCGCCCGCGCAAAGCGCATGTCGCCGTAGTCCCGAGCGTACATTCGCGTGCGCATCACGTCGGCTATCGGCACGCCGAAAGGGCACGCGGTCGCGCATACGTTGCACGCCGGCCGGCATTGCGAATCGCCGTTGAGACTCGCGTAGCAATTCAACAGCGGCAGGTCGGCCGCCGCCGTCGCGCGCGCCCCCGACGCGCCAAGGTATTCGTCGATTATCTGCCGGCTCGTCATCGAGACGATCAGCGCGTCCACGTTGCGATTCGACAGCACCCATCGAAACGCCGCCTGCGGAAAAGTCGCACCGCCGGTTTCATACGGGCGCATGTCGTTCAGCCGCGCGCCCATCAGAGTTTTCATCACGACCACGCCCATGCCGTGGTCGTTGGCCTTCTTCATCAGTCGCGGCAGCTCGGGCTGAACGGCAATCATGTCGAAGCCGCGCGTGAAGCGCTGATAGAAGCTCGGATCCTGGCCGAAGTTATGCGCGCACAGGATCACATCGAAATGCCCGCTGTCGATCGCATAGTCGAGGCATTCGGCCAGATTGCCGGCATGCCCCGACATCCCGGTAAACCGAATCTTGCCCTGGCTCCGCGCCTGCGTGACGAATTCGTACCACTCGGGATTTTTCAGCCGCGCCGGATCGTTCACCGCATGATTGAAGTAAACGTCGACGTGATCGGTCTGCAGGCGTCGCAGGCTGCCCTCGAGCGTCGCCATCATCGATGCGCGATTGTCATCCGCCCCCGCCATCTGCTTCGAAGTGAGATAGAGCTTGTCGCGCTTGCCCTTGAGCGCGTTGCCGATAGTCGTTTCGGACTCGCCGTCAGTGTACGTGTCGGCCGTGTCGAAGTAATTGATGCCGCAATCGAATGCATGCCGCACAATGTCTTCGTCCCCCGAATGCAACCTGCTCGATCCGAACGAAATGTCTGAAATCCTGAGCCCGGTGCGCCCAAGCGTCGAGTAGCGCCGAACCCGCGGCGCCGCCGCCTCGATAGATGCGCTGGCGCCGCCGGCCAACGGCAGAATCGAGACCCCGACACCAGCCAGCACCCCGCGTTTCAGAAACTCACGCCTGCCAATGTCGCCCGCTCGTTTCACCCAATCACCTCGCTGATTCCCTCCTCCCAAATGGGACGAGGGCTAGGGTCGAGGACCAAAATTCCAAAATTCCGAAAGACTCCAGCACTTAACTCAGACTGGCCCTTCGCTGATACAACAGCGCGGCCGCGCCCGACGTGACTCCTATCGCGACGAACGGGTAGGGCAGCAGGTACGCCCACGAATGCTCCTGCATCACCGGGCTGCCATGGTACCGCACGAGGAACAGCGGCATGTTGACGATCACATACGCCGCGTAAGCGACCCCGAGCGGCAGCGCGAACTTGCGCATCGCGAGGATCCCGTACGCGTACACCAGCAGCATGGTCCCGAAAATAGGCGCGACGATCATGTTAGGCATCCCCGACAGCCGCATGCCGAAGAACACGAAGCCGACTCCCGGATTATGCGAGAACGGCTTGCCGAAATCGGAAATCGCCATCAGCACAAACAGCAGCGCGCAAATCGTCAGCGCCACACCGCGCGATCTATCCGGCATCCAGGGCTCCTCGAACCATGACCAGTGCGTCCCCGGTTTTACCACGGTCGGCTCCGGGGCGTACATGATTAATACGGAGTCGCGAAGGCTGGAATTGATTCGCCATCGCGTCCTCTATGATCAGAGGAAGGAGAGGGGACAGGATTATTACCGCGTGCGTTTGGTCCGGCGTCCGAAGGCTTCGGTCCGCCGGACCATCAAGCGCGGGGAGTGGTGTTGCTGCAGCCTACTTCAGCGCCTTGCTCTTGGTCTCAATGGCGGTCAGCAGGTCCTTCCATGAATCGACGAAGGACTTGGCCCCTTCGGTCTGCAAATCGACCCCGAGCTTCGCCACGTCAATTCCGACCTTGCCGAACTCCGCGAGCACCTGTTCACAGTCCGCACCGTTGCGCGGAATAACTGCGCTCACCTGACCATGCTCGCCGAACGCCAGCAGCGTCTCCTCCGGCATCGTGTTCACGGTGTTCGGCGCCGCCAGCGCTCCGATGTAGAGAGTGTCGGAGGCCTTCGGATCCTTGGTGCCGGTGCTGGCGAAGAGCAGCCGTTGTGCCCGCGCACCAGAGTTGGCCAGGCTCTGCCATCGGTCCGACTCGAGTACGTCACGGTACGCCTTGTAAGCCTGCTGGCCGATCGCGATGCCCAGTTTGTCGCGATCCTTGTCGGGCACCTTGTCCATCGTGGCCTTGTCCCATCGGCTGACGAAAAGCGAAGCCACCGAACGGACGTCGGGGCTAAGGCCCGCGGCGACGCGTCGCTCCAGCCCGCGCATATAGGCTGCGGCGGCTGCCACGTAATGATCGCGCGAGAAGAGCAGCGTCACGTTCACGGGCACGCCCGAAAAGATCGCCTCTTCGATCGCAGGCGCGCCTTCCTTCGTGCCGGGAATCTTGATGAACAGGTTGCGCCGGTTGGCTTTCTTATGCAGCGTCCTGGCCTGCTCGACCGTCGCCTTGGTGTCGTAGGCAAGAAGCGGCGAAACTTCCAGCGACACGAAACCGTCAACCGTCGCCGTCAGTTCATGGATAGGCGCGAACAGATCGGCGGCGCGCGTCAGGTCCTGCACCGCCAGCTCGAAGAAGAGTGCTTCACCGGAAAGGCCGGTACCGACGAGCCGCCGAATTTCGGAATCGTAGGATTTGCTGTGGGCGATCGCGTGGTCGAAGATCGTCGGATTGGAAGTCAGACCCGTGACCGACAGATCGCTGATGTAGCGCTTGAGCGTGCCGCTATCGAGCAAGTCGCGCGTAATGTTATCGAGCCAGAGACTCTGACCCAGGTTGTGCAGTGTTTGAGTGGCCTTCATCGTCTAACCTCCAAAGCGTTCTTCACGACATTCATGATACGACATGGTTCGTGTCGTTCCACAATTGAATCACCGGCGAGGACAAGTTGTGTTCATAGCTTAGCGCGCTGACGCTCGCCGTGCTCAACAAGAAGTACTTGCCGCCGGCCGGCTCCAGCCCCAGCCATCGGCTGCAGAGAACGCGGAGAATATGCCCGCTGGAGAAAATCAGTACGTTGCCCGAAATCTCACGAATTCGCTTGACAACTGAGTCTGCACGTGCACCGACCTGTTGCGGCGACTCGCCTCCGGGGCAGCCGTCGCGAAACAGTTGCCAGTCGGGGCGCTCGGCGTGGATATCCTGCGAGCGCCGGCCCTCGTAGTCGCCGTAGTTCCATTCGAGCAGGTTGCGATCGACTTCGGCCCGCGCACCAAAGCCGGCCAGCTCGCAGGTGCGGACCGCGCGCTGCAGCGGGCTGGTGAAGACTTTCGCAAAACTCAGCCCCTTCAGCCGCTCGGCCAGCCGGCGTGCGTTCTGCTCGCCGCGTTCGGTCAACGGCAAGTCGGTAAGTCCGGTATGCTGGCCCGAGATACTCCATGCGGTCTCACCGTGCCTTGCGAGGTAAACGATGGGTAGCGGATCACTCATGACTTCCGTTCCTTTCGATGGTCAAAACGGCCACTGCCATTCCGTGATGTCCGGCGGATCGATGCCGAACTCGTAGGCGTGGCTCTTCGCTTCTATCTGGCGGTTAAGCAGCGCCTCGCGGACGCCGGCGCGTGTAATCCGAAAACGGGGCATTCGATCGATGGCGTCAATCGCGAGGCTGAAGCGATCGCTCTGGTTCTCGATGGCGAGCACCAGCGGAGTATCGATGTTGTCCTTCTCCTTGTAACCGCGCACGTGGATGTTGTCCTGCCCGGGACGACGATACGTCAGGCGGTGAATCAGGGCCGGATATGAATGGAAATTGAAGATGACCGGCTTGTTCGGCGTGAAGATCGCCTCGAACTCACGGTCGGTCAGGCCGTGGGGATGTTCCGTGCTGGGCAGCAAGCGGAAGAGGTCGGAAAGCTTCGGATCGGCGTGAACAGCTTCAGGCACTTTTGAGTCTGCGCTCATGATTCAGATTCTGCCCGGATTTTCGTTGACGGTCGATTGATACGCATCAAGGCGATATCACAGCGGCGTGAAATCTGAGGTGATTTTCGATTTAAAGGCGAAGAACCATCGTAAACGACTGTAGGAAGACTGGCCAGGCCGGTAATCGTCAGTGGATTGCGGGTTGGGCGGTTGAGTCGAGCGGTTGGGCGGCGCGATCGGTGGCGCGGGCTTTCTGGTGATACATCGAGAGGTCTGCGTGGCGGGTTTCCCACCAATAGCGGATCGTGCTGCCGGACCAGTTGTTGGTGATGCGCCCGGTTTCGGTTTTGTACCAGCTCTTGTCGATCGCGGCCCAGACGGTGCGCTGTAGTTCGTTCTGGACGCGGGCGTCGAAGGAGTCCATCGCGTCGCGGCGGAGATCGATCGATGCGAGCCCGCGCGAATCCATCTGATCGAGGCAGCCGAGAATGTAATTGGCCTGGCATTCGATCATGAAGATGATCGAGTTGTGGCCGAGGTTGGTGTTCGGCCCGTACATCAGGAACAGATTCGGAAAACCCGCAACCGTAATTCCGAGGTAGGCTTTGGCGGCGCCGTTCCATTCCTCGTCCAGCGCGCGACCGCCGACGCCGTGTATCGCCATCGGGGCGAGGAACGAGGTGGACTGAAAGCCGGTGGCGAGGACGATCACATCGGCCGGAATAGTACGGCCGTCTTTGGTGACGATCGCGTTTTCGGTCACGTGATCAATCGGGCTTGCGATCACTTCGACGTTGTCGCGGTTGAGCGCCGGGAAGTAGTCATCCGAGATGAGCATCCGCTTGGCGCCGAACGGATAGTTGGGAATCTGCGACGCCTGCAGTCCGGGATCCTTGAGGGTCGTGCGTGCGTAATCTTCAGCCCCTTTCTGTGCGCGAGTCACGAAGAACTTGACCCGGCGGAAGATCGGCCAGTTGATTTCGTGGCGCATATAGATGAGCCATCGATAGGCAAGGGCGAGCGGACGGTAGCGCGCGAACCGACTTTTCTCCTGTTCGGTGTAAGGACGGTCGCCGCGCGGCACCATCCAGTTCGGAGTGCGCTGGAAGATGTTCAGCTTGCCAACTTTGGGCGCGATGACCGGAATGAACTGGATAGCGCTGGCAGCGTTGCCGATCGACGCGACGTTCAGCCCGGTCAGATCGATGTCGTGACGCCATCGCGCGGAATGAAATGAGGCGCCTTTGAAGTTTTCGAGACCATCGATTTTCGGAAGGGAAGGGCGGTTGAGCTGGCCGGTTCCGCTCACCAGCACCTCGGCCACGATCTCCTCGCCGCTGGCGGTCTTGAGGCGCCAGACGTCATTGTCGGCGTCCCATCGCGCGCCCGCGATTTCGGTGTTGAAGCGGAGGTGGCGGTCGAGGCCGTATTTGCGTGCGCAACTCTCCATGTACTCGAGGATTTCAGATTGCGGCGCCCAGATTCGGGTCCAATCGGTCTTTTGCTCGAACGAGAAGCAGTAGGCGAAGGCGGGCACGTCGCAGCACGCGCCGGGGTAGGTGTTCTCGCGCCAGGTGCCACCGATACGGCCGGCCTTTTCGAAAATCGTGAAGGTGTCGATGCCGCGCTTCTTGAGCTGAATTGCCAGGCACAAACCGGCGAAGCCGGAGCCGATAATCGCGATGCGGCGCGAGCCGTGGGTGGAGTTGTTCATCGAGGTTATGGTTCCTCTTGTAGCTCAGCGGCATTCCGAAGAACAGGCGTTCTGACCGGCTGTAAACCTGATGACGAGCGCGGTAGGGTGTCGAGCGCAATGGCGGGCACGGCGGCCCGCCCCACTACAAGGCATCCTGGAATTTGGACCCTCACCCGACGCTCGAGGACGAGCGTCGGCCTCTCCCTGACAGGGAGAGGCAAGAACCTAACCCCTTGCTGCGCGGGAAGGGGAACCGGACGCGGAGAGAAGGGTGTAAACCTGATGGGGGGCGCGGTAGGCTTCTCAATATGGGCGTTCCGATTGTTGATATTACGTCGATTCGGCGCGGCGCTGGCGACGTTGCAAGTATCGGCGGGGCGCTGGATCGGGCGTGTGGCGAGTTCGGGTTCTTTTATGTGACGGGGCATGGAATCGATGCGGCGCTGTCGGCGCGGATGATGACGATGGCGCGCGAGTTCTTCGCGCTGCCGATTCAACAGAAGATGGCTATCGCCATGGCGCATGGCGGGCGGGCGTGGCGCGGATACTTCCCCGTCGAAGGCGAGCTGACTTCGGGACGGCCCGATCGCAAGGAAGGAATTTACTTCGGCACCGAGTTGGGGCCGGACGATGCGCGCGTGCGAGCCGGGGTGCCGCTGCATGGGATGAATCTCTATCCGGCGATGTCCGGATTTCGCGAGACGCTGCTCACTTACCTTGCTGAAGTCACGCGCGTCGGCCAGCTGCTGCTGAGCGGAATAGCCGTTGGGCTCGGGCTCGAGCAGGGCTACTTTCTCGAGCGCTACACCCGCGAGCCGACGGTGTTGTTCCGTATCTTCAACTATCCGCCGGCAAATCCGGGAGCCGGCGAGGATGAACTCGGCGTGGGCGAGCATACCGACTACGGATTGCTGACGCTGTTGGAGCAGGACGAGGCCGGCGGGCTGGAGATTTGGCATGGGGACGAATGGCTGCCGGCGCCGCCGGTGCCCGACTCGTTGGTCTGCAATGTCGGCGACATGCTCGAGCGGCTTACGGCCGGGCGGTACGTATCGGCGCTGCATCGGGTGCGCAACTTCTCGGGGCGGGAGCGCATCTCGATGCCGCTGTTCCTGGACCCGGGCTTCGACGCGGTGCTGGCGCCAATTACGGCTCTTGTGGCAGACTCGCCGGCCAACAGGCAGCATCGGCGGGCCCGACTGTGGGATGGCACGGACCTGGCAGCGGTCAGCGGGACTTACGGCGACTACCTGTTGAAGAAGGTTTCGAAGGTGTTCCCGCAACTGGGAGCGGAAGTGCTCGAGAATGGGGGAGCGAGGCGCTGACAACCGGTCAGTTGAAAAAGGAGGACGCATGGCGAAGAAGAAGCCGACCGCGAAGAAGAAACCGATTGTAAAGAAGAAGGCGACGGTAAAGAAAAAGCCGATAGCCAAGAAGAAGCCGATACTCAAGAAGAAGCCGGTCGCAACGAAGGCGGTCGCAATGAAGGCGGTCGTCAAGAAAAAGCCGGTCGCCAAGAAAAAGTCTGTGGCAAAGATAAAGCCGGCTGCGATGACGCCGCCGCCGGAAAGCAGCATGCCTCCGAGCGAAGCTCTGGACGACAAACCACCGATATGCGGAAGAGCATGTCCCCGCTGCAACGATCCTGACGTTGGCTTCTGCATCATCCAGATTCCGACTGGCCCGCACAGCGGACTGCATGAGTGCGGCAACGACGGGAATGCATGGTGAATGATTCGCAGAGCACTTGTCTGAACGCCGATTTTACTTCATCTAATCCGGAGCGGAGGAAGACTCGTACATCTGACAGGAGATCCCGGAAAATGAAGAAGACGAGAATAGCAGGGGCGATGCTCGCGACCGCGGTCGCATTGACGTTCACTGCGAGCGTGCTGCACGCGGGCGACTCGCCCAGCCCGGCGACTGAGGCGGCGCAAATCAAGTGCCTGGGCGCGAATGCGTGCAAGGGGCAGAGCGCGTGCAAGACGGCGGCGAACGATTGCCAGGGCAAGAACTCATGCTCGGGCAAGGGCTATATCATCACGGCCGACGCCAAAACCTGCACGGACAAGGGCGGTCACGTCGGCAAGAAAGCGCCGATGGCGATGTAAGGGGGATTCAGGCTCGGCGCGGCGGATGAAGCATGCGCGCGAGATTGCCGCGGCGCGTCACCTTGATTCGTTCGAGGCCCAACCACGACGCGATCGCTGTAATCTCGCGCATCAGTGGTTCCGCGACAGCGTCGGGTCGAACGCCGGGTTCCGAATGCGCTCCGCGGACGAGGAGCGTTGCGGTCGCGCGATCGGATTTCAGATCGACGCGGGCGGCCAGCCTGTCGCCGAGCAGGAACGGCAACACATAGTAGCCGTACTTGCGCTGCTGTGACGGAGTGTAAATTTCGATTCGGTAGCGGAAGCCGAAGATTCTTTCGGTGCGCGCGCGGTCCCATATCAGCGAGTCGAACGGCGAGAGCAGGGCGTGCGCGTCGACGGTGCGCGGCAAGCTGGCGTCGCGGGCGATGAAGGCGGGCTGAGGCCATCCTTCGACGGCAACCGGGGTCAATTCTCCATCCTCGACGAGCTCCCTGATGCGAGTCCGGCCGGGACCGATGCGGATGCGGAAGTAATCGCAGAGATCCTTTTCGGTTCCGACGCCGAGCGCGCGAGCCGAGATTCGGATGAGGGAGCGCTGCGCGTCTTCGGGCGCCGGCGTCGGCATCGCGAGCACTCGAGCCGGGATTACTCGTTCCGGAAGATCATATAGCCGCTCGAAACCGCGCCGTCCCGCCGCTGCAACGCGACCGGCCACAAACAGCGCCTCGAGCGCGCGCTTGCCGTCGCTCCATCCCCACCATCCGCCCGCGCTGGCGCCCGCGCCGGTGATCTCGCGAGCGCTCAGAGCGCCGCGCTCTGCAATTTGGTCAAGCGCAGCCTGGATGAAGCCCGGGCGTTGCTGTTCGAGGCTGGTGGGCCGGTTGAAGATGTCGCGCTGATTCGCGGCCGCCTCCGCCATGCGCCAGCGAAGGAGAGGATGCGTCTCGAGCGGAATCAAGGAGGCCATGTGACCCCAATATTCGAACAGCTCGCGAGCAGAGGGCGCGCCCAGCCATGACGCGTCGAGGATTTCCGGCTGGTAGCCGCCGAGACGCGAAAAGAGTGGGAGGTAGTGCGAGCGTACCAGCACGTTGACTGAGTCGATTTGGAGCAGGCCGATTTGCGCGATGACGCGGCGCAGGTGCCTGCGGTCGGGACGTGCGGCGGGCCGGGGACGCGAGAAGCCCTGCGCCGCCAGTGCGATGCGCCGTGCCTCGTGGGCCGACAGGGATGCTTTCACCTTTGTAGCCAATGCGAGCCGAAAAGATTACTTCTAAATTCCTATGACATCTGCGAATTCCGGCGACCTTGTGCGCGATAACGCCGCCGCCGCGCTGGTCGCGCCCGATTGCCGCGGCATGAACTTCTATCGCATCGACCGCAGCCTGCGCGACCTGCTCGACCTGCACATGGAACCGCGGCTGCGCGCTGCGATGGAGCCTCAGCTGGACCGCCTCGGCGAGCTGGCGGGCGGGCGGCTCGACGAGCTCGCGGAAATCGCCGACAAGCATCCGCCGGTGTTGCATTCGCGCGATCGTTTCGGCCGCGACGAGGACTGGGTCGAGTTTCATCCGGCATATCGCGAGATGGAGCGAATCGGCTTCGGCGAATTCGGGCTGCATGCGATGGCGCATCGCGCGGGCGTGCTGGGATGGCCCGAGCCGCTGCCCTATATCGCGAAGTACGCGTTCCAGTACCTGTTCGTGCAGGCCGAGTTCGGCCTGATGTGTCCGATCAGCGTGACCGACACGGGCGCCGTGCTGGTGGAGAACTATGGCAGCGACGACCTGAAGGCGCGCTACCTCGGCCGCATGCTGTCACAGAACATGGACGAGATTTTCAAGGGCGCCCAATACATGACGGAGCGCGCGGGCGGATCCGACCTCGGCAACAGCGCGGTGGTGGCGAAGCGCGAGGGCGACTTCTGGCGGCTGTACGGCGACAAGTGGTTTTGCTCGGCGGTTGACGGCGACGTGGTGCTGTTGCTGGCGCGGCCCGACGGCGCGCCGACCGGATCGCGCGGGCTTGGGCTCTTCCTGATGCCGCGGCGGTTGGAAAACGGCGAGCGCAACAACTATCGAATCGCGCGGCTCAAGGACAAATTCGGCACGCGATCGATGGCGAGCGGCGAGGTCGTACTCGAGGGCGCAATCGCCTACCAGCTCGGCGCGATCGACCGCGGGCTGCGGCAGATGATGGACATGGTGAACCTGAGCCGGATGTCGCATGGCGCGCGGGCGGCCGGGATGATGCGCCGATGCCTCAATGAGTCGATGCAGGTGGCGAATCATCGCGCGGCGTTCGGCCGTCCGATCATCGAGCATCCGTTGCTGCGGCGCCAGTTGATGAAGCTGATGGTTCCGACCGAGCAGGCGCTGTCGGTCTTCAGTTATGACGCGACGATGATGGATCGGGCGCGCGCGGGAGACGCGGAAGCCGAGCGCGTGATGCGGATCCTGACGGCGGTGCTGAAGTTTCGCGCGTGCCGCGACAACATTCGCGTCGCCACTGGCGCGATGGAGGTGCGCGGCGGCAACGGCTACATCGAGGATTGGGTGAACTCGCGGCTCATCCGCGACGCGCATATCGGCGTGTTGTGGGAAGGCACCAGCAATATCAACGCGCTCGACGTCGTCAATCGCGCGGTGGCCAAGTCGGGCGGTCATGAGACGCTGGCGCGCGCGCTGAAAGTAAAACTCGAGATGGCCGGCGCGGCTCCGGCCGCGTTGCGCGAAGAGATCGTGCACCTTATAGATCGCGCGGTGGCGTACGTCGGCGAGGTCGCCGCCAAGCCGCGGCATGAACGGTTGGCCCGGCTGGCGACCGACGCCCTATATAATGTGGCGAGTGCGGCGCTGATGACGTGGGAGGGTGCGACGACGGGAGCCGGCGGTGGCGATGCGCGGCGAATGATCCTCGCGCGGATGGTCGTTGAGCATCGCTTGCGCGCGCAGGATCCGCTGGCGATTCCGTCTTCCGAGTGGGAGGAAGAGGCGACCGCCGCGCTGCTCGAGCCGGGCCCGATATCCCTCGAACGAGCCGTCCGTCTCGTAAATTCTTGAGCTTGCAAGGCTGTGCAAGTCGCCGCTCAACAAGGGAGATTGCCCGATTTTGGGGGTGCTTCCTACAATACTAATCAGGTAGGTAAACGAGTTTAGCGTTGGCATCGAGCCGAGCATTGGTTATATACCTTTTAGTAGATGTTTATTACTTTAAGACGAATTCTGGCGAAGCTTATCGGCACGGCGGTCGCAATCGCGGCCTGCGCCTTCATCATGGGGCAGGCCTCGGCGCCCGGTTATGTCTCGCTTCGCGGAAATCATCCGGCTGAGGCTGCGGCGATGGCAGGAGCAGTGCGGGCGCAGAGCTCTATGGCGCTCCAGCTGACGATAGTGCTGGGAGTTCGCAACCAGGCTGCGCTCGAGCAGTTGCTTGCTGATCAGCAAAATCCAGCGTCACCGCGGTACCATCAATGGCTGACGCCGGGTGAATTCAGCAGCCGCTTTGGACCGACGGACAAACAGGTAGAGAGTGTCATTGAGTGGTTGAGGGGAGAGGGTTTCGAGGTCACGTCGGTCAATCGGATTGGGCGCACGATTGCGGCCAAGGGCGATGTCGGGAGGGCGGAGGGCGCTTTTTCGACGACGCTGATGTCGGCGGGGGCGTCATTCGCGAACACTACCGATCCCGTGATTCCCGCCGAGTTCGACGGGCTTATCATTTCGATCATGGGCCTCGACAATATGCATGCTGTGGTACCCGCGGGATTGCATCGAGTACCACCGGCACAGCCGCAATCAAGCGCGCAGCGCAAGTCAGAGACTCTGGCGCTGGCCGACGTCACGGGATCGAGCCCCGAGAATGCACCGCAGATGCCTGCGGTCACCTATGGGGGTTCGACCGCGTTCGGACCGATCGACGTCGAGACATTTTACGACGAGACGCCGCTGCTGACCGGCGGAAACACCGGGTCGCCGTCGCCGGATTGCATCGCGCTTGACGAGGATTCCGATTATCTCGCTTCCGCCGTTACCCTGTATGACAGCACCTTCGGCCTCACGCCCGCGGCTCTCACGAACGTTTATCCCGACGGCGGCTCGCCCGGCACGAACGGCGATGAAACCGAGACGCAACTCGACATCGACTATGCTCATGCGACCGCGCCGGGAACTCCGTTACATATGTACATCGCCGGCAGCCTCTATGATGCGATTTCGCAAAGCGTGACCGACGGCACCTGCGGCGCGATCAGTATCAGCTTCATCTTCTGCGGCGCGTCCTCCAGCTTCTACACCGGCCTCGATACCTTGTTCGCGCAGGCCTCGACTCAAGGCCAGTCGGTCTTTATCGCAACGGGCGACTGGGGCGCCGCGGGCTTGCAGTACTCGAATGGCAGCTGCGTCACCGGCACGGTCAGGAACGCGAGTGAGATGGCGAGCAGTCCGCATGTGACGGCGGTAGGAGGCACGACCTTCGCTCCGCAATTCAATATATCGGGCAACGACACCAGCGTGGTTGGCGTCGAGCCGGGTGGAATCGAAAGTGCGTGGGACGCCAGCGGTGGCGGCGCGAGCACAATCTTTGCGAAACCCACGTGGCAGACAGGACCGGGAGTGCCGGCCGACTCTGCGCGCGACATTCCCGACGTTGCAATGATGGCATGGGCGCCGTACGTCTTTATCGGGGCCGACAGTGGCGGCACGCCAATAATCCAGTGCTGCTGGGGCGGCACGAGCCTGGCCTCGCCACTTTGGGCGGGCTACTCGCGAGAGTTGGCGGAAGCGTCGGGCAGCACACGTCTGGGTCTTCTCAACCCGACGATTTATGGCATCGCGAGTGCCGGCGTAGCTGATTACGGTATCGAAGACGTCGTCAACGGCAGCAATACGTACAACGATGTAACCGGCTATACCGCGGGCCCCGGGTACGATCAGGCCACAGGATGGGGCAGCGTGAACATGAACGAATTTGCGGCTGCGTTTTCAAGCGCAACGAATCCATCCCCGACCCCTACGTCCTCAAGCTCGGCCACTCCGTCCCGGACTCCGACGCCAACTTCCACTGCGACGT
>Ga0302324_100016223_pt1 | contig 14847 bp, 10 predicted proteins | sample Palsa_T0_1_FD_201949 | JGI IMG/M metagenome (GOLD analysis project Ga0302324, IMG submission 201949) | Peat permafrost microbial communities from Stordalen Mire near Abisko, Sweden - Palsa_T0_1 | ecosystem: Environmental > Terrestrial > Soil > Palsa > Peat permafrost | place: Sweden: Abisko...
GCATGTCGAAGTACGCCCGGAAGGACGCGCGCTCGTTAGCCCGCTGGCCGCCGTCGGCGCGGTCGAGGGCCTCCCTCATCGACCGTCTCAGGTCGGTGTTGATCGCCCGCACCACCGCGGCGAAGATTTCCGCCTTGGAACCGAAGTAGGAGTAGAAGCTGCCGGTGGCCATCCCGGCCCGGGCGCAGATGTCGGCGACCGTGGTGCGGTGGTAGCTGCGCTCGCCGAACAGCTCCTCCGCGGCGGTCAGCAGCCGCTGCGCTGGCTGTGTTGGCCCGGGGGGGCGACCCCCCGGAACCCCCCGATCACGGGGGGGCTGCCCGCCCCCCCGTACCCCCCTGGCCTCCCCGGCCCGGCGGGCCGGGGAGGTTCGGGGGGTTCGGTTCGTTTCTGCTGTCATCTCGGCTGATCCCTGTGTCGCTGCGGGTCTGGGATGGCCGATGAGGCGTCAGGGTGAAGGGATGCCACTCGCCGGCGCCTGCTGTTCGGTTCCCGCGGAGGTGGTGATGGCACCTGACGCGGACGTATCAGTCGTCAGGACCGGCCCCTCCTGTACCAGGGCACCATTCTTGATAATGCCCATGTACGCGCCGGTGATACCCGCGTGGTCGGTCGAGGAAAAGGCGTACGGCGCGACCGCGGGTCCCTGCGGCAGCCCGCCCTCGATCGCCGTCAGCAGGTCCGCCCGGGTCGGGTTCCGGCCCGCCTTGAACATGGCCTGCACGAACGTGTAGGCGACGGCCTCGCCGAACAGGACGTTGCCGTCCGGCGGCGCCTTGGGGTCGTACTGGTTGCGCACCTTGGTGAACAGCTGGATCCAGCTGTTGCTCGTGTCACTGGTCGACGGCAGGTAGCCGTCGGTGATGATCCCGTTGGTGAGCTGGTTGCCGTTGACGGTCGCACCGCCCTGCTTCGCGTACGCCTCGAGCAGCCCGGACAAGGTGATCGGGTCGGCCCCGACGTCGCTGACCACCAGCTGCGGGCTGAAGCCGAGCTTCAGGCTGTTCAGCTTCAGCAGCGCGGTGAAGGCGGGAATCGAGAACGAGATGACGACCTTGGCGCCTGAGGCGCGCAGCGCGGCGACCTGCGGTCCGATGTTGACGTTGGTGTCGACATAGCTCTGCTTGCTGACCACCATCGAGGCCGGGATCTCGTCATCGAGGCCCTTGACCCCGTCCTGGCCGAACTCGTCATCCTGGTAGAAGTAGGCGACCTTCTCACCGGCGTAGTGCTGCTTCACGTACTGCCCGAGGATCTTCCCCTCGCGCACGTAGTCGAGCTGCCAGCCGAAGGTCTCCGGGTCTGCCGTCGGCGAGTTCCAGCATTCGCATCCGGACGCGACGAACACGTCGGGAACCTTCTCCGAGTTGAGGAACTGCACGGCGGCCAGGTGGGTGGGCGTGCCGAGGCCGTCGAAGAGCGCGTACACGTTGTCCTGCAGCACCAGCTGGCGCACGTCCGACGCCGTCGTGGTCGGGTCGTAGGCGTCGTTGAGGTACTTGTAGACGATCTTGCGCCCGTACACGCCGCCGTGCGCGTTGACGTAGCTGAAATACGCGGCCGACGCCGGAGCGATCTCGCTGTAACCGGGCGCGGCGGGCCCGGTGAGCGGCTGGTGGCTGCCGATGAGGATCTGGGTCGCGGTGATCCCCGGCGCGGACGCGGTCAGGGCCGCACTCGAACTGCCCGAGCCCGAAGTCGAGCTCGAAGTCCCGCTTGAGCTCGAGCTTGACGAGCATGCGGCCACGGCGAGCGCGGCCACGGTCACGATGGCCGCGGCCTGCCAGCGGCGCCGCCGCGGTCTATCGATGCGGTGCTGAGGTCTTTTCATGAAGTGCCTTCCTTCTCATGGTGGCTGGACCGCGCTTGTTCGGCCGAGGGCGTGGGCGCATGGCGCCGGGTAGTGGCCTTCGGGCCAGGCCCTGTGAACAGAGTGAGGATTCGCCGCAGCCCGCCCTGGATCCCTTGCGGGAAGACGAGCATGACGAGGATGAGGACCGCACCGTAGGCGGCCACCGGGATGTTCGATCCGACGGAACTGGACAGGCCATGGCTCGTGGCCACGTCTGTGACGTAGGTGGGCACCAGGACGATCACCAGGCTTCCCCACAGGGCGCCGGGCAGGCTGCCGAGACCGCCGATCACGGCCGCGGTCAGCAACGCGATGGAGAGGGTGATCGTGAACGCACCGGGCGCGACCAGCCCGGTGACGATGGCGAGTAGCGCGCCCGCGAGCCCGGCGCAGGTGGCGCTCACCACGAAGGCGAGAATGCGGGCCGCGGCGACGTTGACGCCGTCCAGTGCGGCCGCCACGTCGTCGTCGCGCACGGCGCGCCAGTTACGGCCGATCCTGCTGTAGTACAGGTTCGCCAGCAGCACCAGGGTGATCAGCGCCACCAGCGCGCTGACCCAGGCCTGCCATCTGGTCAGCGGGAAGGTCGCGCCGAGGAAGCCGGGAGCGGTGAAGGCCACGTTCAGGCCCTGATCCCCGCCGAAGACCCCCTGGTAGGCGTAGGCGACAGAGGGAAGCGCGACGCCGAGCATGAGGGTCGCGCCGGCCAGATAGGGACCGCGGAGCCGGGCCGCGGCGGCGCCGACGATCGCCCCGGCGGCGGCGGTGACCGCACCGGCCAGCACGAGCACGACGACAAAGGGCCAGCCGAGATGCATCAGCAGCAACGCGGTGGTGTAGGCGCCGATGGCCATGAACGCCCCGTGACCCAGCGAGATCTGGCCGCTGAGCCCGGTCAGCAGGGTGAGGCCGGCCACCGCGGTGACCTCGACCGCGATCTCCGCGATCTGGTAGTCGCGGAACGTGTCCAGCTTGATGGACAAGAAGACGACGATGACCGCCACCACGACGGCGACGCCCAGCCTGCGCGGCAGCGACTGCATGCTCACACCCGCCGCATTCGCGCGCCGGAGAACAGGCCGCCGGGCCGGATCATCAGCACGACGACGAGCACTCCGAGAGCCACCACCGAGGTCAGGTCCGAGCCCAGGTAACCGCCCACGTAGCTGAGCGCGACCCCGAGGAGCAGACCGCCCACCACCGCGCCGACCGGGCTGTCCAGGCCGCCGATCACCGCCGCGGTGAAGCCGAACACAAAGATCGTGTCCATGCTGTTCGGGTACAGGAACGTCGAGGGTGAGACGAGCACGCCGGCCAGGGCGCCGATCAGGCCCGCCAGCGCCCACCCGACAGTCAGCACGCGCGCGACCCGGATGCCGGACAACCGGGCGATGGTCGCGTTGAACGCCGCCGCGCGCATCCGCAGCCCGGCCGTCGTGTACTTGAACGCCGCGGCGAGCACCAGCGTGGTCACCAGCACCGCCGCGGCGGTGAACACGTCGAACCGCGACACGCCGAGCGGCGTGGTACCAATCTTCAGCCCGGTGACCGAGAACGCCGCGGGAAACGACCGGTACTGTCCGCCGAAGAAGATGCCGGCCAGTCCCTCGAGCAGTATGAGCAGGCCGATCGTCACGATGACGCCGTTAAGCGGCGGCTTGTTCATCGTCGGCCGGATGACGGTCAGCTGAAGTGCCGCGCCGAGCACGATGCCGGCCGCGAGCGCGATCACGAACCCGGCCCAGTACGAGCCGGTGCGGTAGATGACCTCGATCGCCACGTAGGTGGTGAACATGGCCATCCCGCCCTGGGCGTAGTTCAGCAGCCGGGTACCCCGCCAGATCAGCACGAGGGACAGCGCCACCGCGGCGTAGATCATCCCGAAGACGATCCCGCTGAGCGTGAACTGGAGGAACTCGACCACTGGCATGCTCTCCTATGAGTGGCTAGAACCCGAGGTAGTGATGGCGTAGGGCGACGTCGGCGGCCAGAGTCCGGGCCTCCGCGGAGGCGACGACCCGGCCGAGGTTGAGCACCACGCCGTGGTCGGCGATCGCCAGCGCGACGCGGGCGTTCTGCTCCACCAGGACGATGGTCAGGCCGTTCTCCCGGCTCAGCTGGACCACGAGGTCCATGACCTGGGTCATCACCCTGGGCGCGAGACCGAGCGAGGGCTCGTCCAGCAGCAGGACACGCGGTCGTGCGAGCAGGGCGCGCGCGATGACCAGCATCTGCCGTTCGCCGCCGGATAGCGTGGCGGCGAGCTTGCGCCTGCGGTCGGCGAGCGGCTTGAAGCGCTCGTAGGCCTCGTCGAGAACGGCCGTCCGCTCGGCCCGGGAGTTTCCCGCCCTGGCTTTTCCGGCCCGGCCTGGTGGCCGGCGCGTAGCGCCGGGCCAGCTCATCATGCCGACCCGCAGGTTTTCCTCGACGGTGAGCTCAGCGATGACGCCCTGGCCCTCGGGCACGTGCGCGATCCCGGCTCGGACGATCTGCTCCGGGTTGCGGCCGGCCAGGTCGGCCCCGCCGAGCAGGACCCGGCCGCGGCGGGGCTTGATCATGCCGCTGACCGCGCGCAACAGTGTCGTCTTGCCTGCGCCGTTCGCGCCGAGCACCGCCGTGATCGCGCCCGCGCCCGCCGAGAGGCTGACGTCATCCAGCGCGATGACCCCGCCGTATCCGGCGACGAGCCCCTCGATCGCCAGGGTCGATGACTCGTCGGCCCCGGCGGGGTCAACCTCCGCTGCGCTACTCATCGGCGGAGACCTCGTCCCCGGTCGTGCCGAGGTAGGCGGCGGTCACGGCGGGATTGTCCTGGATCTGCCGCGGCGTACCCGTCGCGATCACCTTCCCGAAGTCCAGGACCGTGATCGAGTCGCAGACGGACATCATGAGGTCCATGTGATGCTCGACCACCACCAGGGATCCCTCGGTGGCGAGGTCACGGATGAGGGCGCCGAGTTCGGCGAGTTCGCTCTCGCCCAGGCCGCTGGCCGGCTCGTCGAGCAGGATCAGGCTGGGCTTGGCCACCAGCGCCCGGGCCAGCGCGACCCGCTTGCGCATGCCGTAGGAAAGCTCGCCGGGCCTGGCGTCGGCCACGTCGGCGGCCCCGACCCGATCGAGGGCCTGCTGGGCCGCCTCACGCAGCTGGCGCTCATCGCGGCTGGCCCGCGGCAGCGTGAGCAGCGCGGACCAAAATCCGGCCGAGGCCCGGCAGGTCGCGCCGACCATGACGTTCTCGACCGCGGAAAGCCCGCCGTACAGGCCGACTCCCTGCAGGGTCCTGGCCACGCCGAGGGCCGCAAGCCGGTGCGGCCTGACGTTGTGCTGGCGGCCGCCGAAAAGGACCTGGCCGTCGTCCGGCCGGGTGAAGCCGCACAGCACGTTGAGCAGCGTGGTCTTGCCGGCGCCGTTCGGCCCGATGACGCCCATGACGTGCCGCGGCGGAACGGCGAGGGAGACGGCATTTAGCGCGGTCAGGCCGCCGAAACGGACCGTCACACTCTGCACCTCGAGCACTGAACCCGAATTCATAACAGGTTTTCCTCGCCACTCGGAGCGGGACGTTCCGTCATGAATCCTCATTCAAAACTGGTCCGCGATGACGGGCAAGCCCGGAACAAATTTGGCACCGTTTCGTAACTGAACCGCAACACGGCTGCGGGCCTCGGCGAGCGGTTGAGACCAGGACCCTAGGCTGTGTCAACCGCACTGATACCGGGAGATCCAGTGACTGCGTTGACGTATGACGAGGCGCACGAGCGCGCGCGGCTCATCGACCCCCGCGAGTACCACATCAGCCTGGATCTCACCGGCGGCGATGAGGTGTTCGGTTCGGTCACCGTGGTCCGGTTCGGCTGCCGGGCGCCTGGCGCGAGCAGTTTCGCCGAGATCTGGCCGGCCCGCCTGCGCCGGGTGGTGCTCAACGGCCAGGACGTGGATCCGGCGACCCTGGACGGGAACCGGCTGCCGCTCACCGGGTTGCGGGCCGCCAACGAACTGCGGGTCGAGGCCGATATGCCGTACTCGCGGACCGGAGCGGGCATGCACCGCTTCACCGACGACGCTGACGGCGAGACCTACCTCGCCCTGCACGCCGGCCTGGATAACGGGCAGCGGGTCTTCGCGGCCTTCGACCAGCCGGACCTGAAGGCGGTCCACCGCGCGACCGTCACGGCACCCGGGCACTGGACCGTCGCCGGCAACGGCCTGGCCCGGCCGGCCGGCCCGGGCCGCTGGGAGCTGGCCGCCACCCCGCCCATTTCCACGTACCTGTTCACGCTGGTAGCGGGCCCTTATCACAGCATCCGCGCGGAGCATCGCGGCATCCCGTTCGGCCTGCACGCCAGGCGGTCGCTGGCCGGGCACCTGCGCCGGGACGCCGACGAGATCTTCGCGGTCACCCGGGCGTGTTTCGACCGGTACCTGGAGATCTTCGACGAGCCCTACCCCTTCGACTCCTATGACCAGGCCTTCGTCCCGGAACTTGAAGCCGGGGCGGTGGAAAATCCCGGCTGCGTGACCTTCCGGGACGAGTTCCTCTTCCCGTCCGCGGTGACGCGGGCCGAGCGGCAGACCCGCGGCATGGTGATCGCGCATGAGATGGCGCACATGTGGTTCGGTGACCTGGTCACCATGCGCTGGTGGAACGACGTGTGGCTGAGCGAGTCGTTCGCTACGTACATGGGTTTCCAGGTCCTGTCGGAGGCCACCGCGTTCACCGAGACCTGGACGGACTTCGCCCTGACCTACAAGACCCGCGGGTATGACGCCGACCAGCGGGCATCGGCGCATCCGGTAGCGCCGCAGCCCGGGGAGGTCCCGGACACCGACGCGGCGCGTTCGGCCTACGACGACATCTCCTACGCCAAGGGTGCTTCCGCGCTGCGCCAGCTGGTGGCGTGGCTGGGCTGGCCCGACTTTCTCGCCGGGATCAACGACTACTTCGCCCGCTACCGCTTCGCCAGCGCGGCTCTAGATGACCTGCTGGACTGCCTGAGCGCCGCGTCCGGCGCGGACGTGCGCGGGTGGGCTACGGGCTGGCTCGGCACGCCCGGCGCGGACACGCTCGCGGTGCGCCGGCCAGGCCCGGCCGGCCACGCCTGGTCCCTCGCTCACGCCGGCGGCCGCCCGCACCGCCTCTGGGTCGGGGCGTACGACGCGAGCCCGGACGGCGGGCTGGCGTGCCGCACCCGGACTCCGGTCCTGGTGCCTGCCGACGCCGCCGAGGTCGCGCTCCCGCCGGCGGCGGCCCGGCCCGAGCCTGCTCTCCTGCTGCCGAACGACGGTGATGTCAGCTACTGCAAGATCAGGCTGGACCCGGAATCGCTGGCCGTCGTGACCGCCTCGCTCGGACGCATCCCCGACCCGCTGAACCGGGCGCTGGCCTGGAACACCCTGCGTGATCTGGTCCGCGACGGGGAGCTTGCGCCCCAGCAGTACGCCGAGCTCGCGGTCAGGCACCTCCCGGCCGAGACCGACACGTCGATCACCGGGCAGGTACTCGCTTACGCCCGTTGGACGGTCGCCGACCGCTACCTGGCGCCCGGACCGCGCGCGGCTGCCCTGGCCGACATCGCCGGCCTGTGCCAGGACCTACTCAGCCGGGCTGGCCGCGACGATCCGGACGGGATGCGCCTGGTCGCCGTACGAGGGCTGATCGACAGCGCATCGGGAGCAGGCGACATTGCTGGCCTGCGGTCCTGGCTCACCTCCGGCCAGCTGCCCGCCGGCCTGGACACCGATTCCCGGCTCCGCTGGCAGATCCTGCTGCGGCTGACGGTACTTGGCGCCATCGGAGCGGCCGAGCTCGAGCGCGAGGCCAGCGCGGACACCACCGCGGCCGGGCGGCTCAGCGCGGCGCGCTGCCGGGCCGCGATCCCCAGCGAGACCGCCAAGGGGGCCGCCTGGACGGCCATGTTCGATGACCGTCCGGGCGCCGGGTCCGGCTACCAGCTGGCCGCGACCGCCCAGGGTTTCTGGCAAGCCGACCAGGCCGAACTGCTCGCCGGATACGTGCCGCGCTACTTCCCCGCGCTCGCCGAGGTGGCCGTGCGGCGCGGCCCGGAGGTGGCCAGGGTACTGTGCCAGCATGGCTTCCCCCACCACGCGGCCGACGCCGGCACGCTGCGGGTGGCGCAGGAGTGCCTGGAAGGCGGCCGCCTGACCGGTTCGCTGGGCCGGCTCCTGGCCGATCAGGCGGAGGACTTGCGTCGCTCGGCCGGCATCCGCTCAGCGTCCTAGGCTCCGGTGGAGCCGGGCATCAGGGCCCGGTTAATCGTCCTGGTACTGGCGGCCGGGCTTGACGTAGCCGAAGAACGCGCGCTTCTTGATGAGCGCGGCCACTTCATCGGGGACCATGGTCTCCCAGGACTCGTCGTTCGCGGCGATTCTCCGCAGCACGTCGCGGCTGAAGATGTGCAGGTAATCAGGGCAGCAGTTGTCGAGGTTAACGAAGCTGCCCCGCCCGGCCAGGTAGTCATAGAGCGGCTGGATCTCCGGCTGGACCTTGATGTCGTTCGCGGTCTTCAGCTCGTCATCCGGTCCCGGCTGCAACGGGTAGACGTAGAGCTTCAGGCCGTTCTTGAACAGCCGCCCGAAGCTTTCCAGGATCCCGCCGGGGAGCTGGACGTGATTCTTCTCGTCGAACAAGTCGATGAGGCTCGGCACCCCCATCACGATGCCGATCCGCTCGGCCGTCCGTTCCCCGATGTAGGCGGCCAGCCGGTAGTAGTCGAAGTAGTCGGTGATCAGCACCGTCTGGCCGCAGGCGGCGAGCAGCTCGGCCCGGGCCAGGAAGTCCCGCCGGTCGACTTCCGCGGCTCCGCCCGCGAGCAGGTTCCGCATGGTGATCTCGGTCAGCGCCAGGATCGGCTTGCCGGCCACCGCCGGGTCCTCCGCGAACTTGGCCTTGGCGGTCGCGAGCATGTCGAGGTTCACATGCGTCGGCGGCCGGAAGCTGCCCCGCTCGACCAGGACCGCCTTCTTGCGCAGCACCTCACTGGGCTGCAGGACCTCGCGGTCGGGACCGAACATTGCCACGCCGCTCAGGCCGAGCTGCACCAGCTTGAGCGCCATCAGCCTGTTGTCCACGCCGCGGAACTCGATGCCGCGGAACTGGATCATGTCGATCTCGATGCGGCCCGTGGTTAGCCGGTCCAGCAGGCTCTCGATCAGCCGCTCGGGTTCGTGGTGCTGGAAGAACGCGCCGTAGAGCAGGTTCACCCCGACGATGCCGAGCGCCTCCTGCTGCGACCAGGCCTCGACATCCAGCATCCGCACGTGCATCACGATCTGGCTGGGCTCGTCGTGGGACTGGGCCTGGAACTTCACGCCCATCCAGCCGTGACACTCATTGCCGCCCCGGAAACTCCGGGCGACCACCGTATCGGCGAACGCGAAGAACGATGTCGAATCGCCGCGCTCGTCACCGAGCCGGTCGACGTTGAGCTGGAACTCCTTGTCGAGCATGCCCTGCAGCCGGCCGACGGACACGTACCGCTCCGCCTTGCCGTAGACGGCGTCGCTGACCGCCATGTCGTACGCGGAAATCGACTTGGCGACAGTGCCGGCGGCGCCCCCGACCCGGAAGAACCAGCGGACGACCTCCTGGCCCGCGCCGATCTCCGCGATCGTGCCGTACCACCGCGGATCCAGGTTGATCCGCAGTGCCTTCTGGTGCGTGTCGGACTGCTGAGTACCGACCATGAGCTCGGTCATGCGTCTCCTGCCTGCTCACCTTGACCGCTGCTGCCGTCTGCGGCAGGCTCAGGGCGGCGGCGACCCGGCACTACCATCACACGCTCGGATTCTACTAATTTCGCGGTATCCACCGCCAGCCACGCCAGGACAACAATCCGGGGGCTTGAGCGACAGCCGAACGATGGTTGTCGAGCACCGCTTACCCGATGGTTCCGATGCCGGCCAGGATGAGGTTGATGCCGGCCAGGCGCGCACCGTTCGGACTCATCGACTTCCTCACCGGCGCCCTCGAGGGGGAGCACGAAGGAGCCGCGCAGTCCTGATCCGCGTTCACGCCGCGTACAGCGAAGGTAAGGGGTCGCCTCACTCCGTGGTAAGTACGGCCTTACCTATTACCTGACCTGCTTCCAAGGCGCGGTGAGCGTCGGCCGCGTGCTCAAGGGGAAACGTCGCGCCGACCACGACGCGCAGCTCGCCGGCGTCGAAGTGCCCGGCCGCCTGCTCCAGGATTACTCGCTGGCGCTCACGGTGCTCGGGCCAGCCGAAAACCGAAGGAGCCGGCATCCAGGTGAAGGAGACCCGCAGGTTCCGGTTGTGCAGGGTGGTGACCGCCGCGGTTTCCCATGGGCTCTCGACGTTCGAGACGAGGTCCCCGTACGGGCGGGTAAGCGAGAAGCAGGCGGTGAAGGTCTTGCCGCCGACGGTGTCGTGGACGACGTCGGCACCGTCCGTCCCGGTCCAGGCGCGCAGTTCCTCCCCGACGTCCTCGCGGGTGTAGTCGATGCACAACTGCGCGCCGAGCGAGGCGGCCAGCTCGGTCTTCGGCCCTGGTGAGACCGTGGTTGCCACCCGTGCCCCGGCTAGCCTGGCGATCTGCACGGACATGTGGCCGACACCGCCCGCGCCCGCCTGTACCAGGACGGTCTGCCCCGCGCTGACCCGGGCACGCTCCCGGAGCGCCTCCCAGGCGGTGATCGTGACCAGGGGCGCCGCCGCCGCCGCCACGAACGACAGCCGCTCCGGCTTGCGGGCCAGGTACCGCTCGTGCACGACCTTGAGCTCGGCGTAGGTACCTGGCGTAGGCCCGAAGCCGCCGTCGCAGAAATACACCTCGTCCCCTGGCTGTACCCGGGTCACCGCCGGGCCCGCACGCTCCACCACCCCGGCGCCGTCCCAGCCGAGAACGGTGGGCAATACGTTGCCGAACGTCCCGTGGCTGCGGAGCTTGTAGTCGACGGGGTTGATGCCGGCTGCCCGCAGCCGCACCAGCACGTCATGGTCGCCGCTGATCTGAGGATCGGGCAGATCCTCTACCTTCAGGACCTCGGGTCCGCCGACCGCCGTCATCAGGACCGCACGCATGCCACAGCCTCCCGTAATCGCTTAGCGCGATGATCGTATGCCTTTCGGACATCGCGGATATTCCTCACAGCAGTAACGTTCCCGGAACGGTCCCGGCGTAGCGTCCGGTCCATGAGCGAGGGTGAAGCGTCCGTCCCGGTGGCCGGGCGGACCGAGCCGAAAGCCCCGGGCCGCCGCCTCCGGCTAGGCTCCCCGGGAGCCTGGACGGTGGCGCTAGGTATCCTGGCCGCGGTGTCCTTCGCGGCCGCGATCCCGCTGACTGTGCTGGCGGACCAGGTGTTCCTCGGGCTGATAGCGGCAGTGATCGGGGTTCCCTGCGCCGCGGTGGGATTTGCGGTGACCCGGCGCCAGCGGGATAACCCGCTCGGCTGGGTCTTTCTCGTGCTCGCGATCTGCCAGTTCATCGGCACGGACGGCGGCGCTTACGTGCTGACCGCCGATCACTTCGGGCACCACCTTCCCTTCGTCCCGGTGGCTCTCGCCCTGGACGAAATCTGGGGCCCTAGCCTCGAGCTGTTCCTCGTGGTCGTCCTGCTGTTCCCGGACGGCAGGCTGCCCTCGCGATTCTGGCGTTGGGTGCTGCGGGTCTATGGCATCCTTTTCGCGGCGGAACTCGCCATCACGGCCGTGGCGGTCGCGGCCGCGCTGGCCGCGCACCCGGTCCGCGTCGATTCCAGCGGCGGCCTAACGGCCGTGGATCAGATGACTGGCCAGTTCAACGTTGTCCACAGCTTGCTCCTCAAGGCCGTATTTCTGTTGTCGCTGACCTTCATCGTCCGGCAGGCACTGAGCTGGAGGCGCGCCACCGGCGAGCGGCGCCAGCAGCTGAAATGGCTGGCCAGTGGCGCCGTCGTCACTATCGTCTGCCTTGGCGTGGCGGGAACCTTCGGCACGGGGGGCGGTCCCGGTCCTCCCAAAACTCTCTTGGCCGTGATCGGCAACATCGCCTGGTTCGGGGTAGCCGCGCTGCCGGTGTCCATGGGCGTGGCGATCCTGAAGTACCGGCTGTACGAGATCGACCGGATCATCTCAAGGACGCTGGCCTACGCGATCGTCACCGGCTTGCTGGTGGGCCTCTACGCCGGGCTGGTGCTGCTGGCCACCGAGGTGCTCCGGTTCCACGGCCCGGTGACGGTGGCCGCTTCGACGCTGGTGGCGGCCGCGTTGTTCAACCCGCTGCGACGCCGGGTACAGCACGTGGTGGACCGCCGGTTCAACCGGGCCAGGTACGACGCCGAGCGCACCGTGACCGCGTTCGCGGCCCGGCTGCAGGACTCGGTGGATCCGGACGCGGTCCGCGCCGATCTCGCCGGCGTGGTGCACGCCGCCCTTGAGCCAACTCACGTATCAGTCTGGCTGGGTAGTTGACATCATTAGCTAGTGAGCAATCTGGATCCCGCGCTGGAGGCCCCAAGGGGGCACGGGGGGGCGGGCAGCCCTCCCGTAATCAGGGGGGTCTGGGGGGGATCGTCCCCCCGAGGAAATACAGCGTCATCGAGGCGCGCAAGACCGCCATCGGTGACGGTACGGAGGTCCGCCGGCTGCTGCCGCAGCGGAAGGTACGTACCGTCGGCGCGTGGTGCTTCCTGGACCACTACGGGCCTGACGAGGTAAGCCGGGGTCCCGGCATGCAGGTCCCGCCGCATCCGCACATCGGCCTGCAGACCGTCAGCTGGCTGTTCCAGGGCCTGGTGCTGCACCGTGACAGCCTCGGCAGCAGGCAGCTGATCAGGCCGGGCGAGCTGAACCTGATGGCGGCCGGAGCAGGCATCGCGCACTCAGAGGAATCGGCGGCCGGCCGGCCCCCGCTGCTGCACGGCCTGCAGCTGTGGATCGCGCTGCCGGAACCGCAGCGGCACGCCGAACCGCGCTTCGCGTATCACGCCAGCCTTCCGGTGGTGCGCGAAGGCCCGGCGAGCGTGACCGTGGTCATCGGCGAGTACCGGGGCGAGCGCTCGCCGGCCGAGGTGTTCAGCCCGCTGGCCGGGCTTGAGGTGGCGGTCCCCGGCGGTGACGATTTCGTCCTGCCGGTCCGGGAGGACTTCGAGTACGGGGTGGTGGCGATCGACGACTCGGCCATAGTCGACGGCGCGCTCATCGCCCCCGGACTGCTGGCCCACCTGCCGCCCGGCCGGCCGCAGCTGCGGCTCTCCCCCGCGGGCGGGCGCAGGCTGGCCCGGTTCTTCGTGGTCGGCGGCGTCCCGTTCGGCGAGCGCCTGCTGATGTGGTGGAACTTCGTCGCCCGCACCGGCGAGGAGATCACGCGGGCCCGCGAGGACTGGGCGGCCGGACGCTTCGGGTCCGTCTACGGCTACCCCGGGGACCCGCTCGTGGCCCCCCCACTTCCTGACGTCCCGCTCAAGCCCCGCTGACCCCGGGCCGCCGGCATGTCGATCTCCGGGGTGCGCAGGCTGCCGCTTTTGCGCAACGAGGCGCGGACAGGACCCTGGACAAGCTATTCTCCTAGGTCAAAGGCCACTTTTCACGCATAAGAAATGAACCGGATTAATTCCGGACGAAAGCCAGAGGCTGAAGGCAGGTTCACCGGTCACGTTAAAGACACTATCCAGCACGGAAAGATTGCTCCCCGCGATGCGTTACCGCCGTGTTAGCAGCTCACTCGAGACGGACAGCAGATGCGTCAGGGCCTCGCGGCGATCGCCAGCAAACCACGGGGCGGTCGCGACTTAAGCGGCGGCATGCCCCAGGCCAGAGAGAGGTCACATGACAATTCTGCGACGTTTTACCTTGGCGGCGACCGTGGCGGTCACGGCACTGGCCCTTGTGGCCACTCCCGCTATAGCCGCCACGGCCATGCCCAGCGCGGCCCAGGCGGCTTCGGTTACCATGAGGGGAGCCGTGGCGCCGGGCGAGGCGAGCGTATCAGCAGGGAGTCCCGCTGCCGCGGCTTCGTGCGCGATCACCAACGCCGAACTCGTGGTGAACGGCTCGAACTACAACTGGTGGTGGTGCAAATGGGTCTCTGGCACGGCCATCACGGCCGGATATGGCCCATTCCAGGCTATGACCCCCGCTATAGGCTTTGACCGCAGGGTCTGGTTTCATCAGGACGCGAACGGTGATGGCTGGGCGGACTGCTTCTTCTCGGGCGGCAGGGGAATTTCCTGGCCTCTCAGCGGCCGGGATCAGAACCCCGGGAATATCCAGGTGACTACTAACCACAGTCCATGCCCGAGCTGAAGCTCACCGGGAAAGACGCCCGCCGGGAATTTCCCGGCGGGCGTATCCGGTCAGGATGGCGGCCGATCCGGTGTGCGTGACCTGGTGCCTGTTCACCAGGGCGGTGCGGGCACTGCGCTGAGCCAGGCGGAATGTGCCAATCCGGGGCGCTGGCCGTTACGCTCGGCTTTCATGGCAGTAGATCAGAGGGTGGCCCGGCCGCCTTCCCTGTACCGCAAGGTGGCCGACGACATCAAGGCCGCCATTGCGGCGGGCGGCTATGCGGCGGGCACCCGGCTGCCGTCGGAGAGCGAGCTGGCCGAACGGTACTCGGTGTCACGCGGCACCATCCGGCAGGCGTTCGCGGCGCTGCGCGCCGATGGGGTGATCGCGTCCCGGCGCGGCGCCCGCCGGGTGGTCCTGGGCGGTCCGAGGGTGCAGAGCTTCGGTGAGCTGCTGTCCTTCTCCCGCTGGGCCCGGGCCCTGGGCGAGGAGCCGGGAGGCCGGGTCGTCGCCCTGCAGCGCCGGCCGGCCAAGCCGCTGGAGGCCGAACGGCTCGCCATCGCCCCGGGCACGAAGGTCTATCACCTGACCAGGGTGCGGCTGCTGTCCGGCCGCCCGGTGATGGTCGAGCGCGGCACCTACCCGGACCGGGTCGGCGTGCTGGTGGCCGGCCTGGACCTGGCCGTGGACTCGATCACCGAACGGCTCGAGGAACTGGGCATCGTCTTCACCGACGCGGAGCACGTCATGGA
>Ga0302324_100016224_pt1 | contig 14847 bp, 10 predicted proteins | sample Palsa_T0_1_FD_201949 | JGI IMG/M metagenome (GOLD analysis project Ga0302324, IMG submission 201949) | Peat permafrost microbial communities from Stordalen Mire near Abisko, Sweden - Palsa_T0_1 | ecosystem: Environmental > Terrestrial > Soil > Palsa > Peat permafrost | place: Sweden: Abisko...
AAACCGATGGCCACTGAGGAAGCCGCCGACGAAGTCCTGAGCCAGTTGGCCGAGCGAATGGGGATCGAGCCCGAATTTCGCGATGCCAGAGGCCGCGTGGTGCGGACCAGCACGGAGACCAAACGCGACCTGCTCGCCGCCATGGGCGTGGCGGCCGCGGATGACGGCCAGGCGGCAGCGTCGCTTGAGGCTCAGTTAGGCGCTGACTGGCTCAACCCACTGCCGCCGATTCAGGTGGTGCGGACGGATACGGACACGCCAGCGGTCGATCTCGTCCTGCCCGCGGGCACCACGGAGAACATGACGTGGCGTTTGACCCTTGAAGATGGCGGCCACCGCACCGGCCGCGTTGCGTTCGGCGAGCTCGCGTGGATCGCAAGCCAATACCTAGATGGTCAATCGCTGGAGCGGCGCCGCCTGCCGTTAGGTCCCGACCTACCTTGGGGTTATCACCGCCTGACGGTTGAGCCCGGCGGCGATGCCACGACCCTGGTGGTCACACCGGGACGCTGCTGGCTGCCGGAGACACTTGCGCAAGGCCGGCGTCTCTGGGGGCTCGCAGCCCAGATTTACTTGCTGCGGTCAGCGGATAATTGGGGGATTGGCGACTTCACCGATCTGCGCCGGCTGGTGGAACTCGCCGCGTCCCGGGGCGCCGCCGTGATCGGCGTCAACCCGCTGCACGCGATGTTCTTCGACAAACCCGAACAGGCGAGCCCTTACTCGCCGGCCAGCCGCCTGCTGCTGAACATTCTGAATATCGATGTCATGGCGGTCCCCGAGTTGCGGAATTGCCCGGATGTATCCGAGCTCATCGCATCCGATGGGTTCCAGGAACGGATCGACGCGTGCCGATCGGCACATCTGGTCGACTACCGCGCGGTCACCGAACTGAAACTGAGGATTTTAGAGCGAATCTTCGACGCATGCCGCTCTCCCGGCGACCCTCCCTCCTGGCGTGCCTTCGAGCAATTCCGGCGCGAGCAGGGCGAGACGCTGGAACGAAATTGCCTGTTCCTCGCGCTACGTGAGCACTTCGCGCGGCAGGCTCCGTCGCTGGCCGACTGGCATGGATGGCCCGAGGAATACCGCGAGCCGACATCTCCGGCCGTTATGCGCTTCAAAGAAGAAAACCAGGATCGTCTGGATTTTCTGGCATGGCTGCAGTGGCTCGCCGATCAGCAACTTGGTGCAGCGGCGGCGGAGGCCAGACAGCGAGGCATGGCGGTGGGCCTGTATCGCGACCTCGCCGTCGGCGCGGACCGTGGGGGAGCCGAGACCTGGGCCGACTCAGCCGCGGTGGTGTCGGGCGCCCAGGTGGGCGCGCCTCCGGACATTTACAATCCGGGGGGACAGGACTGGGGTCTGCCGCCGTTTCATCCGCGTGCTTTGCGCCAGCAGGAATACCGCGGCTTTATCGAGCTGATCCGCGCCAACATGCGCCATGCGGGCGGACTTCGGATCGATCACGTCATGGGTTTGCAGCGCCTGTGGTGGGTGCCGGCCGGGAAGTCGCCGCCCGACGGCGCCTATGTCCATTACCCGATCGACGATTTGATCGGCATCCTCGCCCTGGAAAGCCATCGCCAGCGATGCCTCGTGGTCGGGGAAGATTTGGGCACCGTGCCCGAGGGGTTCCGCGAGCGCATGGCGGACGCGAATATCCTCTCCTATCGCGTACTGTTCTTCGAGCAGGACGCCGCTACCGGTGCTTTTCTGCCCCCCGACGCCTATCCGCGGCTCTCGCTCGCGGTTGCCGGCAGCCACGACCTGCCGACACTGCGAGGCTGGTGGGAACGGCGCGATCTGGATCTGAAACGCCGCCTCGGGCTTTACCCGAACCCCAACCTGGAGCCGGAGATGCGCGAGACGCGCGAGCGCGATCGAACCCAGCTCCTGGTTGCGCTTCGCCGCGAAAATATGCTGCGCGAGGACGAAGAGCCGGACGCGCGACAATTGACGCGCGCCGTTCATGCTTACCTGGCGCGCGGTTCGGCCATGCTCACGATGGCTCAGGTCGACGACCTGACGGGCGAGGCGGACCCGGTGAACGTCCCCACCACCTCGACCGAGCATCCTAACTGGCGACGGCGCCTTTGCATGACCCTGGCGGAACTCGCCGGCGACCCCGAGTTCAACGACATCGCCGAGATTTTCAATGCCGAGCGGGGCGATCGGACCCATGGTTGAGCTCTGTACCTCAATCGTCATCCTCGGGCTTGACCCGAGGATCTCTGTCAGCACGACGTCAGCAAATTCGCCCCGGCCATCGCTCGTCAGTGCCGGGACAGATGCTCGGGTCAAGCCCGAGCATGACGATAGTAGCATCCGAGCATGACGATAGAGGCATCCGAGCGTGACGATAGAAGCGCCCGAGCATGACGATAGAGGCATCCGAGCGTGACGATAGAAGCGCCCGAGCATGACGATAGAGGCATCCGAGCATGACGATAGAAGCAGCCGTGCATGACGAGAGAAGCACCCGAGCATGACGACACAGTTGCCGAGCGATGACCAACATGACTGACCCGCGCACGCCGCCAATCCCCAGAGCGACGTACCGTTTGCAATTCCACAAAGGGTTCGGCTTCGCCGACGCGGCTGCGCTCGCACCCTATCTTGCGAAACTCGGGATTAGTCATGTCTACGCCTCACCCTACCTGAAAGCGCGGCCTGGCAGTACACACGGCTACGACATCGTCGACCACCGGCAACTCAATCCGGAGCTTGGCGGCGAGGCCGACTTCCGCACCATGGTCGCCGCTTTCCGAGCCAGCGGTATCGGCCAGGTGCTGGATTTCGTGCCGAACCACATGGGCGTCGGCGGATCCGATAATCCTTGGTGGCAAGACGTACTCGAATGGGGACCAAACTCGGAATACGCAGGCTGGTTCGACATCGATTGGCAGCCGGACCAGCTGACTCTGCGCGACAAGCTGCTGGTGCCATTTCTGGGCGATCAATATGGCGCTGTCCTGGAAGCGGGCCACCTCGCACTACGCTTCGATCCGGACACCGGTGACTTCGCGGTGTGGGCTTACGACACCCATAAGCTGCCGATATGTCCGCTGCATTATGAACGCGTGCTCGGCGACGCCCACCCGCGGCTGGAACAACTCGGCGACGCATTTTCCGACCTGCCCAATTGGCATCCGCGCGTCGTCCACCGTTCCCACGACCTCCGCGCGGAACTTGTCAGGTTGGTGCGCGATCACGACGACGTGCGCCAGGCCGTCGACGACGCGGTCACACGCCTAAATGGCGAACCTGGGCAACTCGAGAGCTGGCGCGGATTGGACGCCCTGATCAAAGATCAGTACTGGCGCGCCGCACATTTCCTCGTCGCGGCGGATGACATCAACTACCGCCGCTTCTTCAACATCAATGAGCTCGCCGGCCTCCGCATGGAGTTGCCCGAGTTGTTCGATCATGCGCATGGCCTGATCTTCGATCTGCTTCTGGATGGCACGCTGGATGGGCTGCGCATCGACCATGTGGACGGCCTGCTGGACCCGAAAGGCTATTTAGTGCGCCTGCGGGAACGTGCACCGCGCCCGTTTTATCTCGTTGTCGAGAAGATCCTCGCGGGACACGAAACGCTCCCCGAGGACTGGCCGGTCGAGGGTACCACCGGGTATGAATTCACGAATCTCATTTTGGGCCTATTGATCGACCCGGCGAGCGAAGCCGGGTTCACCGAGTTTTATAACGAGTTCGCCGGAGCGAACGCCCCGTTCGGCGAAATCGTCCGCGACTGTAAGATCCGCATCATGATGAACGAAATGGCGAGTGAACTGAACGTGCTTGCTCGCGACGCAAGGCGCATCGCGCGTGAAAACCCTCGCACGACGGACTTCACGCGCAACATTCTGCAGCGCGCCCTTAAGGAGATCGTCGCCTGCTTCCCCGTCTATCGCACGTATGTCGACGAGCACGCCCTGCCAACGGAATCCGACCGGCGCGACATCGATTGGGCCGTGACCCACGCACGCCGGAACGAGACCGACGTGGACCCCAGCGTCTTCGACTTCCTGCACCGCCTGCTGACCGCCGACCTGGTCGCACAACCGCGCAGCGGCTTCAGCCGGCACGCGGTCTTACGGTTCGCCATGCGCGTGCAGCAGTACAGCGGCCCGGTGATGGCCAAAGGCCTCGAGGACACCGCATTTTATCGCTACAACCGGTTCGTCGCGCTGAACGAGGTCGGCGGTCATCCCGATAGTTTCGGCGTCTCGATGCCGGCGTTTCATAAGGCGAATGCACAGCGCGCCAGCCGCTCGCCGCACGCCATGCTCGGTACCTCCACGCACGACACCAAGCGCGGCGAAGATGTCCGAGCGCGGCTCGCCGTCCTGTCCGAAATGCCGGAGGAATGGCAGCGCCAGGTCCATTTCTGGAACCGCATTTTACGCGCGCGCCTGGGCGATCTTGAAGGGACCGCGCCACCTGACCGGAATGATGAATATCTTTTCTACCAACTTTTGCTCGGCGCCTGGCCGGCGGAGCTGACCGGCGTGGCGGCACGCGATCCGGACGCTGTCCGCGACTTCGCGGAACGCCTTGCAGCCGCCATGCTCAAATCAATTCGTGAAGCGAAACGACACTCCACCTGGGCCGCACCGGACACCGTATATGAAGAGGCCACCCTGGGCTTTGTTCGCGCCGCTCTCGATACGTCCAGGCCGAACGCGTTTCTGGACGCCTTCCTGCCCTTCCAGGAGCGAGTGGCAAGATTTGGCGTGTGCAACAGTCTGGTGCAAACCGCTCTCAAGCTTACCCTGCCCGGCATGCCCGACATCTATCAGGGCGCGGAATTATGGGACCTCAATCTGGTCGATCCCGACAACCGGCGCGCGGTGGATTATCCGCTGCGCGGCCGGCTGTTGTGCGAGACTTTGACCGCATGGGAGCACGACCGTGCCGCCAGCCTGTCAGGCATGTTGCAGAACTGGCGCGACGGCCGCTGCAAGCTTGCCGTCACCGCGATCTTGCTGGCCCAGCGTCGCGAGCACCCGAAGCTGTTCGAGGAAGGAGGCTACGAGCCGCTCGCGGTATCCGGATCCAAAGCAGACCAGATTTGCGCCTTTGCCCGCACCTACCGGGAGCACGCTCTGGTTGCCGTCGCCGCGCGCTTCCCCGTACGGCTCGAGGCCGATCCGGATTGGGACGGGACCGACGTCGTGTTTCCGCGGACGGGGAACGGCGTGACGCGCTGGCGCGACCTGCTGACCGGACGCTTGCTCGAGTGCCGAAGCGGCGAAGCGGCGCCTGCCGAGACACTTCTTGGCGATCTGCCGGTGGCGGTTCTTATGCCGGCTACGGACAACTAAGGCGACGCCTACTAATTATCGCTTCAGCCGGGCTCTCCTCCGTTCGTCATCACCGGGCTTGACCCGGTGATCTGTTCCAGCACGTTGCCGCGAGAGATCACCGGGTCAAGCCCGGTGATGACGAGGAGCAGTGCGCGTCCCTCGACCCGCTTATTGTTGGGCGTCGCCCAACGGTCGACATCTCCGGCAACGGCGAACGAACGCTGAGCCGTTGCGAAGACTTTTTTACTTTGATGTCGCGATCCTAAATCGATCGCCGGCCAGAGATAGCGTGGTAAATCACCAGCACCACGATGGCGCCTACCACGGCGACAAACATGCTGTAGATATTGAAGCCGGTCACACCCACCGCGCCGAGTTGAGCAAACAGGAAACCTCCAACGACCGCGCCGACGATGCCGAGCACGATGTCCAAAATAAAGCCCTCACCGGACTTGTTGACAATCTTGCTGGCGATAAAGCCGGCGATCAGGCCGAGCACGATCCATCCGATAATCGACACTGGCAGTCTCCCACACTTGTTACTGGCCGTTGATCTAACTGAGACCGACAGCCGCGGTTCCGGGCCCAGGGCACACTAAATCACTGATTTGCCTCGATCAAGCGCCGCTCCTTCGGTCCGTCCAGCCGTCTCGACTGCCTCCATCGGCGGCGAGACCAAAATTCTTTTCCCATCCCGATGTCATGCGCTGGCGATGCGGGCAGAATTGTCGCATTATCGCATGGCGGTGTCAGGGAGACACAGGATGACGTGGCGTAAGACCGGTTCAATGGATTCCAGCACGATGCTGACCCTGGCGGCGGCCTGGTTCCTGATTTACGCTGCCTGGCTGACATCGATCGTGTTCTGCTCCGTCAACAGCCTCCGCCCGTTGTTAATCGCGGGAGCGGTGTTTTTTCCGATCGGTGTCGTCCATGGCATCGGAGTGTGGTTCGGCGGTTGGTGAACTCCAGGCATGGCCATGGTACCTTCACACGTCTCTTAGATCGGTGAAGGACCCCTTTCCGGGCTGATCATCCACGCGCCCGCGACAATGCCCAGTACGACGATCCCGGGCACGATGGCGAGCCACGATCCTGTCGCCGCGAGCGCTCCGGTGCCGGCCCATCCGGTTGACGACAACGCCTCGGCGAACGTGGCGACGCGCGAGGAGGTCTGACGCCGCCGGAACAGGCTCCGCCTCGCCTGGGTACGGAACCAATGTTGAATCGCCGTGGCCGCGCCGGCCGCGATGAGAATACCTCCGATCGCGACCACCGCCGCGAACGGTGCCAGAATGGCGAGAACGGCGACAAACGGGGCAAAAATCACGGCGACGCCGCCCAACACCGCCTCGGTCTTGGCGCGCAGCACATAAATGGCCGGGACAGGGGCCGAGGCAATGAGGTCGGGCGCGTCTTCGCCGGACACCGCGAGCCAGGCAAGCCCGCCGCCCAATTGCCCGGAGGCGACGATCAGAACCGGCACCAACAGCGCGGATGCGCCACCTCCGCCGTTTAGTTCGCGCCACAGCAGAAACGCGGCGGGCAACAGGTAGAGCAATTGCATCAGGGTCTGCGACATCAGCCAGGGGTCGCGCAGCAGCAGCGTCCACTCCTTGCGGCGTAGTGCCCTTGCCGGCGATGCCGTGCGGAAGCGCGACTTCTGTCGGCCGCGACGCGTCGTGACAATCGGCGCTCCCCCGGCGGCCAATGCGATCTGGCCGAAGCGCGGCGCGAAGAGAAGAATCACCGTCGCCAGCCCGGCGATGCTGAGGCCGAGCAAGGCGGTCAGAGCCAGCGGATCGCCCATTACGGCGCGAGCCGGCCACAGGATGACGCTATCGCTATCGGGAGCGAGGCGCGCCAGCACGGTCCACCGCGAGACGGCCCGATCGGCCGCCGCGACCGGCACCGCCCAGGCCAAAGTGCCATAAGACAGGATCGCGGCGAATTGCACGCCGATCGCGAACCCCGCGCCGATCACCGCCGCCAAAATCTGCGACATGGCCCGCGTGCGCCCCGGACCGATGGTACGGAACAGTCCGGCGGTGATCACAACCGCGATGGACACCGCGTCCATCGCCAACGCCGCCGCGGCCGCATACGCACAAAGCCAGCGCGATCCGCCAAACCAGACAAGGATATTGATGAACGGCGCGGTCAGCACCAGCGCCATCACGACGATCGTCACCGCCATCGCCGCGATACGCACAGCGAACAGCCGCGCCGCCGCCGCCGGTGAGGTCAGGATAAGCTCGAGGTCGCCTCGCGCGTAAAACGCACGCGTGACTGACTCCAATGCCTGCGACAGCATCAGCGACCAGGACATCACGAGCGTGCCGGTGATGATCACCAGGGTGCGCGCATCAGCCCTGCCGGCGAGATTCGCGGCAGACCCAAGCATCAGGTAGGCCAGACCGTGCATGAACAGCGCGAACGCGATGAAGCCCAGTACCAGCACGCACGCGCGCCGGCGGTGCCCTCCGGTCATCAGCGAAAACCAGTCCCGCCAGGCCAGCCGCGCTTCATGCCGCGCGAACCAACCGATCGTGCCCGGCCGGCTCATACCGTTGCCGCGTCCCTCGCGACCAGAGCGAGGAAGGCATCCTCGAGGCTGACGTGGCCGGAGCCGGCCTGGTGGCGCAGCTCATCCAGCGTCCCCGCCGCGATCAGGGCTCCGTTGGCCATGACGCCGATGCGATCCGCCATACGCTCCGCCACCTCCAGGATGTGCGTCGTCATGATCACGGAACACCCTGCCTGGACCCGCTCGCGCAGCACTTCCTTGACCACGCGCGACGATCCGGCGTCGAGGCCGGTGAACGGTTCGTCCAGGATGATAAGCCGCGGCTCGTGCACGAGCGCCCCGGCCAGCGCGACCTTCTGCCGCATGCCCTTGGACAGCCGTTCGCAGCGCTCATCGGCGTGTGGCGCCAGCCCGAGCAGCAGCAGCAGGTCGTGCGCCCTCGCCTCGGTGAGATCGACGTCCACGGCCCAAAGCCCGGCGACGAAGCCGAGAAATTCCATCGGCGTCAGTTTCTCGTAGATCATCGGCTCGTCCGATACCCAGGCCATGATCCTCCTGGCCCCGATCGGATCGGCCAGCGCGTCGATACCGAAAATCGAGATCGACCCGTCGTCCGGCTTCAGCAGCCCGGTCACCATCCGCAAGGTGGTTGTCTTGCCCGCTCCATTGGGCCCGAGCAGGGTGTAAAACTCCCCGGCGGCAACTCTGAGGTCCAGCCCGTCGACAACCGGCCGATCGAAACGCTTGACGAGCCCGCGAACTTCGAGGGCGGGCGGCTTTGCCTGGGTCACGCCTGGCCGCGGCGAACGCGGCATCCGTGCGGCTGACGCCCAATCATGCGGAGCGAGAAATCGTGAAGCAGCCGCCGCGAACCTGCATGAAACCCGAATTCCCCGCGTCTCGCCGCAAAGTATCGCGTGGCTGGTAACATCCGGGTGTCCGGCCGGCGAGTCCAGCCGCCTTGTCAGCCTCTCCCGGCTTCAGGCGACAGCCGAGATCGCAACTGTCAATTGACACATGCCGAGGCGCCGACTAAGGGGCGCCGGTGTGGAAGCTGCGGCAAACGCCATCCGGCGCTCAGCGGAGCCTTGGCTGTAACAGGGGCTGTGGTCAAATCGCCGCCGTGACACGCCCGATGTTGTCCGTGATCATCCCGAACTACAACCACGCTCGCTACCTGCCGCAGGCGATCCTCGCACTGCGCGCGCAAGAACGGCCCGCAGACGAGATCATCGTCGTGGACGACGGTTCGATCGACGACAGCCTCGCCGTCCTGGAGGAGCTTGCTCGCGACAGGAACGACCTGACCATCATCGTGAACGAGTGCAACCGCGGCGCGCTGGTTTCGCTGCAACGGGGCCTGGAGGCGGCGCGCGGCCAATATGTTTACTTCGGCGCCGCTGACGACGCCGTCCTTCCCGGGTTTTTCGCCACCGCTCTTGGAATGCTCGCCGAACATCCGGAGGCGGGCCTTTTCTGCGGCGACGCCCTGCTTGTCGATGGCGAAACCGGCCGCACCATCGGCCATCGGCCCGCCGTGCGGCCACTGCAGAGCGGAGGGGTCGTCACGGCGGCCGGCGCGGCCCGCCTTCTGCGCCGGGCGGACAACTTCATCCTGACCGGAAGCGCCGTATTCCGGCGCGACCTCGCGCTGGCGAAAGGCGGTTTCGACCCGCGCGCGCACTCGTTCGCCGATGGGCTGCTCGCCCGCAAGGTCGCGCTGGCAGCGGGGTTTTGCTATCTGCCGCGGGACGTGGCGGTGTGGAATGTGTTTGAATCCGGCCTGTCCCGCTCCCTCGCGCTCGACACGCCGCGAGCGCTGCGTGCGCTGGCCGACCTGCCGGCGCTGATCGAGGCCGACGAGCATCTGCCCGATTGGTACGCACCGCTGATGGTGCGGCGATGGCGCTTTGGTTCGGCGCGCCTCGCGCTCAACGCCCGGCCGCCGCGGCGTGGATTGCTGCGCGTGATGGGCGGCGTCGGCCGCCTCGATCGGGCGGTGATCGAGTTGGCGTCACCCGCGCTCGGCATCGCACCGGTCCGCTGGTTCGTGCTGGCATGGTTGACCCTGCGGCTACGACCCTTCCGGGTACGCGACGTCGCCGTGACCGCGTTCAACCGCTGGTGGAACCGGCTCTGGCTTCCTTTCACGTAACCATGCAAGTAGGGTCCCGGTTGGGGCGACAGGCCCGGGTTTGACAGGCCTGGGCGTTACAGGTTCGGGCGTGGCACGGAATTGCGGATCAGCTGGTGAGTGCACCCGGAAAGGAAACCAACAGCATCGGCCCGCACTTTAAGTCTGGTACCATGTCGGGTCACGATCAACTCGATATCCGATTGACACGACCACAATCCGTATGGCTAACAACATATGAATGTGAGCCATCAAATGCATGCGTCGCGGCGGAGGCCCAGTTCATGTTCGATCTAGTCACGGGTGGCGCGGGGTTTATTGGAAGCCACCTCGTTGACCGACTGCTGGCCGACGGCCGCCAGGTCCGCGTTCTTGACAGTTTCGTCGTCGGCCGGCGGCAGAATTTGGCGCATCACGCGGACAACCCCGCGCTTGAAATTCGCGAGGACGATGTCGCGAACCCCGCCGCCGTACTACGCGCGGTCGAAGGTGCCGACAGGATATTTCATCTCGCGGCGCGTGCCGACGTGGTGCCGTCGATCCAGGAGCCCGAAGCCTATTTTCGATCGAACGTCGACGGAACGTTCGCGGTGCTGGAGGCCGCGCGACGCTGCGCCGTGCGTCGCGTCGTTTATGTCGCATCGTCGTCCTGTTACGGCATTCCCGAGCAATATCCGACCCCCGAGAACACACCTGCCGATCCACGTTACCCCTACGCACTCACGAAATACTTAGGCGAACAACTCGCGCTCCATTGGGCTCAGGTCTACCGCCTGCCCTGCGTATCGGTCCGCTTTTTCAACGTTTATGGGCCGCGCGCGCGAACAAGTGGCACCTATGGGGCCGTTTTCGGAGTGTTTCTCGCGCAACTATTGGCCGGCAAGCCGCTGACGGTCGTCGGGGACGGCGAGCAGACCCGTGACTTCACCTATGTCAGCGATGCCGTTGACGCGCTTTTGACGGTGGCGGCCAGCGACAGGGCCGGCACCGTCTATAATGTCGGCAGTGGCAAACCGGTCAGCGTGAACGAGCTCGTCAGGCTGTTAGGTTCGCCTGAAACCATTCATATTCCAAAGCGGCCTGGCGAGCCGGATTGTACTTTCGCCGACATCACCGCGATTCAGCGCGATCTCGGCTGGCACCCGAAAGTGCCGCTGGCCGACGGCATCAAGACGATGCTCGCGAATATCGACTATTGGCGCGATGCACCGGTATGGACGGTCGCCAGCATCGAGCGTGCGACCGCCGACTGGTTCAGGTTGCTCGACCCCCAAACCACGAAGAGGAGCGAGGAAGTCGCGCATGGCTGATAATGTGACCGAAACTCGCCCCTCCCAACGTCCGCGCAACACGATCGAGACCAAAATGATGAGCGTCGCGGAAGTGGCCGCTCAGTCACGTCTGTTGCGCCAGCAGGGGAAGATCGTCGTGCAGTGCCATGGCACATTCGATCTCCTGCATGTCGGCCACGTACGACACCTGGAAGCGGCGCGCGCTCTGGGCGATGTATTGGTCGTCACGCTGACCGCCGACAGGTTCGTCAACAAGGGTCCCGGTCGTCCGGTCTTCACCGAGACACTTCGCGCTGAGATGCTCGCCGCGCTCGACTGCGTGAGTTTCGTCGCGATCGCCGAGGCCTCCGATGCGATCGATGCGATTGAAAATATCCGTCCCAGCTTCTACGCCAAAGGCATGGACTACCAGAATCCGGACGGCGACGTGACCGGCAAGATCGTGCTGGAACGTCAGGCTGTCGAGGCGCATGGCGGTTCGGTCCACTTCACCGACGAGATCGTGCTCAGCTCCACCGAACTGATCAACCGCCACTTCAACGTCTTCGAGCCGCACGTTCGAGAGCACCTGCATGGGTTGCGCGACGACGGCGGATTGAACGAAATCATCGACTATATAGACCGGATCAAGGACTACCGTGTCGTTTTGGTCGGCGATGCGATCATCGATGAGTATCAATACGTGCTTCCCATGGGCAAACCCCCGAAAGAGCACATCATCGCGACGCGCTACCAGGACCACGAGACCTTCGCCGGCGGTGTTTTCGCCGCCGCCAACCACGTCGCGTCATTTTGCCGTGAAGTTCACGTTATTACATGTCTCGGCACCAGTTCCAGTTATGAGGATCTGATCAAGCGGACGCTGAAGCCGAACGTCACGCTGCACGCGCTCTACCGCTCCAACGCCCCGACCACCGTGAAGCGGCGATTTGTCGACCCGTCCTCGACGCGCAAGTTGTTCGAAGTTTATCACATGAACGACGAGCCGCTGACCGCGGACCTCGAGGCGCAACTCGAGTACAAAATCGGCGCCCTTTGCCCAACCGCGGATGTCGTGATTTCGACCGACTTTGGCCATGGACTGATCGGCCAGCGCATGGTGGACAGGCTTGTCGACACGTCGCCATTCCTCGCCGTCAACACCCAAAGCAACAGCGCGAACATGGGGTACAATCTCATCACGCGCTATCCGCAGGCGGATTATGTCTGTATCGATGCCCCGGAGGCCCGGCTCGCGCTGAGCGACCGGCACTCGACGGCCGGCGACGTGATCCACCGCCTCGCCGACCGGCTCAAGGATTGTCCGAAAATCATCGTTACCCAGGGGCGGCACGGCTGTATATCTTACGAGCGTCACGGACCGGTGCACACCGTTCCAGCCGTGGCGCGCCGGGTCATTGACACAGTCGGGGCCGGGGATGCATTCCTGGCGGTGACGTCACCGTTGGTGGCGGCCGGTGCCCCGATGAATTTGGTTGCTTTCGTGGGCAATGTCGTGGGGGCCCTAAAGGTTGAGATCGTCGGCCACCGCCAATCGGTGGAGAAGGCGGCACTCATCAAGGCTGTGACCGGCCTCCTAAAATAGGAGACACTTGGTGCAAGATCGCATCGGTGCTTATTTCGACACGCTCAATCGGGTGATCCGAGAAGCCGAATGTACGGATGCGAGGGGTGCGTCGCTGTCGCTCGACACCGCCTTTCAGCGTGTTCGTGAGCTTGCGCACGCCGCGCAGGACCGGGGCAACAAGCTGATGTTCATCGGCAACGGCGGCAGCGCTGCGATCGCCGGCCATTTCGCCAACGACTTCTCGAAGAACGGCGGCCTCCGTTCCACCGCGTTCAACGACGGCGCGGTGCTGACCTGCCTCGGCAATGACTTCGGCTATGAGCACGTGTTCTCGAAGCAAATCGAATGGCATGGCCGCGAGGGCGATTTGCTCCTGGCCATCAGCAGTTCCGGCCGCTCCCCCAACATCCTGAACGGTGTCGAAATGGCCCGCGCGAGGGGCTGCCACGTCGTTACGCTATCCGGGTTTGGCGACGACAATCCGCTCCGGAAAACCGGAGACGTCAACTTCTACGTCCGTTCCAGGTATTACGGTTTCGTCGAGGTTGGGCACGTCTCCCTCGTTCACGCGATCCTCGATCTCGACATGGGCTGGACTCCTGACACAGGCTGGACGTCTGACATGGGCAGGACTCCTGGGCGTTGAGTCGCCGATCGCAACAAAGGGAATCGCTTGATGGCCAATCGGTTTAAACGCGTCATGGTAACCGGCGGTGCCGGGTACGTCGGATCCAGCCTGATCCCTAAACTGCTGGCCGCGGGCTACGAGGTCTCCAATCTCGACTTGTATTTATACGGCAACGATCTGTTCGCCGCCCATCACGACAATCCGGCCTTGCGCGAGTTCAAGGGTGACCTTCGCAATGCCGAGGATGTAAAGCGGGCGATCGAGGGATGCGATGCCGTCATTCACCTGGCTTGCATTTCCAACGATCCGTCGTTCGATCTCGACCCCGATCTTGGCAAATCGATCAATTATGACGCGTTCCGGCCGCTGGTGAAAATCAGCAAGGATGCCGGGGTGAAACGCTTCATCTACGCATCGTCGTCCTCGGTGTACGGCATCAAATCCGAACCGGAAGTGACCGAGAATCTGCCTCTGACGCCGTTGACCGACTATTCCAAATACAAAGCCATGTGTGAGGACGTCCTCGATGAGGAGCGTGAACCCGGCTTCGTCACCGTCACCATCAGGCCGGCGACAATCTGCGGCTATGCTCCAAGGCTCCGGCTCGACCTGACCGTCAACATCCTGACGAATCTCGCCGTCAACAACGGCCGTATCACCGTGTTCGGCGGTGAGCAGTTACGCCCGAACCTGCACGTCGAGGACATGACGGACCTCTATGTGCGGCTTCTCGAAGCCGGCGACGCCGAGGTCGACAACAAGATCTGGAATGCCGGCCGCGACAATCTGAAAGTCCGCCGCATCGCTGAAATGGTGCGCGAGCGAGTTGGCGATAACGTCGAAATCGTTGTTACCCCGACCGACGATCACCGGTCCTATCACGTATCCTCGGAAAAACTGCATCGCGAACTTGGCTTTGCGGCGCAGCGGACGGTCGGCAATGCGATCGAGGACCTGAAGCAGGCGTTCGCCGCGGGAAAAATTCCCGATTCGCTGCAGGACGACCGGTACTACAACATCAAGCGCATGCGCGCGGTTCTCCTACGATAAGCCTCAGGCACCAAATGGTTATGCGCCCGACGCCCGACACGCGACCGCGCGAACCGATGCAAGGTGTTCGCGTGTTGCTGCCGGTCTGGGGTGCGAAGTATTTGCGACAGTGCCTTGAAGTGTGCATTCCGTCGCTGCTGGCGCCAGGCAACGTGCCCGCGATCACCGCCGTGCTGCCGACGACGTTCGTGCTCATGACCCGCGACCGCGACATGCCGTTGATCCGCGCCCATCGGACCTGGCTCGCGTTGGCCGCGGTGTGCGACGCGCGACTGGAAAGCATCGACGGCCTGCTGAGCGAAGCGGCGTCGCTCGTGCTGACGCTCGCCTACGCGCG
>Ga0302324_100016225_pt1 | contig 14846 bp, 15 predicted proteins | sample Palsa_T0_1_FD_201949 | JGI IMG/M metagenome (GOLD analysis project Ga0302324, IMG submission 201949) | Peat permafrost microbial communities from Stordalen Mire near Abisko, Sweden - Palsa_T0_1 | ecosystem: Environmental > Terrestrial > Soil > Palsa > Peat permafrost | place: Sweden: Abisko...
GAACAGGTGCGTCTCCGTTTCATCGGGCAGCCGTCCCGAGATGTCGGACTTGAATTCCGTCTGGATGCCCGTGCGATGCGAGAAGCCTTCGCAAAGCCAGCGCAGCCCGGCCTCCAGCCCGAAGTCGTCCAGAATCGTCGGACGCAGCAGTTGCGACATCTGGCGTACATTGCCAATGGACTCGTCTATCAGGTGCAAACAGTCCTCCAGGCGAGATCGCTCCACGCCGTCCTTCGCGCCGAGCGCCGCCAGGTTGGCTTTCACCGCCATGAGCGATTGCCCCAGCTCGTCATGCAGCTCGTGCGAGAAGCGCCGCGCGGTGCTCTCCTGATCCTCCAGCAGGTGCCACGAAACTCTGCTCAATTCGCTCTCCTGCCATTTCATCCGCTGTAGCAGCCGCGCCGTCAGGCGTACGGTCAAGACTGTCGAAACCAGCGCCAGCGCCAGACAGGCAGCCAGAAACGCCGCCGATTCCTTTACCAGCCGCTCTGAGCGATGGTCGATTTGGAATTGCGCCGCAACCGCTCTGTGGTAGCTGGCTTCGATAAGCTTAGCAACTACCGAGATGAACGCTTCGTGATCGCGGAACAAGTCCTGCGACGAAAACGACTCGGGCTCTTCTACAGCCAGCAGCCGCCGCGCTTCGGCCGAGAAGGCCGCGGAAGTCTGCCGTAGCTGGTCGTACAGCCCCCGCTGGGGAGTCTGTGTACCCTCCCGGACGATCAGGCCGATATTCTGATTGGCCTGTTCCAACTGCGCGAGGATCTTTGCGTAATCGACGGAATCCGGGTCGCGCGCCAGGATGGAGAAGACTTCGCTCAGGCTGGCCTGCTGCCGGTGTACCTCCTCCAGAAGGCGATTAGTGACTTGCTGCTCCTGTACCAGGCGGGCGGCGTTGTCTTTAATGGAGTGTATGTTACGTATGCCAATGAAGGCGCCCGCCAGCAGCAGGACGATCACCAGGCTGAATCCGGCAATGAGCACCTGCAGCAGGCTGCGATGCGTAATCTCGTGGGCTACCCCGCGTGAAAGATCCTTCACGGTTCTCCAGGTCCATCTCTAAGTCTATGATGGCGCTCCCGCGCGCTCTTCCGATATCCCCTGCGCGGGCTAGTCAGGCACTCGGATCGGGGCTATGGTTCGTCGATTCCAGCGCCTTCTTTCGCCTTGATTGTAGCCCGCCGGGTCTATCGTAATCATTCCGCCAATAGCGCAACATGGACTTGACGGGACAAATAGAGCCCGTCAGGAGAAAACAAAATGAAAAAGACCTTACTCGCGATTTTATTGACAGCCGTTGCGGTGCCGCTGACCTTTGCGGCCCAGGCGCCAGCCACCCCGGCACCGTCCGACAGCACGGCTAAACCCAAGACCACCAAAAAGCACGCCAAAAAGACCACCAGCAAGAAGAGCACCACCGGCTCGACCGATAGCGCCACGCCGAAGCCGTAAATCTTCCCAAAGCGTGGGCAGGCAATACTACCTGCCCACGCGTTTTTATTCCCCTATGTAATCCTGAGGAGATGCGGCGCGGTCTTTGGCGCGACCCGGATTTCCTCAAACTCTGGATCGGACAGGCAGTTTCCCAGGTAGGATCGTGGATCACCCTGGTTGGATTGCCGCTGACAGCCGTGAAAATCCTGGGAGCCTCCGCGCTCCAAATGGGAATCCTGAGTGGCGTAAGCGCGGCAGCCGTCCTGTTGTTCGGCCTTTTCGCCGGCGCTTGGGCCGACCGCTTGCGCCGCCGTCCAATTCTCATCCTGGCCGATCTTGGCCGCGCCGGGGTCCTGGGAACCGTTCCATTAGCATTCATACTCCACCGGCTGACCCTCGGCCATCTGTACCTGGTGGCGGCGGCCAGCGCCATCCTCACAGTATTCTTCGATGTGAGTTACCAGGCCTATCTTCCGTCGCTGGTCGACCGCGAGAACCTCATCGAAGGCAATAGCAAATTAGCACTGAGCGAGTCGATGGCGGGCGTCGTCGGCCCGGGTCTCACCGCCATCATGGTGCAGGCGGTCACCGCGCCGATAGCCATCCTGTTCGACGCCGTCTCGTTTCTCGGCTCCGCATTTTCAGTCGGGCTCATCCGCAAACCGGAGCCGCGTCCGGAACGTAGGGCGGCGCCTCACATCGGACGGGAAATCCTGGAAGGGCTGCAGGTGTCCTGGCGCGAGCCGGTCCTGCGGACGTTGGTGCTCCGCACCGCCACGTCTTCCCTGTTCCTTGGCTTCGGAGGCAGCCTGTACTTTCTTTTCGCCATACGGGAGCTTGGATTAAGCGCCGCGCTGCTGAGCGCCGTCATCGCGGTGGGCGGGGCCGCGGGCCTTTTCGGAACTCTTGTGGCGGAACGGTTGGCGCACCGCTATGGTCTCGGGCCGACGCTCATCGGGGCTGCCGCTCTGATTGGAATTGCCAGCCTGCTGCCGCCGCTCGCGCGTGGTCCGGCCCCAGTGTGCGCCGCTATTCTGAGCGTTGCGCAATTGTGCGATGTGGCCTGGCCGGTTTACAGCGTCAACGAATTGAGCCTGCGCCAGGCGATCGCGCCGGGTCGCCTGTTAGGCCGGGTGAACGCCGCCATGCATCTCGTGTTCCGCGGTGTTCTACCCGTGGGAGCACTTGTGGGGGGCCTGCTTGCGGAATCCATTGGGGTGCGGCAAGCGTTGCTCGTGGGCGCCTCCGGCTTCCTGCTCTCGACGCTGCTGCTGGTATTTTCGCCGGTACGCCGCTTGCGGGCGCTCCCGCTTCGCCTTTCCGAAAATTCGACCGGCGGATTGCCGTCATCGATGCGAACATGAAGACGAGACCTGCATGAGCGCGCTGGATCCCGGAGGGTCAACACCATAGATACCCGCCGTATGCCCGCCGCCGCAGTGGGCGTGTTCGCGGTCTTCTCCGCTGCGTGCGCCATCTGGCGTTCGCCCGCGGCCTTTCCGAAGGTGATCGTTCTCGGCATCGACGGTATGGATCCCGGCTTCGTCGAGCGGCACTGGGACCTCTTGCCGAACCTCGCCCAGCTTCGCCGTCGCGGCAGCTTCAGCCGGCTCGCAACCACCATGCCGCCGCAGAGCCCGGTGGCCTGGTCTTCATTCATTACGGGCCTGGAGCCGGACCAACACGGCATCTTTGATTTTGTACTGCGCGACCCCGCCACGCTGGAGCCGTTCTCGTCCTTCGGCCGGATCGAGGAGCCGCGCTTTAGAGTACCGCTGGGACCATACATTCTGCCCCTCTCCGGTTCGCGGGTCATTTCGCTGCGCAAAGGAACCGCCTTCTGGCAGGTGCTCGCCGGTCATGGCGTGCCCTGACCATCGTGCGCATGCCCACCGACTACCCCCCGCTGGCAGTGGGCCGGGCGCTTGCCGGCATGGGCACACCCGACCTTCGGGGCACGCTGGGGACCTTCAGCTTCTATACCGACGATCCCGAAGAAATCTCGCGGTCCGTTCCAGGCGGCCGCATCGTAAAAATCGATTTAGCGGACGGCCACGCCGTGTTGCCTCTCGAAGGACCGCCTGACTCGCTCCGCAAGGATCATCCATTCTCGGCCGTAGATCTGATTATCGATGTGGACCCCGACAATTCCGCCGCCCGCATCCAGCTTGGAGAGGAAACAGCCGTAATTTCCCAGGGCGAGTGGTCCGGCTGGCTCCTGGCCGATTTCCCGCTGATTCCACACCTGGCCTCGGTTCGAGGCATGTTCCGGATCTTCGCCAAACAGCTCCATCCGCGCTTCGAGCTTTATATCTCACCCGTCAATATCGATCCCGAATCGCCCGCGCTGCCGGTTGCGGCGCCGTCCTCCTTCGGCCGTAACATCGCCCGCCAGACCGGCCGCTACTACACCATGGGAATTCCCGAAGATACCTCAGCGTTACGTCAGGGCGTTTTTACGCTTCCGGAGTTCCTGGCGCAGACCAGGCTGGTCTTTGAGGATGAGCGGCGGCTCCTCGGTTACTCGCTCCGGCACTTCGGCCAGGGCTTGCTGTTCTTCTACTTCTCGGTGATCGATGAAAATTCCCACATGCTCTGGGGGCGGCACGAACCAGAGCTATTGGACGCCTATCGTGCCGTGGACGGATGCGTCGGTGAGGTAATACGGGAGGCGCCATCCGCGCAGTTGATAGTGCTCTCCGACCATGGCTTCACCACCTTCGACCGCGCCGTACACCTCAACGCGTGGCTTCGACATCGCGGCTTTCTGACGCTGCACGGCCCCCCAGGGGATGAAACCACGTTGAGCGACTTGGACTGGCCGTCGACCCAAACTTATGCGCTCGGTCTTAACGGCTTGTACTTGAATCTCCGCGGCCGTGAAAAATACGGGATCGTCGAACGTGGCAAGCAGAGCGCCGCACTGCTGGAGAACCTGCGCGAGCAGCTGCTGGCCTTCCGCGATCCGGCCAACGGGCGGCAGGTGGTCGAGGCAGTTTACCAAACGAAGCCGGCGCAAGAGAACGCCGCGGCCGCGCCGGATCTGATCGTGGGCTACGGGCCGGGATACCGTGGATCGTGGCAAACCGCCCTCGGCGGTATGCCCGCGGCGGAGATTGAAGACAATAATGATGCCTGGATCGGGGACCACTGCATCAACGCCGCCGACGTTCCGGGCGTGCTGTTCACCAGCCGGCCGATGCATTCCGACCATCCCCGGCTTCAGGACGTGACCGCCCTGGTGCTCAAATTGTTCAGTCTGGATCGCTAAACTTCAGAAGTACAGCGGAGCTTAGCTTATACTGGTGAACGAGGCGCAGCGCGTCGTGTATTTACAACCACATTAATGCCTACGCCACCTTCTTATCTGCATCCGCGAGATGAGCTACTCGCGCTCATGCAGCGGATCTACGGCTACCGGATGACCACAACCTCGGGAGGGAATCTTTCCTTGCGCGAAGAGAACGGCGACATCTGGATCACTCCGGCTCGCGTCGACAAAGGCTCTCTGCGGCGCGAGGATATTGTCTGTGTCCATCCCGATGGAATCGTGGACGGGATTCGTTTGCCCTCGTCGGAGCTTCCCCTTCATCAGAAGATCTATGGCCGCCGCCCGGACATCCGGGGTATCGTGCACGCTCATCCGGTTGCCCTGGTTGCCTTCAGCATGGCCCACGAGGTTCCGGACACGCGCGTTTTTCACCAGGCATGGCACGTTTGCCGGAACGCCGCATTCGCTGCTTACGAACTCCCCGGCAGCGATGCTCTGGGCGACACGGTTGGTAGCGTCTTCGCGCGGGGTCACGATTCCGTGATCCTCGAAAACCATGGAGTCGTAACTGCGGGATTCTCGCTTCAGGAAGCGTTTCACCGTTTCGAAACACTGGAATTCACCGGCAAGACCATTATTAAGGCCAGTCTCCTTGGCGAGATTCGCTACCTCACGGAGCGGGAGATCTCCCTGGCCCAACAGCGCCAGAAACCGCTGCCGGAATATGAAAGGCAGCCGCCCTCCAGCGCAGAGAAGGAACTCCGGAACGTGCTGGCCGAATTCATCCGGCGAGCCTATCGGCAGCGCCTTTTTATCAGTACGCAAGGCAGTTTCTCGGCACGTCTGGGCGCCACCTCATTTCTGATCACACCCTATGAACTCGATCGCGGCGCCGCCGAGCCGGCGGACCTCGTGCTCGTTCACGATCACCACTCCGAAGCGAGCCGCACGCCCAGCCGCGCAGCAGTCATGCACGACGCTATTTACCGCCGGCACCCGGGGGTGGGAGCGATCGTCAATGCATATCCGGTGAATGCTACCGCCTTCAGCATGACCGCTGTGCCGCTCGATACACGCACGATCCCCGAGAGCTATGTGGTGGTGCGACGTGTGGGGCGTGCCCCGTATGGTCTCCAGTTTGAGGACGCCGACGCCGTGGCGGCGCGCATCGAACCGGCCACCCCTGCGCTGCTGCTCGAAAACGACGGAGTGCTCGTAACCGGCGCCACGGTGCTCGAGGCGTATGATCGTCTGGAAGTGTTGGAGTCGACGGCCGAGGCCTTGATCAACTGCCGCGCCATTGGAGAGTTGGCGCCGATGCCGGACAGTGCGATTCGCGAGCTGGCCGTCGCCTTCGGGCTTCCCGACTAGGTAATTGTGACTCGCCGTTCTCTGCTGACCGCAATGCTGGGACCAGCCGCGGGTTCGGCCATGCGCCGCGATTTCGCGCGGTATGAGACACCGTTCAAGTACGGCAAGCTGGTGCTCTCAGCTTCGCCCGATAAAGACGCCTTCGATAGCCGCTCCGTGGATTGCCCGTTCGTATTCGCGCACGAGGGCGAATATTACATGGCGTATGTCGGCTACGACGGCACGGGTTATCAGACAGGTCTCGCCTCCAGCCGGAACCTTCTGGATTGGCACAAAATCGGGTGCATCTTGAAACGCGATCCCGCCTCGCCGGTAACCCGGTACAACATAGCGATGAATTGGGTGGTCCGCGAAAACCAGTTGCGGACAGTGGGCAGGCTGCGAAAGATCCGCGGCCGGTTTCTGGGCGCTTACCACGCCTATCCCAATCCCGGATACGAGAGCGGTCCCGCGGCGATCGGGCTCTGCTGGAGTGACAATCTGTTGCACTGGGACTTGCGCGAGCCATGTCTGCGCCCGCGGGACGGAGCGGCATGGGAAACAGGCGGACTCTACAAGCCGTGCCTGGTAGAGCACCGGGACAAGTTTTATCTCTTCTACAATGCCAAGACCGCCGAGCCGAATGGCTGGCACGAGCAGACCGGCGTGGCCGTATCCTCCGACTTGACTTCGTGGAACCGTTACGAAAGGAACCCGATCATCGCCAACGGCGGCCCGGGTAGCCCCGATGAGCGCTTCGCCAGCGATCCGTGCGTGGTGATGGATGGCGATACCTGGGCGATCTTTTACTATGGTTTGGACGCGAAGGGCAGGGCGCGCGACCTCCTGGCCACTGGAGACGATCCTTTCCACCTCGAAAAAGCCAACGAGATCCTGATCGACGTCGGCCCACCGGGCGCCGTGGATGCGGTTTATGCGCATAAGCCCAGCGTGCTATACCACGCCGGAGCTCTGTATCATTTCTACTGCGCCGTGTCGGGCAAGTACCCCAACGAAATCCGGGGCATCTCGGTGGCTCGGTCACGCGCATGGAAATGAGATGAGCATGGCCGGCCTGCGACGTATGAGGGCTTATACTGGTTTGCGGCGGAACAACGCGGAACGACGCATAACAACAAATGATTACGACACGACAAACCGACCAGGCCCGCGCGGCCCTGGATGCTTTCACCATCGAATTACCGTCCTGGGGCTTTGCCAACACCGGGACGAGATTCGGAAAGTTCATTCAGCCGGCGGCGGCCACGACTACCGGGGAAAAAATTGCCGATGCCGGCGCGGTGCACCGGATTACGGGATGCTGCCCGAGTGTCGCGGTCCATGTGCTGTGGGACTTTCCGAATGGCGTGGCCGACGTGCCCGCCGTCATGAAATCCGCGGCGGACAACGGAGTGCGTATCGGCGCCATTAATCCGAACGTATTCCAGGATCAGTGCTACAAGAATGGATCGCTGGGCAATCCCGATCCGGAGGTGCGCAAAACGGCGCTGTCTCATATCCTCGACTCCATCGAGATTCAACGAGCCACCGGATCGCGCGACCTGTCGCTCTGGTTTGCCGATGGCATCAGTTATCCGGGCTCGGGTTCTATCCGCGGGCGCAAGGAGTCATTCGTCGAAGGATTGAAGATCGTCCACGAAGCTTTGAGCGGCGATCAGCGCATGCTGCTGGAGTACAAGCCCTTCGAGCCGGCCTTCTACGCCACTGACATCGCGGACTGGGGCATGTCGTACATCTACTGTAAGCACTCCGGACCGCGCGCGAAGGTCCTGGTGGATACCGGACATCACTATCAGACGCAAAACATCGAGCAGATCGTCGCCTGGCTGCTCAGCGAGAATATGCTGGGCGGCTTCCATTTCAACGACCGCCGGTACGCCGACGACGATCTCACTCTCGGCTGCATGGATCCCTACCAGGTGTTTCGCATCTTCCACGAGATCCGCTACTTCACCTGGGAAACGGGCCGGCCGCCGGACATCGCTTACATGATCGATCAGAGTCATAACCTGAAGAACAAAATCGAAGAGACCATTCAGACTTCAAACAACGCCCAGGAACTGTTCGCGAAAGCATCGCTTGTCGACCACGAGAGGCTCGCCGCTTGCCAGCGAAAAGGTGAACTGATCGATGCCGAGGAAACCCTGCGCGAAGCGTTCTTTGCCGATGTGCGGCCGCTGCTGCGGGAATGGCGCAAGTCCAAAGGCTTGCCGGAGGATACTATTGCGGCCTTCCGCGAAAGCGGCTATCTGCGGAAAGCGGAGAAGGAGCGAGCCGCCAGGAACCAGGGCGCCGTGTCGAGCTACGCATAATGCTGCGGACGGTCCACGCCACTCGCTACGTGACCCCGTTCCGCGAGGGCGGCTCGCTCCCGGCGCTCGTTGAAGCCGACGATCTGGGCCTTTACGTATTGAAGTTTCGCGGCGCCGGCCAGGGGCCGCTCGCGCTGGTCGCCGAGATCATCGCCGGTGAGATAGGCCGCGCGCTGGGCCTCAACGTACCCGAATTGGTGCTTATGGAAGTGGACGCGGCGCTGGGACGCAACGAGCCCGACGAAGAAATCCGCGATCTGCTCCAGGCCAGCGTAGGGTTGAACCTCGCCCTGGATTTCCTTCCCGGGTCCGCTATGTTCGACTTGGCCGCGGGCGATACCGCCGGGCCGGATCTCGCATCCACTGCGGTGTGGTTTGACGCTTTAGTCACAAATGTGGACCGCACGGCGCGCAATCCGAATCTGCTGTGCTGGCACAAGTCGCTCTACTTCATCGATCACGGCGCCGCGCTCTACTTCCATCACGACTGGAAGGATCTCGCGACCAAAGCGCGCTCCCGATTTCCCGCGATCCGTGACCACATCCTGCTGCCCTGGGCGGCCCGCATCGAAATGCTCGACGGCGCTCTCGGCGCCAGGCTCGGCGAGGCGGTGTTCTCAGAGATACTCCAAAATGTTCCGGATGCGTGGCTCTTGCCCGAGCCGGGAGTCCCTACACCCGCTGAAAAGCGCGCGGCCTATGTGGATTATCTCGTGCAGCGCCTGAATGCCGCGGCGTTATTCATCGAGGAGGCCGTCCGTGCTCGCGCCGTACTCCTATGACTATGCCATCTTACGGATTGTGCCGTGGGCGGAGCGTGAGGAGTTTGCCAATGCCGGTGTGGTATTGCATTGCCTCGAACGCCGTTACCTCGAATGCCGCGTACACGTTGACCAACGAAGGCTGCAGGCCCTTTGGCCGGATCTCGATCTGAATCCGATCCGGCAGCATCTCGAAGCATTCCCGAAGATCTGCGCCGGCGACCCTGGCGGGGGGCCCATCGCCAGACTCTCCGGCAGGGAGCGCTTCCAATGGCTGGTGGCCCCCCGTAACACGATCATTCAAGTCTCTCCCGTGCATAGCGGTATGTGCGACTCGCCCGCGGATACTTTGGACGAATTATTTCACCGCTTGGTCCTGCTGTGACCGAATAGCTTCAGGGTATTCCGTTCCAGCCGCAGCTCCTGCGTCGTAAATCGGCAAGAGCTGCACTTAGAGCAGAATTAGGTAAGTCTTATACTTGTGTTCTCAATTAGCTGAGGTTGGTCACCGATGTGCTAGTAATTTAGCCATTGGAAGGATTTGGAGACGAATGAAAAACTCAAAGAGTATAGCTTCGGCGGCTTTCGCCGGATGTGTTGCCCTTGTGCTGACGACCGGCCTTCAGGCGGATACGTGGAACAAGAAGACCACTCTGACGGTAACTGAACCGATCGAAGTGCCATCCTGCTGTAACGCCAGCCACACGGTAACGCTGGAACCCGGCGAGTATGTAATCAAACTAATGGATTCCCTCTCGGACCGCCATATTGTTCAGGTGTTTGACAAAGACGAGCAGCATATTATCACGACGATCCTTGCTATTCCGAATTATCGTTTGAAACCGACCGGAGATACTGTGTTCCAATACTGGGAAGTTCCAGCAGGACAGCCCAAAGAGTTGCGGGCGTGGTTCTATCCCGGTGATAACTTCGGACAGGAGTTTGCGTATCACAAGCAAAAGGCTTTGGAGATCGCCGCCTTTGCGAAGATTCCAGTGCCGGCCATCGAAGTGGATACGGTCGCGGTAGAAGAGCTGAAAACGGTACCGGTGGTAGCTTTGGACGACAGCGGCAAGGCCAGTGAGCTGGCAGTCACGGCGCCCGAGCCCGCGGCGCAACCGGAACCCGTTCAAACCGCGGATAGAGTAGAAGCGCCGGCTGAGCCCGCCGAAGCGCCAGCATTGCCGCGGACCGCCAGCACGGTACCGCTACTTGGCTTGATCGGGCTTTTGTCGTTGGCAGCGTTTGGCGTGCTTAGTATTCGTTCCAGGCGCGCGTAGGAGGCGAGCTCCGCAACGCCGTGGTTTCCATTCAGGGAGACCCGGCGCGAGGCGGCGAATGAGAACTTCATTGCGGAGGCGAGTTGTGTTGAGCAGCATCGCGCGCATTCCGGTTGTAGGCCTGGCGATAGTCCTCGGGACGCTCGCCGGACAGACGCCGGCGGTGGACCAACCATTCAAATTTAGCGCAACCGCCAAGCTGGTGCTTTTGGATGTAAGTGTCAAGGACCCGAATGGCGGCGCTATCTCGGGGCTGGAGATGAATAACTTCCGCGTTTATGAAGACGGAAAGCTCCAGCGCATCGCACATTTTGCGCACGATGATGTCCCGGTCACCGTCGGCCTGATTATCGACACTAGCGGCAGCATGCGGCGCAAGTACCGGGAAGTCGCAACCGCGGCAATGGTCTTCATTCGCGCGAGCAATCGGAATGACGAAGTATTCATTGTGAATTTTAGCGACGGTGTCCGTTTCGGCCTTCCCGCGAATATTGCATTTACAGACGATATCGAAGGGCTGCGCGCGGCTCTGTCGAGAGGTATTCCGGCGGGACGTACCGCGCTGAATGACGCTGTAGTGTCCTCACTCAGCCACCTTGAGAAAGGCAAGCGGGAAAAGAAGGCCCTCGTGTTGGTTAGCGATGGCGGGGACAACAACAGCTCCCATCGTTCCGCGGATGTGATGAAAATAGTTCGAGAATCGCGTGCCACGATTTATGCGATTGGGGTCTACGATGAGGACGACTCGGATCGAAATCCTCGGGTCCTCGAGCGGCTCTCCCAGGTCAGCGGCGGTGAAGCCTTTCTGGATGTGCAGCTTTCCAAGGTTTCCGGAATTTGCCGGCAGATTGCAAGCGACATTCGAACCCGCTATACCATAGGCTATGTTCCGGTTCAAACGAGCGGAGGGGACACGTTGCGGAAGATCAAAGTAGTTGCCTCGCAGTCCGGCGGTCCGAGGCTGTTAGTACATACGCGGACGAGCTACCTTCTGCCGGCCAGCCCGGTGTCGTCCGTCCCGGCAACCAGCGGGATATCTCAGGTTCGCTGATGCCTGGCCGCCAGAGACAATCCCATTGGAGACAAAGCCGATACTTCTTCTTGGTTCTAGCGGTTGCCTGTCTGGGATTTTATAGCTATGCATACATCGACCGGCTATTATTTCAGACGTATGAGGGCTGGCGGTTTGACCGGTTGCCGGATCGCGGCCGCTCCGCCGTGGCTGGATCCGCTGAACAAACTGCCGCGATTGGCCGCGTAGATTACACTCCCGGGCGATCCAGGCGGTCATCGAAGCCTCCATCCTCAGTCTCAATCATCGGGCGGCTCTCTGTACCGCGGCTCCGGTTGTCCGCGATCGTAAGTGAAGGCGTCGATGCAAAGACTCTGCGGGTCTCTGTAGGTCACATTCCCATGACGGCCTTGCCGGGGCAGTCCGGTAATGTTGGCATAGCGGGCCACCGGGATACGTTCTTTCGGAGCCTGAAGGATATGAGAATCAAGGATAAGATTGTATTCTCGACGTTTAGTGGTAACTTTAAGTACGAAGTCGAATCGCTGATAATTGTAGAGCCCGGCAATACAACCGTACTCGCCCCGTCAACTGAAAAGATGTTGACCATGGTAACTTGCTACCCGTTCTCTTATATTGGAGCCGCGCCCAAGCGGTTCATAGTAAGCGCCAGACAGGTGTCGCCGTGAACGCCGGCAGCCGGTTATTCGCGCGGATCGAAATGATCCGTGCCCTGATCGCATATTTCACTGCGCAGGACCTCATGCACTCTGCCGACCAGGGCGGTCGCCAGGAAGGGCTTTCGGATGAAGTGCCAGCCGTGGTTGAGAACCAGCATCGCGCCATCGGCGTAGCCGGACATCAGCATCACACGCATTTGTGGCCGCAGGTGCTTCAGAACGTCCGCCAACTCCGGGCCGGACATGTCCGGCATCATGATATCGGAAAGTAGCAGATGAATGGTTCGCGGGAAATGCTCTTCTACGTCTAATGCCTTGTTGGCGGAACAGGCGCCCAGAACTTCAAAGCCGTCGTCCTCGAGTATTAGCTGTACCAGCCTGAGAATAGAAGCATCATCCTCGACAACGAGAATGGTTTGCGGAATTGTTCCCTTGGGGGGTGAGGCCATAAAAAGAAAGTTGCCATCGTTCTGGATGTACTGGAGCGTGATGACGAATGGATCGTTGCACGAACCCTGCCAACGGCGCTGGTTAGAAAGTAACGGCGCGATTTCCTTTTCCATGCCATGGCGTAGTTACGACAGATCGCGCCTGCGATGCAGATAATACGGCATCGGAGTGCAGGGTTTGCCGTCGTGTCGAACGCCAGGAGATCGTGCACGGTAAGGCATTCCCCAGCCGGGTTCTCTTGGAGATAAGATTAGATCAGATTGAAATTGAAGGTTAGCCGATGGGAGGGCGCTTGGAACATATCGACTTTGTTGTCGCGCCGCTGGTCCTGGTCATTGAAGACAACGCTTCGGATGTGTTCCTGCTCGAGCGGGCCCTGAATAAACAGGATCTAGGCGTCGAACTGCTGCACTTGGCGGATGGAGACCAGGCCCTTGCCTTCCTTCGGAGAGCAGCGGCCTCTTCGGACATGCCAATTCCAAGCTTGATCCTGATGGACTTGAATTTGCCCAAGCACAACGGAGAGGAAATCTTGCGCGAGATCCGCGGCGTCAGGCATCTGTCCGGGATTCCAGTGTGCGCGTGGAGCTCCTCCCAGTCCCAGCAGGATCAGACTGTACTCATGGAACTGGGCGTAGCTCGATTCGTCACCAAACCTTTGGGGCTGGATCAATTCATGGAGATCGGCAAGATAATCAAGGAACTCCTGGCCGATCGTGCGGATAGGTACTGACCTCCGTCCAGCGCCGGGAGGGGCTGCGAAACCTGCATTTCCGAGGCAGGTTCTGCATTTTGACGCAAACGCTTTGTCCGCCGCACAATCGACCAGGGCGTACCGGGTGGCTGAACGCGGGCCGAAGCGTTCGTCACGAGGCGAGTGTTCGAACAGGCGATTACGCACGAGACTGGCATAGTGCGTGCAAGGTGTTCGGGCTATTGAAAAAAGGCATTGGTGTGCGCTCACCTTCTTGCTGCGGGATAATGGAATCGGGGTCGACCCGCGCACGCCCCGTATAAGGAGATCCCTGCCAGGAACTCCGGGAGCTAGCATCATGGGCATCGATGAAATGGATACTTCCCGCGAAAATCGCACGGAAGAGATTGAACGCCTGCGCGATGCCCTTGAGGTGGAAACCAGGCAACGCCTTCAGGTGCAGAGGCATCTGGAGCGAGCGAACGCGGATTTTGAAGAGTTTGTCTCGATTGCGTCTCACGGTCTCCTGGAGTCTGTGCGTGTCATAGGGTCTTACAGTCAACTGATTTCTGAGACTTACGCCGGCCGGCTCGATTCCGACACCGATCAATTCTTCGGCCGCATTCAGGATGGCGTCGCCAGGGTGCAATCCCTGCTCGCGGACATGGTGGAGTACTGGACCACCTATGCTGGTGGCCCGCAAACATCTCTGGCGGACATGGAGGCCGTGCTGCGTCAGGCAGTCCTCTCTGCGGATAAGCAAATAAAGGAGGCGAATGCAATTGTCACTCACGATCCGTTGCCGGCGGTGATGGGAAACTTCGAAATGCTGACTAAAGTCATGCGGCACCTGCTCGTGAATGCTGTTAAGTTCTGCGGCGCATCCTCCGCGCGCGTTCATATTTCCTGCAAGCGAGAGTATCTCGAATATGTATTCTCCGTGCAAGACAATGGTCCTGGCATCGAACCGGCATTCCGTGAGCGTATCTTTGCCGTATTTAAGCGCCTGCACGGAAACGAGTATCCCGGGGTCGGGTTAGGGCTCGCATTCTGCAAGAAGGCCGTCGAGTGGCATGGCGGACGCATTTGGGTGGAATCGACACCCGGCGAAGGCGCCACCTTCTACTTCACCCTGCCTTCTTCCGATTGACCATCGCTCGTCTGCCGGCTCACGCGATGCAAAACTTGAGGTGTGGCAACATTCGCCCTCGAGTGCAGATATTGCATTTCGGCTAGGTGAATTCGCGGATCGACACCTTGATGAGGGCCTTTCCCTTCAGGAATTAACGGGTTTGGGCCCAGTCTTGCAAGGAGCGATCTTCCGATGACCGTAACCGGTAGGGAAGCTTGGGAACTCCAGCAACTTCTTGAAGAAAAAGAGGCGCGGCTGGAGATTGCCGATGGCAATCGTCGCCGGACAGCGGGATCGGCCGGTGAAGCGCTTTGAGATGCCATGTGAGCACAGGGAGCGACTCCAGGCTCAGCTCGCCGCCTGCCCAAACCATCGCATTTCTCGGTGATTACTTGCCGCGTAAGTGCGGCATCGCCACCTTCACCGCCGACCTGCTTACGGCCGTCGCG
>Ga0302324_100016226_pt1 | contig 14846 bp, 12 predicted proteins | sample Palsa_T0_1_FD_201949 | JGI IMG/M metagenome (GOLD analysis project Ga0302324, IMG submission 201949) | Peat permafrost microbial communities from Stordalen Mire near Abisko, Sweden - Palsa_T0_1 | ecosystem: Environmental > Terrestrial > Soil > Palsa > Peat permafrost | place: Sweden: Abisko...
GAAAACTGCTCGACGCATCGGCTTGAATCGCCAGATCGCGCAGCTCGCAGATGTCCGTCCCGACGTTGTCGATCTCGAGGGAGATGGCCAGCGACTTGTCGCCCAGCTGCACGTTGCCGAAGTTGATCGACGACGGAGCAATCACGAACTGGCACGGCAGAATGTTGAGACCTTGACCGGTGAGCGTGATCCGGACCTCCTGGCCTTGGCCTCCGTTGTTCTGGATCACGAGGGTTCCGTTGTCGCTGGAGGTGGTCGTCGGCGTATAAGTCACATCGATCTGAGAGCTCTCACCCGGAGCGAGCCCGGCCAGAGGATAGGGATCCTTCGTGGCATCGAACTCGGCAGTGAAGACGCCCGGGCTCGCGGTCGGTGGCTGGATGAGCAAATTGGTCGTCGGGATGGCGGTTCCGGTGTTGGTGCAAATCACCGGAAGAGTTAGGCCGAAGTGGTCCGGGACCTGACCGAAAGCGAGGCTTCCCGGGTAGCAGCTGATCTGGGGACCCCCGCCCCAGCCCGTGAGCTGCACGGTCGGGTTCGTGCCGCTCGGGTCGTCGGTGTCCAGGGTCGCCTGGCCGGTGTACTGTTGCGTGGCAGGCGGCGTGAAGCTGAAGCAGATCTTCGCGCTGCCACCGCCCGCGATCGTGACCGGGATTGGCGCCGGATTCGGCGGCGTCGCGCCGTCGGTCTTTGAAACTCCAAAGGGCCCGGTCCCGAAGCTGCTGACACCATTGATGCTTACCGTCACGTTGGCCTGGTTCGTGACGGTGGTGCAGCAAATGGCGGTGGTCTGCAGAGGAACGTAGCCGAAGTCGCACGGATTCGGCGCAAGCGTCAAGGCCACGCCAACCGGCTCGCCTGCGAGGTCCACCGTCGCAGTGCCACCCTCGCAGCTGAATATCACGCTCGCGAGCGAGCGCGTCTCCAGAGTCAGCGGCGCGTAGGCGATGCTCACCTGGACCGATGCGCCGGCGGCGAGCGTCATGGGAACGCCGTCAAGCGCGAAAAGGGCCGCGTCGGTGCCGCCAACTGCCGCCGCGATCCCGGTCAGGGGTTCGGTCGAATTGTTGGTCAGGGTCACGGTCCTCGTTGCCGTCGTGTTGATCAGGATTGTGCCGAAGTCGACGCTGGTCGGGCTCACCGCCAGATTCGCCTGGAAGCCTTGGCCGGTGAGCTTGACGTCGACGGAGGGGCTCTGCGCCCCGGAGGCCTGAGACGGGAGGCTGGTCGGGATTGAAAACGTCGAGGTGACGCTGCCGGCCTTCACCGGCTGGAAGGTCACGGTCAGGCTCGCGGATCCTCCGGGAGGAATCGACTGCGCCAAACCGCCCGAGCCCACGCCGAAGACGGGGTCGACGTCGATGCTTGACGGCAGGAGGTTGACGGTCGAATTGCCGGGATTGTTGATCTGGATCGTCGCGCTCAACTCCTGGCCGATGGGCACCAGCCCGAAATCGAGGTCGACCTCACATGGGCTGCTCACGGTGGCGCTGACGTTCTTCCCTTGGGCCGAGCAGGAGATCATCCCGACAAAGTTTGGACCGGCGGTCGTCAGGCACGCCGAAGCGCACAGCAGCAACGCCATGCTGAAGACGCCGCAACCCTTCTCCATTATCGAACAACACCGAAGGAACAGCCGCGTCAATCGAATCGCTTTCATGGCTCCCGCCCTTCCTTCAATTGCACCCGATCGGGTAGGTCACGGTCAACTGGTCGCCGTTCACCAGAGCAGGTGAGGATCCGGCGGTTCATAGAGTCGGGACCTCTCGGCGCGGATGCAGCACCTCTAGATTGCGCCAACCAGCCCAATCCGTCAGGGATTCTTGGGGGTTTCTCAGACGCTGCTCTGAAGCGTGGGGCCGAGAAGCATCAATGCTGAGCGGTCTAGCGCGTCGGTTTCCCACTCGTCCCTCGCGGCCATCCGTTGAGCGAGGCCCCGGGTCTTGTCACCACCTGCCGAGGTTCTCTCTCCCAGGCGCTTGCCCTGGCGGGGCCGCATTTCGTAGGAACTCCCATGCAGTCCGAGGGCTCAGGCCCCCAAATCGCCGGGGAGCCGGCTGCCGAGGCGCCGATCGCGCCATTGCCGGGCCCTGAGGTGCCGCCTCCTGCACCCGCTCGCCCCCGCGATCCCGACCTACGATGGCTTCTCTGGTGGACGGCAGTGGGATTCGCGCTGCGCGCCGCCCACGAGCTGTGGATCCACCCCGTTTCGGCGGATCTCTCCTCGGACATGGGCTTCTCGTTCGAGACCGCCCGGGCCTTCGCCAATCCGCATCACGTGCTCGACAAGTGGGACGTGGTCAAGCCGCGCGCGATGGGCCTTGTGGGCGCGGCGATCCTGCGCGCCTTCGGCAGCGGGGCGCTCGGAAAGTGGATGTGGGGCTTGCTCCAAGTCGTCCTGAGCGCGGCTACGCCGCCCCTCGCCTTTCTCGGGGCGCGGCGCGCGTTCGGCCGCCGCTCGGCGCGGATCGCCTTGGTGATCCTGGCCCTGGACCCTCTGGCCATCGCCTACGTCGGTTTTCTGATGGTCGAGACCTATGCCATGGCCAGCCTGGCGCTGGCCTTCGCCCTGCTGGACCCCGAGCGACCGCTCCTCGCCCTGGCCTCGGGCCTGGCCGTGGGAACCGCCGGCCTGTTCAAGCCCCAGGTGCTCCTGCTCGTGCCGCTCTGGTGCCTCATGCTCTTCTTCTGGCCCGCCCTCCGCTCGGGGCTGCGGGCCTGGCTCGTCGAGCGCCGCCGGCTGGCGGCGATCCTGCTTGGCGCCGGCGTGCTGGCGGTGGTGGCCCCGGAGGCCGTCACGGTGAGCAAGCTGGTGGGCCACCCCACGCTGCTCTCTGCCTACAGCGGCCAGAACTTTTATATCGGCCACTGCAACGTGTGGCTGATGAGCATGCTGGGAACCGATCCCGGCGACCGGCCCTATTCGTTCGGGGTCCCCAAGGTCTTCCAGCGCAACGAGCCCTTCCCGGACGTGACCTTCAGGGTCAGCATTCTCGATTCGGGGTTCTTCATCCAGGAAGGGATGAAGTGCTGGCGCCGGTCCTTCTGGGGCACGGTGGTCTGGAGCCTCGAGCAGCTGGCCGATGTCTTCGCGGGCTGGCCGGGCTCGACCATCGACCCGTTTCCCATTCCCGGCGGCTGGAACCAGCTGCCCCGCTACTACAGCGTGATCCTCGAGTACTTCCTGGTGCCCCTCGGATTCGTGGAGTGGTGGCGGCGGCGGCGCGAGCTCGGGAGCTGGCTCGCCTTCCTCGCCCCCATGGGATCGATCTGGGCGCTGGCGCTGGTCTTCTCCGGCGACCCTCGCTACCGGGAGCCGTTCGACGTCTTCCTGGTTTCGGGGGCGGCGGGCGGGCTCGCCAGACTGTGGGATCGCCATCGCGGAGCCGTTCTGTCATGGGCCGTCGCGCGGCTCTCGCGCCTGCGGGTCGCCGCCCCGGTGGATCAGTACCCCCAAGACTAGCTAGCCCCAGGAGGTGCCGGGCTTGCCGCCGATGTGCTCGGCGAGGGAATCGACGGGCGAGGCCCAGAGGTGGGGCTTCTGGGCACCAGCCATGGTGATTGAAGGGCGGCCACTGTTCCGGCGGCGACCGGCCGCCGGAGACGTTCGTCTACTTCTTGATCGTGTCGCCGTAGACGGCGACGCCGATTCCACAAGCATCGACGACGCCAAAGGCCCGCGGGTCTGTGACCTCGCCGAGCAACGCGATCCCCTGATTCGCGTGCTCCGGTGATGGGAGGGTAACAGGCGCTTCGAATCCACCATCTCCATCGCCGTAGAGAACGAAGACGTTTGAAGGACCCGTTGGGCACGCGGCACCCTGGAGCGTGACGATGTCCGGGATGCAATCTCCATTGAAATCGCCCACGCTCAGCCACAGTGCGGCCACGGGGTATACCGGCCCAACCGAGAAGCTTCCGTCGCCCAAATTCTTGAGTAGCTGAAGCCCACCCGGCGACGAGGCCAACCCAAACACGAGGTCGGGCCCCCCGCCTGCTCTTGGCACGCTGATCAATTGCCAGGCGGCGATCACGGGATAAAGCGTGGCCTTGAATCCCCCATCTCCCTGATTTAGGTAGACCGCGAGAGAACCATCGCTCGAATTCACGACGATGTCGGGAAGGCCGTCCTGATTCAGATCGCTGACTAGCAACGAACTCGAAAGGCCGCCGCCGATCAGTGAAACGACGCTCGGCTGGGAGAACACCACCGGCGACTGCGCAAAGAGGATGGCGAGCGTTTGGCCACCCGCATAGGCGTTCTCATTGACCACGATATCGGCGAGACCGTCGCCGTTGAAGTCCGCAATCCCGAGGTATTCGATGTCGCTGACGCCGGGGAGATTGATCGGAGGCAATGGAGTCAGCGTGCCGGATCCCCCGTTCAAGAGGATCTGGATTGCGGCTTGGTTCGAGACCACTACGTCCGGCGCTCCATCTCCGTTGAGATCGCCGACGGCAACCGCTTGGCTATCGGTTTCGGGGTACTCAGTTGGCGCGCCCAGGCCCCCGTCCGACAGCGCTAGAAAAACCTCCAAACCTGGGGCTGCGGGCAGGGTGGGAGGCTGGGTAATGACGTCAGGAACCCTCAGCACGACGAGGTCGAGGAGCCCGTCCCCGTTCAGGTCGGCGCTGACTGGCTCGGCCAAAGGCAGAAGAGAGTAGGTTGCAAAGTTCGAAAGATTCGCGGGCGTGTCGTCGCAAACAAATCCGCCACTGCTCGTCGCCCGTCTTGTCCCCGTCGTCGAGCCGCCGCCGGTCGCGGATGTGGAGGTCGTTCCGCTCACCCCGCCAGTGCCGGTCAGGTAATTTCCGGTGCCTCCTGAGACGGTCGTCAGGCAGCATCCCCCGAGCCCAAGCCCGGAGCCCACGAACATGGCCCAGGCGACCAAGCGGTACGAACAATGCATGCTTGTGAATCTCAGAGGCATGACTACCTCGAGAGCGACTCCCCGACGGTCGGCTCCTGCACGGATACCAGACCGAAGGAGCAATCGCCAATGGGAAGTCTTGAGAGCGCTGCTGGGGCTGGGATCGCGAACAATCGATTCCGAGCCTCATCGAAGCCGTGGAGACTTGCCGGCTGCCCAAGGTCTCGTGGTCGTCTGGGTGGACGCGGCGTGGCGGAAAGGCCTAGCGTGGCGGCATGTTCGAGCAGATGAGAGGCTTGGTCATTGCCGCAGTCTTGGGCTGCGGTTGCGGCAGCTCCACCCCCCCCGTGTACTGCCCGGATGCGGGCAAGCAGGACGCCAACCAATTGTGCGGGCAGTGGGCGAGTGCGGCAACGCGGCTCTGCCTAGCTGATTCTGGAGTCTGCGGTACCGCCAATGCCTTCGACTGCGCGGCGTCCTGCAACCCAATCCTTCCGCTTCACTGCACCGGTTACGCCCAGTACCTCTGCGGGCAGTCCGGCGTGGATGCGCTGAACCAGATCCTCGACGCGGGGACTTGCGGCGATCTGCTGCCAGCAGCCTTTGGACAGGCGACCTGCGACGGGTACTACAACCCCGAGCCGTACTGAGGCTGCAGCCAGGAGGTCGCCGCAGCTTGGCGACGACGGCGCGATTCCGCAGGTACCTGTCAGCCGGCCCGCTTGATCCACCTCTCCACCCTTGAGCCAGGCAGCGCAACGGCCGAGAGGCGACCGCTTGAGCGAGCGCCAGAACTTTTACTTCTCGGCTCCTACCTGCAGTCCGTTGAGAGCGCGACACGAGCGGTGGTAGCCTGCCGCGCGGCTTGGCCGCCGGGGAGGGTCGTGGCGATCTCTCCCCCATTGCCCGACCGGGACCGGCGGCCAGGCCATTTCTCCTTCCGCCGGCCTACCGGCCCTTCTCCATCATCCGCCTGAGGTGCCTCCAGAGTCGCTGCTGCCAGACCGCGGCGACGAAACCCGCTGGGACGACTTCGGTGCTCGAGCGGTCGAGCGTGTAGCCGGAGGCGCGGGGCTCGAGGACCTCGAGAGCCAACCCCGCGAAGACCCGTGGCCCGCTGTCAGATTCGGGCGCGAAGGCGTAGCGGGCGGCGAGGGCGACGGTCTGTCGGCCGACGGTCACGCTGGCGTCGCTTCCGTCCGCCAGCGTCTGGCGGGCGCCCGCGTCCTCGAGGATCGCGAAGAAGAGCGCCATCCCCAATCCACGGAAGATGCTCACATCGACGGCCAGGGTTCCTTCCGGTCCGACTCTGGCGTCGCTTCCCAGCAGGGCGCCGCCGCCAAGTCGCAGAGAGAGCGCCTGGCGTCCGGCGGTTGTCGAGTTGGCCGAGGGCGGCATTGCCGGCGAAACGGCTTCCGTTGCTGGCGCGAGCGAGGTCGCTGCGCTCCGAGGAAGCTCCCGCAGCCAGCCATCGGCGATCAGGGCGATGCTCTCCGCGAGGTCGGCGCACGTTCCCTGTCCCAGTGGCAACAGTCGCCGCGTCACCGGGCCCCTGACCTGGTACCGGAGCTCGAGCGCCACGCCTTCCGGGAGCTGCGCCAGCGAGATCGAGGCCTCGCCGGCTGACGATTGACCGACGGCGAAGGGCGCGCTGCCGATGCGCTTCGCGAAGGCCGCCCGGAGTTGCCCCGCCGTCGGGCAGTCGAATCCGTCTGGAACGACGATGCGCAGGTCGGGCGCAGCCGCAGCGATCCCGGGCGGCAACGTCACGAGCGCACAAAGGAGCGCCCGAGACATCAATCGCAATCGATGCCCCATCGCGCGCAATGTGCCTCATTCTCGCCGCGGCTGTCGCCCCCCGCTAGCCTGCGACGATCATCAGGCAGCAATACCTGGACGTTGCGTGTCTGCGGGCACGATGGGAGGCTCGCGCCCGAGGGGTCCGGTAGCCTTGGAGGGGTTCGTGAAAGCCATCCTTGTCGCGGTCGCAGCCGTCGGAGCGATACTCGTCACGGTTGGGTGCGCGTGTGTCGAATGCGGTCCGTGCCGCCAGAGCGGGTCCGGGTTTTGCGGTGGCGGCGGGGTCAGCTGCTTCTCATGTGGCGACTGCCCTACGCTCTGTCCCGGCTTCTGCGCGAGCGATGCAGGAACTGCGGCCAAGCCGTGCGTCACGGATGCCGCGGGCAGCTACCGCACGTTCGTCATCGCTGGTTTCGGCGCCGATTGGAACCCCGTCGCCCACTGATCCACGCTCGCCGCGCTCGCCGGCTGACTCCCCCGAGCCATCGCTCGAGCCCAGGGGCGCTTGTCCTGGGCGCGGGAGATTCCGCGATGGGCAAGGATTGCCTGGACGGCGTACCGAGCATCGCGTAGAGAAGCCGGTCTAGGATTTCAACGGCGGGCTTTCAAATGCCCCACACGAGGAGCACGCACATGGCGAAGCTGACGAAGGCGGGACTCATCGAAGCACTCACCGAGCTCGGTGACGGCATCAGCAAGAAGCAGGTCAAGGGCGTGATCGAGGCGCTCGCGACCATCGGATACAAGGAGCTGAAGAAGAGCGGCGAGTTCGTGCTGCCGGGCTTCAGCAAGTTTGTCGTGAAGAAGAAGCCCGCCCGTGCCGCACGCAAGGGTATCAACCCGTTCACGAAGGAACCCACCACCTTCGCTGCCAAGCCGGCCTCCAAGGTCGTTCGGGCACGGCCGGTGAAGGCGCTCAAGGACGCGATCAAGTAGAGCAAACTTCAGCCGGTTCTCCCAACGCTCCGACCCTACTCGGCTGAGTCGTCATCGACTTCTTCGTCGAGGTCGGGGCCGCGGTCGGCTTGTCTTCACTCGGCGGATGCAGGACGTTGGGGGGGTGTCTTCAGTGCGGACATTCTTCATCCTGGCCGCTGCCGCCGGCTTCTGGGTAGCTTGCTCCCCTTCGAGCGGCGCGGATGGAGGAGTGCCCGACTCGGGCTCCGCGGACAGCGGCAGCGCAGACGCGGGCGATCCAATTCCAACGACCGACGAGACCCAGTACCTGGATTTCGTCCTGACGGCCCCTGTCTTCGACCAGACGACCGGTCCGGGCGCCGGAGACGCCGGGCAGATCTTCGCCATCCTCGAAGCCAGCGTGGCGAGCCTCGCCGGGCAGATCGGCGCTACCGGGGACGGGCGAACCCGGCAGCTCGGCTTCACGCTCGTCCTGCCAGTGTGGGATCTCGAAGCGGTATTCCCGGGGAAGCTCGCGACGATCATCTCCCAGGCCGCAAACGTCTCCTTGGCAGAGCACCTGGCATTACACCTCAGCATCGAGTCCCACTACTTCTGGGAGGCGCGGCCAGACCTCTGGAACTTCTTCGACCCGAGCGGGCCGGGGTACGACCCGGCCAACGTCGGCAACGTCGAGTGGACCGGTTGGTCACAGAGCGGTTACCGATGGCGCTTCGTCGACTGGGGCGTGCCGATGAGCCTCGGTGCTCCGCACATGTGCTACCTCAGCACGGCAGTGCAGGCGGAGGTCGCCCGGCTGGGGGGCCTCATCGGTGGTGCGACGCGACAGGCGCTGGACATGCTGGCCGACGCGGGCCACCCGGAGCTGTTTTCCGGAATCACGGTCGATTCCGAGCCCTCGCTCGACAACTACGCGGTGGTGGACCAGTTCGATCCCGCGATGGGCCAGCTGATGGAGGACGCCGGCGCTCCCGAGGTCGAGCTCGGGTACTGCGCGTTCACGGCGCTCGGCTATTCGGCCGAGAGCCCTCCGAGCGACGCGGGGGCGGCGGCCGCGCTCGCAAACCAGCTCTTCGTCGAGTCGTGGGCGGGTGCCGTGGCCGACGCGGGTGTCCCTTCGAGCCGGCTGTACACGCACATCGCCGCGAGCGCGCAGGGCCCGCAGCTCGAATTCACCAACGCACCGATCCCCATGGCCTTCATCCGCTCCGCGAGACCCGGCTGGACGACCTACCCCTGGGGGCCGCTCGAGGCGAGCTTCCAGCCGCTCTTGATGGCCCTCGCCGCCAACGGGAACCCGCACTGGGGAGGCACCGAGGCGGCACCGTTCGACGGGACGCAGGCCATCGATGCCTACGACTACCTGCGCCGGTTCTACGGGGCCGGGGCCACGGTGGTGGTCATGAATGCAGGTGCGACCGGTAGCCTGGGTGGGGCGCTCGAGAGCGCGGTCTATGGTCCGGCGGCGATTGCCGCCTACCAGAGGTTTCTCGCCGGGCAGTAGAGCTCAACCGGCGATCAGGATCGGTGCCAGGCTCGCGCGGTTGCGCCCTCCTTCCTTGCTGCGGTAAAGCGCCGCATCTGCCTCGCGGATCATCTCTGCCACGTCGCGGAGGTCCGCGGACGCGACCGCGGCCACCCCCGCGGACAAGGTGGCCCGAATCGTCGAGCCGCGAAAAAGGAGTGGCGTGTCGGCCACACGCCGGCGGAGGCGATCGACGACCTCGATCGCCTGGGGGCCCTCGCAGTCGATGAGCGCCAAGACGATCTCATCGCCGCCAAGTCGGCCCGCGAAATCGGTGTTGCGGATGACGGCGCTCACGGCGGCGCTCACGAGGCGGAGTATCTCGTCGCCGGCGGGGTGACCATGGCCGTCGTTGATCGCCTTGAAGTGGTCGATGTCGAGGATGACCAAGGACATCGGAATCCCTCGGCGGATCCGAAGACGCCAAGCCACCTCCAGCCGTTCGAAGAAGTAGCGCCGACTCATGAGCCCCGTCAGAGAGTCCACTCGCGCGGCTCCCGCGATGCGGCGCCACGACCGCTCGAGCTCCTCGGCCACGAAGAGAGCCGCGCCGACCGCCGCGAGCTGAAAGACGCCGAGGGTGAGAGCGCGTGCGAGCCACTGCGGCTCGCGGGATGCAAAACAGAACCCACACTCGTAGCAGGCGAGCCCCCCGATCAGCGGCAAGACCGAATAACGCAAGCCACCGGGCACGAGCAGGGGCCAGACCATCAGCAGAGCGAAGATGGCGTGCGCGAATGGGCTCGAGAAGCCACCACTGGCGGCGGCACTCAGGCCGTCGACGACGCAGACCAATTGCAGGAGGGCGCAACACCACAAGTAGGGGGCGCGCACTTCGCCGCCCCGTGCGTAGAGATAGAGCGCGCCGCCGACGACAAACGTGACCGACAGCCTTCCAGCTGAGGTACCGATACTCTCGTCGCTGAGGCGAAAGAAAGACAGCAGGACCTCCTCGCCGAATGCGAGACAGGAGATGCACAGCGTGGTGAGACTTGCGCGACGAAGACCGGCGACCATCCGCCGGTGAAGCTCCCGTCTGGACTGATCGGATAAGGGCATAGCGTCGGGAAAGCGGACGTGATGTCTACTTGATGTTGTCGAGCACCGCGTAATACGCCGAGTAGAAACCCAGCAGTGCCATGCTGAACCCGACGAGCGCCGGCAAGTAGGACACGCGGATCCAGAGCCTCCGCCGGCTCGAGCTTCGGAAGGCCTGGACCAGGCACGCCGCCGTGAGGACCCCCAGGAGGGGCGAGAACCACCAGCCCGAGACCAGCCGGGTCAGCGCCGAGGGCTGCGCGCCAAGGTCGTGGAGCGTGGCCAGGGTGTCGCTGTCGGCCATGGGGAAAAAGACTAGCCCGATGGCGTTCAAGGCTGCTGCAATGACGGTCACCCAGCCCCAGGTCGTCAACCGTTGGCCCGCGGGCGAGCCTGGGCCCGGTGAGTACAGCTCTGGCAGCCGTGGGCCGAGGAATCCCTCGAGGCTCTTCCGCGCGTTGGCTGCTGCGAGCGGTAGTCGCCAGACGTCTTCGGGCTTCACGCGCACTCGAAAGTAGGCGGTCGGGTGTTGTCGCAGAACCATCTGGGCGTCAAGGCGGGCGTACGCCTTATCGTCGGGGTGCAGGTCCTGAACCGATTGCTCTCGCCCATCGACACTGACGTAGAGGTTGCCGGTGGTCAGTTCCTGGTCAGGAACGATTGCCACGGCAAGCGGTTTTCCCATTCTCACGTGCATATAATGCGTGGGCTGGGCGGCAGCCACCGTGATGCGCAACATGACACCGGCAGGGGGCAATCGCCCAAGGCGGCAATGGTTCATCTCGACGCGGACAATCAGTTCAAATGGGAGCTTCACGAACGGATGGTCATCGGTCTCCGCCGAGCGTGCCTCGGCGCGATGTGCATCTCCCTGGTGGCGTTCGGCGACGAGGTGCTGTTACGTTCTGCCGGCCTCAGCAACGATCGCATCGACGCCTCGGCTGAGCGACTCGCGGTCCCATTTCTGGTGGGGCTGGCGCTCTATCTCTATGTCAGGAGTCAGGGCCTCCACACGCGTCGCCCCTATTTCTGGTCCTGCGTACTCCTCCAGGTCGTCTGCGCCGTCGACGGTCTGTGCGCCGCCCCGAGCGGTGGACTCTTGAGCCCATTCGCGTACGGCATCGTCGCCCTGATCATGACCTGGCCGTTACTCGTGCCAGGTGGCTTGCGCCTGGCTGCCTTGCCCGTGATGGGTGGCTTCGCTTGTTACCAGCTTGCCTTCTGGTCCGCTTCCCATAGCCATCCCTCGCTGTCGCGCCTCGTCGCCATTGGCGTCTTTCAGCTCGCCAGCATTGTCACGGCGCTCGTCGCGGCCGAGATGTTCGAGCGGTCGTGGGTCCGTATCGCGGAAGCCGCACAAGTCGACCTGCTGACCGGGCTCATGAGTCGGCGGTTCCTCTTCGAGCGGCTGGAACAGATCTGGCGCCTGCGCGGCCGCCGGGACATGTCGTTGGCGCTGGTCCTCGTCGACGTCGATCACCTCAAGACCGTCAACGATCGCCACGGCCACGCCGCGGGCGACGAGATGCTACGAGTGGTGAGCTCGGCCGTCAGCACCGTCATCCGCAACACCGACTTCGCGGGCCGTCTCGGCGGCGATGAGTTCGTGCTGGTGCTCTTGGGTTGCGAGGGTCCTATGGCGATCGAGGTCATCGACCGTCTGCGCCACCGGGTGGCCGCCACCCCGCTCCTGTTCCATGGAACGACGATTCGAGTCACCATCTCGGCGGGGGTGGCCGCGGTCCCTCTCGCAGACCACCGCGATGTCGCAAGGGTGCTCCGGGACGCGGATGCAGCGCTCTATCAAAGCAAGGCCGGAGGGCGCGATCGAACCAGTCTCAGCGCCGCGGGCTGAGCTCCCCTCGGGGTTCCCACGCGATCCCGGCGCTAGGGTACGCTGCAGGTCATCGGGAGCAGGACGTCGACGGTACCATCCGAGATGAGGACCTGGCCGGGGTGATACCCGCTGGAGGTGGGCTGGCAATCGAGGTCGTAAGTCGCCTGTGCGCCGGCCGCCAGCGAGTCGGGCAATGAGGGGCCCGCCGGAAGCGAGTACTGCGAAACCAGGTCTCCCGGGCCGTTCTGGCTCGCGATTGCGTCGATGGTCGCGCTGGTCTGGCACTGATTCGAGACGGCGAAGCTCTGCGACTGGCTGGTGAAGAAGACGCCGGCGTCATCCATGCCAGACGTCCCGAAGGCCAGGCTGGTCGGCGCGATCTGGAGGCAGGTCTCTTCGCTCGTTCCGGTGAGCTCCACGGCTTGGTTGGGATCGCTCGGATCGGAGATCGAGAACAGGATCTCGGCCGAGAAAGCGCCAGTCAGTGTCGGAGAGAACGCGATCTGGACGGTGAGGCTCGAGGACGCGGGGATCGTGATCTTCCCCGTGGTGGGATCCGGCTGGGCGCTCGTGGAGACGATGCGGAAGGCGCCCGCCGCGTCGTTCCCGACCCGAGGGCCATCCACGAGACAGATGGCGGACCCGACGTTTGTCACGTCGAACGCGAGGGTCGTCGAGTCCCCGACCTGCTGGTTGCCGAAATTGATCGACGAGGGAGCAATCTCGAACCGGCACGGCGGAACGTTCAGGCCCTGACCGGTGAGCGGAATCTGAAGCGTCTGGCCCACACCCCCGTTGTTCTTGATGAAGAGCGTCCCCATGTCATTGGAGGTGCTGGTCGGCGCGTAGCTCACGTCGATCTGCGCGCTCTCGCCCGGGGCGAGGCCATTCAGCGGATACAGGTCGCTGTCCTCGTCGAATTCGGCCGTGAAGACGCCGGGGCTCGCGGTGGGCGGCTCGATCACGAGGTTGGTCGAGGGAATGGCGGTGCCGACGTTGGTGCAGATGATGGGAACGGTGGCGACGGTGTGGTCAGGGGTCGCGCCGAAGGCGACCGTGAGTGGCGTGCACGAGATCTGCGGGCCTCCGCCCCAGCCCGAGAGCTCAATGACGGGGTTGGTGCCGGTGGGATCGTCGGTGACCAGCGTCACCTGGCCGCTGTACTCCTGCGTGATCGGCGGCGTGAAGCTGAAGCAGACGTTGGCACTGCCGCCGCCCGGGATGGTGATGGGAAAGGCCTGGGGGTTGGGGGGGACCGAGTTATCCGTGGTGGCGACCGCAAAGGCCCCGTCCTTGGCGAAGTTGGTGACGCCGTTGATGTGGATGGTTACGTTGGACTGGTTGGTCACTGTGCTGCAACACACGGCGGTCGTGGTCAGATCCACGAAGCCGAAATTGCAGGGATTCGGCTCAATCGTCAGCGCGACCCCGGTTGGCTCGCCGAAGAGGGCGAGGGTCGCGTTCTCACCGTCCGACCCCCGGAAGATGACGTCGGCGAGCGACCGCGTCTCGAGGGCGAGCGGGGAATAGCTGATGTCCACCGTCACCGAGGCGCCTGGCTCGAGCACCGCGGGTGCGTCGTCGACGACGAAGAGGTTGGCGTCGCCGCCGATGAGGCTGGCGGTGATTCCGGTCACCGACGCGGTGCTGCAGTTCTCGAGCATCACGGTCCGCTTGGCCACCGTGTTGATCACGGTGGAATCAAAGTCGAGCGTGTCCGGAATCACCATCAAGCCGCTGCACGCGCCCGCCGTTGCCGACCCGCCGTTGCTGGTTTGTCCCCCGCTGCCCTGGCCGGACGTCCCTTGGCCGGATGTTCCTTGGCCGGCGCTGCCCTGGCCGGAGCTCTTCGCACCTGCGATACCCTCCGGGCCGACCGAGAGGCAGCAACCTGCGCCGAGCAGCGCGAGCGTCAGCAGCGGGGTGGTCCGCCGGGCGAGCCTCTGGAGAGCAAGATCAAGCATCTGCCCTGAGAATTGCGCCGAAAGTCGAAATCCATCATTCGACTCTCAGCACCCTGCTAAAAGTAGAACGAGATTCCGGCCTTGACGCCCTGCGTGCCGAGCTCGCCGCGGAGGGCGAAGTTCTGCGCGAGCTTGAAGCTGATGCCAACCACCGGGTCCCAGTAGAAGTAGCTGTCCCCGATGGTCCCGTTGTAGCCGTAGGGCGCGGTGGCGATGCCGATGTTGTACCCGAGCCCCAGACCGCCGTAGAGCCGAAAGGCCGGGGAGAAGTAGAAGGACCAGAGGCCGTAGAGCGCCGGCGCGATGTCGGTGATGCTCCAGTTGTAGCCGGGGACGCCATAGGTCGTGTAGGCGAGGCCGATGCTCGGTTCGAGGCTGAAGGAGTTGTTGATGGTCGGGATGAACCCGTGGGGCACGATGAAGATCTCGTAGCGGAGCTCAGCGCCCACTCCGAAGCCGTAGTACCAGGGTAGCCAGGCCAGCACGCTCAGGTCGGACGAGCGGTGCTGGACGGTCCAGTCGCTGATGCCACCGGCGGACGAAACCGGCGGCCCGGCATAATACTCGTCAGCGCGGGCGACCGCCGCCGTCGACGAGAGCGCTCCAAAGGATGCGAGCGAAAAGGAAGTCAGCGCCAGCAGGTGGATCAGGCGAAGGGATGGTTTGGACATGCGCCCAACCTAGGCACTGAGTCGCGTGGATGCACGCGTCAAGGCGACGGGGGGAGTGGCGGCAGGTTCTCGTAGCGGCTGTGCGGCGACGAAGGCTCCAGCGGATGGTCCGCCGGCGGCCCCAGCGCCTCGTAGATCAACCCCTGGTCGCGCTCCACGCGCCACAGCACCGGCCGCTGCCGCTCCAGATCACGGATGTGTGCCCAGCCGCAGAAGTTCTCG
>Ga0302324_100016230_pt1 | contig 14843 bp, 12 predicted proteins | sample Palsa_T0_1_FD_201949 | JGI IMG/M metagenome (GOLD analysis project Ga0302324, IMG submission 201949) | Peat permafrost microbial communities from Stordalen Mire near Abisko, Sweden - Palsa_T0_1 | ecosystem: Environmental > Terrestrial > Soil > Palsa > Peat permafrost | place: Sweden: Abisko...
CAGCGATAGTCGTGCATCACGATGTCAACGTGGTCGGGGTTGTGGAAGGACGCTGCTGAGCGGTCGTACGTAGCATCGTCGAAATTCCACTTTGGCGAAGCCTGGCGCCAGATGAACTTGTTGAACTCGTCGAGGTATTTCGCATAGCCGGCCTTGCCGACTGGGGTAGCGAAATAGTACTGGTACCAAAACAGGAACGCAGGCTCGGGTGGCCACGGCACCTGGTTGCCCGCCGGGCTGCTGATCAGATAGCCGCCGACGGAAACGATCGCCTTGCAGCGTTCCGGCCATAGGACTGCCATGACGTCCGCTGTGCGCGCGCCCCAGTCAAAGCCGGCGACGGTGGCTTTCGGAATTTTGAGTGCATCCATGAGAGCGATGATGTCGAGGCCAACGGCCGACTGCTGAGCGTTACGGAAAGTGCCGCTGTCCAGAAATGTCGTCGAGCCGTAGCCGCGCAGGTACGGAACGATCACGCGGTAACCCGCGGAGGCCAGCAGGGGTGCCACATCAACAAAGCTGTGAATGTCGTAAGGCCAGCCGTGCAGCAGAATGACCGCGGGGCCATCCGCGGGACCATCTTCCGCGTATCCCACATTCAGCAAGCCGGCGTCGATCTGCTTGATCGAGGCAAACGAGGTATGCGCTCCCGGCTTGACGTCGGACAGTGCGCGCGTCGCAGTCTCACCTGACTCTGCATACGCGAGAGTGGAAAAGCCGACCTGTGCGGCGGCCAGTGTCATCGCTGCAGTACCGAACAGAGAACGACGTTCGCGGTCAATTTCTTCAGACATTTTAATCTCCGATTGAAGAATGACTAGACGGATATGTTCCTGCGACAATCAGATCAGAGACGCAGGGCTGAAACGATTGCACTAAGGTGTCGGTCGCTACTTTTACGTGCAGAGCGCACCAAATCCATCATTTGGCGCTTGAGAGCATCGGCGCGTACTCGCCCAAGAGCCTGCATGGACGCACTTGCTTCACGCCGGCGATAAGTCGGATCCGTTTTGTTACCAACCCCACGCGCCGTAGGCAAATCCAAATCCTGGATTCGGACCCCACGGACCCCATGCATCCCAGCGCCACCTCGCATCGGAGTAGGTCTGCGCGGTAAGTTGCTGCTCGTCCGCTAAATGTTGGGCTAATTCGTTGGCTTTGTAGCGGTTATAGGCTTGCTGTGTGCCGACATAAAGACAACCGCAAACCAGAGCATCGGCGTACACATAGTGAATCCGGTCGCCGTTCTGGCGCATCACAAATCTGTTGGCCGGAAGTCGTGCCAACATCGCCTGCCTCGCGGGCGTGTTGGCCGGCTTGATGATGAACCCGGCCGCTGACAGCCGATCTTCGTGCTCTGAAACAATTTGACGCTGTGTTTGACAAGCACTAAGGGCGCCGACCGCCATCAGAGTGACGATCGCGGCCGCGCGATAGGCCAATTTACATACCTTCATAATTAACCCCGTCTGGTTGCTGGGTGACGAATCGCGAGCAGGCTAGCGCCATGTGGGTCGCATGCCATCAGTACCTTCGTCCAATCGCTCTAGCGCGACATATCGGGTTCGATGTCATGCGTAATGAAGGAACTTGGCCTAATCGTCGAAACCGTCGCGAAATGTACGACATGTTTCGAATTCAAATCGTCCTGCATTGACCTCGGTATCAGTCTCACGAGGAGCGCGCGTGCGGCCATTGCCTTGGGACTATGCGCGAGTCTGCTATCGGGGTGTCAATTGGCTCCCCCATACCATCCTCCCCGGTTTCTTCTGCCTGACTCCTATCAGGGCAGTGGACCGTTTCGCCAAGCGAATCCTGACGCCGTGCAATTACCTCAAGGGGATTGGTGGACCCTGTTCGGCGATCCGCTTTTGAACGATTACGAGGAACAGCTCAGGCGTGTGAACCCAACGTTGCACGCCGCCGCAGAGACTTATACTCAGGCACGCGACCTGGCCGCCGAGGCGCAATCGGGCCTTTATCCGCAGATCGGCGTCACTACAGGGCTCTCCGAGAACAAGCAGTCGCTGCATAGCCTCTATCGCCACGGCCCGGGCGGTCTGAATGAGGATGCATCGAACGTAGTCGCGGCAACGGCATCGTGGGAGCCGGACTTCTGGGGTGCAACGCGCAATCGCGCCCATGAGAGCAAGCGCCTGGCGCAGGCCAGCGCCGCCGACCTGGCCTTCGCCCAGTTGAGTCTGGAGGCGCAGCTTGCGAGCAATTACATCGCGTTGCGTGGGCTCGATGCCGAACGGGAACTGCTGCGCCAGTCAATCGTCACCTATCAACGGGCAGTGGACGTCACACGTCTTCGCACCGAGGGTGCAATCGCCTCGGGACTCGATCTTGCGCGCGCACTGAGTCAACTTCGATCCGCACAGGCACAGGAGACCGACACGCGACTGCAGCGCGATCTACTGCAGCATGCCATCGCCGTCCTCGTGGGAGCCAACCCCAGCAGCTTCTCGATCCCGTCGATGACCGAACTGAAGGTGCTGATCCCGCAGATACCGGTGGGTATTCCCTCGCAGTTACTCGAGCGACGTCCGGATATCTCGAGCGCAGAGCGTCAGATGGCGGCGGCGAACGCCGCGATCGGCGTGTCGAGGGCCGCATTCTATCCCAATGTGACGATTGGCTTGATGGGTGGCTTTCAGGACTCCGGTTTCAATCTGCTGAGCTTGCCAAACGATCTGTGGACCTTGGGCGCGGGAGCTGCGTTGCCATTGTTCGAGGGCGGACTGCGTCGCGCGCAGCTGCAGGCCTCATGGTCGCACTATGCGCAGACGCGCGACAACTACCGGGCGACCGTGTTGGCTGCCTTTCAGGAAGTGGAAGACGGCTTGAGTCAGACGCAGCGATTGACGGCCGAAACCGTGCAACAGCGCGAGGCTTCCGATCAGGCGGATCTGGCTCTGTCGATTTCGACCAAGCTCTATCAGGAAGGCCTCGACAATTTCCTGAGCGTGTCCGTCGCGCAGGTCCAGGCGCTCACTACTCGCACGGTCGAGATACAGATACGAACAAGACAGATTCAGGCGTCGATTGTGCTGATTCTCGCATTGGGTGGCGGGTGGTCGGCGCACGACTTACCAAGCGAGGAGCAGACACTGCCATTCGGTCCGCTCGACTATCACCTATCCAATACCAAGGTGCCATAGAACGTGATGCGCTCGGCAACTATCGTCGGTCGCACGCTGCGAGGAACTCGATATGTCTGAACTTTGGCGTCTCTCCGCGACGGAGCTGGCTCACCTGATACGTTCACGCGAGGTTTCCGCACGCGAGGCGGCGCAGTCGGCGCTTGGGCGCCTGGAGGCGGTGAACCCGAAGATCAATGCGATCGTCGAGTACCGGCCTGATGAGGTGCTGCGGCAGGCGGGCCGGATAGATGAGGCCCTGGCTCGCGGCGAGGATCCGGGAGCTCTTGCGGGTGTCGCTGTGAGCGTGAAGATCAATACCGATCAGGCGGGATTTGGCACCAGCAACGGGACACGGCTGCAAAGAGACCTGATCGCGCAGTCCAATAGTCCGGCGGTCGAAAACCTGGTGAAGGCTGGGGCAGTCCTTCTGGGGCGTAGCAACGCACCGACCTTCGCACTGCGCTGGTTCACGAGCAATCTGATTCATGGCGCGACCCGCAATCCGCGCGATTCTTCGCGAACACCGGGCGGTTCGACCGGTGGCGGCGCTGCGGCAATCGCGGCGGGCATTGGACACCTCGCCGTGGGCACTGACATCGGCGGCTCGTTGCGATATCCGGCGTATGCCTGCGGAGTGCATGGACTACGGCCAACGCTGGGACGGGTGCCAGCCTACAACGCCTCATCGCCGGAACGCACCATCGGTCAGCAGTTGATGTCGGCGACCGGTCCGATCGCCCGCACGATTGAGGATCTGCGTGGTGCCCTTGCGGTCATGTCGGCGCCCGATCCGCGCGACCCATGGTGGGTCCCCGCACCGCTGCAGGGACCGCAGGTGCCACTGCGTGCCGCGATGTGTCTGCGGCCGGCAGGAATGAGCATCGCAGAGGAGGTCGCGGCGACCGTGCTGGATGCCGGTCGTCGACTCGCCGATGCCGGATGGACGGTCGAACAGATAGAAGACACGCCACCGCTGCACGACGCAGCGCAGGTACAGGCGGAACTCTGGCTCGGTGATGGATTCGCGCAGCAAGCTGAGGCAGCCGCTCGCGATGGCGATCCGGGTGCGCTCGCCACCATTGCAGGTGTGCGCTCCAAGGTAGATGGACTTCCCGCCGACGTGGTGGCCCGTGCATTAATGCGGCGTACCACGCTGATGCGTGAGTGGCGAATCTTCTTTGCCAAATTCCCTGTGCTTCTTCTACCTGTGTCGGCTGAATTGCCATTTCCGGACAATCTCGATCTTCAAGGCGATGCCGGCTACCAGCGTGTGTGGAACGCACAGCTGATCTTGAGAGCATTGCCTGCTCTAGGGTTGCCGGCGCTGACCGTCTCTACAAACCTCATCGGCTCAGTACCCGTAGGGGTTCAGATCGTAGCCAGTCATTTTCGCGAGGATCTTTGCTTTCGAGCCGGTAAAGCCATCGAAGCGGCTGGCGTGCCGGCCTCACCGATCGATCCTTAGTACCAAGGTGTCATCGACGAGCCCGCGTATTGCCACTACTTTCGATGACTCGTGCGAAACCGCTCGTCGCCACAGATTTCAAGGAGTAGCAAGATGACTAGAACCGTCGCTGACCAATTTGCAGAAACACTGGCAATCGCCGGCGTGAAGAGAATCTATGGCATCGTCGGTGATAGCCTCAACGGACTCACTGATTCGCTGCGCCGACAAGGCAAGATCGAATGGATCCACGTGCGGCATGAGGAAGTGGCCGCATTCGCTGCGAGCGCCGAAGCGCACCTCACCGGCACGCTTGCAGTTTGCGCTGGTAGCTGCGGTCCCGGTAACCTGCATCTGATCAATGGCCTGTTCGATGCGCACCGCTCGCGCGTACCGGTACTCGGTATCGCAGCGCAAATCCCATCTGGAGAAACGGGATCTGGGTATTTCCAGGAGACGCATCCCGAATCGCTATTTAAAGAGTGCAGTCACTACTGTGAGCTGATCTCCGGTGCCAATGACATGCCGCGCACGCTTGAGATCGCGATCCGAGAGGCAGTCGGAAAGCGCGGTGTGTCCGTGGTGGTAATTCCTGGCGACGTCGCGCTGCGACCCGCCATCGAAGCTCCGTTGCCCGAGCCGCAAGGGTTGTTGCCTAAAGCTCCAGTCGTCGTACCCGCCGCGCCAGAGCTTGATCATTTGGCCGCAATCCTCAACAGCAATGCGCGCGTGACGGTGTTCTGTGGCTCTGGCTGCCAGGGTGCGCATCGCGAGCTGCTCGCTCTCGGGGAGCTGCTGCAGGCCCCTATGGTGCATTCGCTGCGCGGGAAGGAGCATGTCGAATGGGACAACCCCTACGACATCGGGATGACGGGTCTGATCGGATTCTCTTCCGGCTATTACGCGATGATCGACTGCGACGTGCTGCTGATGCTGGGCACTGACTTCCCATATCGCCAGTTCTATCCCAAGGTCGGCGATACCCGCATCGTGCAGATCGACATCCGGCCGGAGAATATTGGCCGCCGAACGCCGGTTCACTTGGGTCTAGTTGGCGACGTGCGTGCGACGCTGTCGGCATTGCTGCTGCGACTGACCGGCAGACGCGATAGCACGCATCTCATTCGCGCGCAGGAGCACTACAAGAGAGCGCGCGCTGGCTTGGATGAGCTGGCCTCAGGTGCGGGCGCCGGACGCATCCATCCGCAGCAGGTCGCCAAAGCCTTGAGCGATCATGCTTCAGAGGATGCAATTTTTACCGCCGATGTGGGTTTACCAACCGTGTGGAGCGCACGTTATTTGCGTATGAACGGGAAGCGAAGACTCGTCGGTTCCTTCTGGCACGGCTCGATGGCCAATGCGATGTCGCACGCGATCGGTGCGCAGACAGCATTTCCTGGCCGGCAGGTGGTTTCGATGTCAGGTGATGGTGGCTTCGCCATGCTGATGGGAGACTTTCTGACGCTGCCTCAATACAAGCTGCCGGTGAAGGTGGTGGTGTTCAACAACTGTGCGCTCGGGTTTATCGAGCTGGAGCAGAAGTCCACCGGCTTCATCAGCACCGGGACCGAGCTCGTCAATCCCAACTTCGCCAAGATGGCTGAGGCCATTGGGGTGAAGGGCATTCGCCTGGAGCATCCGCGCGACGTGGAGGATGGCATCGCTGCCGCGATGGCTCATGACGGACCGGTGCTGGTAGATGCGGTGGTCAATCACACGGAGCTCGCGATGCCGCCTTCGATCACGGCCGAAATGGCGAAGGGCTTCACGCTCTATATGGTGAAAGCCATTCTCAGTGGTCGCGGTGGCGACGTGATCGATCTCGCCAAATCCAACCTCTGGCGCTGATCGCACTGCGATGGACGGTCTCGCCCTGTTGCTGTCGCGAATTCAATTCGCCTTCACGATTTCGTTCCACATCATCTTCCCGTCGTTCACGATTGGGCTGGCAGCGTGGCTCACGGTGCTGGAGGCGCTGCATGTCGCAACAGGGCGACCGCTGTATCGGCAGGTTTTTGAATTCTGGCTCAAGATCTTCGGTGTGGCGTTCGGCCTTGGCGTCGTCACCGGCATCGTGATGGCATTCCAGTTTGGTACAAATTGGAGCGCGTTATCACGCCTCACGGGGCCGATTCAGGGCCCGCTGCTGTCCTATGAGACCTTTACTGCGTTTTATCTGGAAGCAAGCTTCTTCGGGATACTTCTGTTTGGTCGCTCACGCGTGCGGCCGTGGTTCTATTTATTCTCCACTGGGATGGTCTCGCTCGGCACTATGCTGTCAGCGTTCTGGATCATGGCGAACAATAGCTGGATGCAATGGCCGGTTGGCTATGCGTTGCGTGACGGCGTTTTCGTTCCGAGCGACTGGCACAAGATCCTCTTCAGTCCGGTGCTATGGGTGCGATTCCCACACATGCTGTTCGCATCGTTCATTACCGGTGCGTTTTGTGTCGCGGCAACCGGGGCGTGGTATGTGCTGCGAAATGAGTTTGGCCCGGAGGGCCGCCTTATGTTGCGAATGGGCCTGTACCTTGCCGCCGTGCTGGTACCGCTGCAGCTGTTGTTCGGGCATCTGACGGGCGACTACGTGCATGACTACCAGCCCACGAAGTTCGCGGCGATCGAAGGTCGTTGGCACGATGAGCAGCCTGCCAGCGAGATATTGATCGCGATCCCCGATGCCGCGCGCGAGTCTAATCGCTACGTCTTGTCGGTGCCCGTGTTAGGAAGCCTGATCGGCAGCTTGAGTCTGCATTCAAAGGAAGTCGGTCTGACGGATTTCCCTCGCGAGGACCGGCCTCCGGTTGCAATTCCGTTTTTCAGCTTCCGAATCATGGTTGGTTGCGGATTGAGTCTATTGTTCATAGCGTGGTCGGGCGCTTATCTGGCCCACAAGAATCGCCTCGAACGAACCCGCGCGCTGCTGTGGCTGACGTTCCTGAGTTTTCCGCTGCCTTTTATCGCAACGCTCACGGGATGGTTCACCGCCGAGGTCGGACGTCAGCCCTGGACGATCTTCGGCGCATTGCGCACAGCGCAGGCCGTGACTCCGACGCTGACCGCACGTTCCGCGTTCATCTCTCTGGCCGTGTTCGGTGCTATCTACGCGCTCATCTTCGTGTTCGGAACACTTTTTATCTATCGTCTGCTGCGTGCGGGACCAGCCGGCAGACTGGCTCTTAATGCTCCCGACGTCCTTGCACGACGGCTAGTGCCGCTCGTGGATCCATCACTCGCCGTGCGCGAGTAGGAGCCGGGTCATGGTGCTCTTCTGGATCTCGGTGCTCGCATTCAGCATTCTGCTCTACGTTCTGCTGGACGGATTCGATTTGGGTGTTGGCATCCTCTTCGGGTTGGCACGCTCTGAATACAGGCGCCGCGAGATGATGCGTACGGTGGCGCCCGTCTGGGATGGCAACGAGACCTGGCTGATCGTCTCGGGCGTGGTGTTGTGGGGCGCGTTTCCGCTCGTCTATGCGACACTGTTTTCGGCATTCTATCTACCTCTGATCTTTATGCTGGCAGGACTGATTCTGCGCGGCGTGGCGTTCGAGTTTCGCGAGAAGGCGCTGCATTTGCGCGTCGTTTGGGGCATTGCTTTCAGCGCAGGATCGCTCATTGCAGGATTCATGCAAGGCGTGATGGTCGGTGCATTGGTTGAGGGGCTACCCCTGAGTCACGGCGACTATGCGGGCGGTGACTTCAGCTGGCTCACTCCCTTCGCTGTCCTGTGCGGCGTGGGTTTGTGCCTGGGGTATTCGCTACTGGGGGCCTGCTGGCTGGTGCGCAAGTGCACTGGCGAGACGCAATCGTGGGCCTACCGGCTCATTGCGAGGCTTTCGCTCCTGCTTGGGCTGCTGTTAGTCGTTGTGTTTGTCCTCGCGCTGGCTTTGAACCTGCGAGTGATGGGCCGCTGGCTGGAGCGGCCATATTTATTCGTCTTCCCTGTCATCGGCGTCGTGGCCGCCATCGTATTGGCGGTGAGCGTGCGACGACATCACGTTCGCGCACCTGGCTACGCGGTGGCGGCGAGCTTCGTCGCGGCCTTCGCAACGTTCCCGATTACTTTCTGGCCCTACATGGTCCCGTTCACGATCACCGTAGATCAGGCGGCCGCGCCGCATGCCTCGCTGGCATTTATGTTCTGGGGCGAAGGTTTGTTTGTCCTGCCTCTCATGCTCATCTACACGATCATCGGCTATCGAGTTTTCCGCGGCGATGGAACGAACTCAAGTCACCACTGAGCATGTCGCATGACGAGGGCAACAGTAGTTGAGGAGGGCACCTTCGGCGGACTGGTGAGGTCTGCCTCGCCGGATCTGGCGTTTGGCGTGCGCCTCGCCGCGTCGGTGTCGCTGGCGCTATTCGCTGCCTTCTGGCTCGAACTGGACAATGCGTTCTGGGCGGCTGCGTCGGCAGCGGTCGTATGTCAGCCCAATCTGGGCGCATCGCTTCGCAAGGCGTGGTTTCGTCTGATCGGCACCCTGGTCGGGGCGGCCGCGATCGTCGCGATCGCCGCTCTCTTCACGCAGGATCGCGTCGGATTCCTTGCCGCTCTGGCGCTCTGGGGCGCAATCTGCGCACTGCTCTCCACGTTGCTTCGAAATTTTGCCTCCTACGGCGCAGCGCTGGCCGGATACACCGCCGCGATCGTGGCCAGGGACGCGCTGGGAGCGAGCGGAGGTGGGCCCGACGATCATGTGTTCAACTTGGCCTTGTGGCGCGCCAGCGAGATCTGCACCGGCATCGTTTGCGCCGGAGTGGTGTTCGCGCTGACGGACTTTGGCGCCACGCGCAGTCGGCTTGCCAACATGATCGGCGTGCTTATCGATCGAATCGGGTCGCAATTTGCCAGCACTCTAAGCACGCTCAAAGACAGTCGTGTCATTCGTCGCGAATTTATTCGCGATGTGATCGCACTCGATCCAGTGATTGATCAGGCGATCGGCGAGTCTTTCGAGCTGCGCTACGATTCGTCCACGCTCGCACGGACCGCAAACGGCCTGTTCAGTGCCTTGGCTGCCTGGCGTGCCGTGGACAATCATTTCTACCGGGAGGCGGTGGACAACAGCGCGAAGCCGGAGGTGCAGGACATTCTGCAGGCTCTGCCGTTCGCGGCGGGCCATGCCTGGGATGAATCGTACTGCGGGTCTCCGATCCACCATCCTGCCGCTCTGCGCGGTAGCTGTCTGCGTGCCATTCGCACGTTGCTTTCGCAGCCCGCCATCAGCGCCTCGCGACAGCTGCTCATTGATCAGACCGCCAGGGCGTTGCTCGGTCTGTCCGAGGCGCTCAGTGCGCTGGCTGTGCTGCTCGGCGATACCAATCGGCGGCCGTCGCGCGAGATTCGGCAGCGTGTTCACGTGGCCGACTGGACCCCAGCGCTGCTGAACGGCGTGCGCGCGTCACTGGCCATTGAGATTGCCGCGATCGTGTGGGTAGTCACCAGCTGGTCGGACGGCGCGCTTTGCATGACCTGGGGCGCCATCACGGTGATCCTTTTTGGGCCACGCGGTGACAATGCCTACGCCTCGGCACTGAGCTTTCTGGCCGGAACCTGTTTGGCCGCGGCTCTGGCGGCAATCGCGAACTTCGCGGTGCTGCCTCAGGTGCATTCATTCATGGGGTTAGCGGTGGTGTTGTCCTGCTACTTGATACCGGTCGGTGCATTGAGCGCGCGGTTTTCACAGAGCGCATTGCTAATGGCGATGGCGGCTAATTTTGTGCCGCTGGTCGCGCCCGTAAACCTGGCGAGCTACGACACGATACAGTTCTATAACTCGGCCCTGGCGCTGTGCGCAGGTTGCGCAATCGGTGTGCTGTCGTTCCAACTTCTGCCGCCGCTGACGCCGGCAGCGCGCACCCAGCGGTTGCTGCGTTCGACTTTGCGAGATCTGCGCAAAATGGCTGAAGGTCCGCTGCCGTTGCGGCCCGATGCCTGGCGCGGGCTGATCGATGCCCGCCTGGCGGACCTGCCGGATTCGGCTCAACCGCTGCAACGGGCACGCATTGTGGCTGCCCTGTCGGCCGGCACCGAAATGATCCGCTTAGGAAGACTGATCAGGCGGCTTTCCCTGAGCAGTAGCCTGTCGCCGGCGCTGAGGGAGTTAGCGCAGGGCCACAGCGTGCCCGCCAGTGTGGTGCTAGCGCGTCTCGAAATGACCCTGTCGGCTAAGCCGGTTACCCGCTGCATTAGGCGCCTGACCTCACACGCGCGCGGCAGCGCGCTAGCGTTGACTGAGGTACTCACCCAGCACTCAACCTATTTCGACGCGGGGCTGCATGAAACTCTTTGAGATCAATCTATTCGGGGTGTATGTGGCGCCAATCGCGTTCCTGATGCTACTGGCATGGAGTCTTCTAATCGGTTTGCGGCGCGTCGTCGCGCGTGCCGGCGTGCTGCACTATGTGTGGCACCCGGCTCTATTCGCGCTGGCCATCTACGTGATCGTACTGTCGTTGCTGGTACTCATGGTCTCGCCCTAGGGTGAGTGTTCGTCATGTCCAATGAGCACAATCAAACGACGAGTCGGTGGGGCCAGCGCTGGCAGCGACATGTTCTGCCCTTGCTGATCACCAGTGCCGCCGTGGTAGTAGCCGCCGTACTCGGTACGGCGATGTGGCGCCGCTATATCGAGGAGCCTTGGACACGCGATGCAACAGTGCGTGCCGATGTCGTAACGATGGCCCCGGAAGTTGCAGGTCGCATCATGGAGCTGCGTATCGCGGACAATCAGTATGTCCACAAGGGTGAGCTGCTCATGGTGATTGATCCGACTGACTACCAGATTGCCGTGAGTCATAGCATCGCCGTGTTGCATGAGGCGAAACTTGGCGCGCAAAACATGCAGCTGGAATCCGCGCGTCGCGATCGACTGGTTAAGCTCGACGCTGTCGCCCAGGAGCAGGCCACTAACTATCAGAGCAGCGCCAGCGTTGCCGGGGCACTCGTCGATCAGGTGACAGCCAGCCTGCAACAGGCGCGTGTGAACCTGGAGCGCACCCACATTCGATCGCCCGTAAATGGCTGGGTGACGAACCTTCTGGCGCGGCGTGATGACTATGCGACGGTCGGAAAAAATGAGATTTCCATCGTCGATGCCGAGTCGTTCTGGATCGACGGCTATTTTGAAGAGACCAAGCTCGGCCAAGTCTGTGAGGGCGATCGCGCGCATGTTCAGCTCGCCGGCTATAGGCAGCTGATCGATGGTCATGTGGACAGTGTCGCTCGCGGCATCCATGTACCGAACGCGGAACCGAATCTGCAGGGGCTAGCCACCGTAAATCCCATCTATACCTGGGTGCGCCTAGCGCAGCGTATTCCGGTGCATATCGACCTCGATAGGGTGCCGTCCGGCGTGCGTCTGGTGGCCGGGCTGAGCGCGACGGTACAAGTGATCCCGGGCGGCGGTGAGTGTCACATCAGGTGAGTGCTATGAGTATCGTTGAGCTGCCTATCCGGATCGTTACAATGCTCGCGGGTATCGCATTGCTCGCGTTCTTCCTGCTGTCCGCATCGCGCGCCGCGCTCGTGAATCGGCACCGCGGCGATTGGATTGCGCATGGCGTTGGACGCGTCGTGTGCTCCGAAGTGAGCCGGCTAGCGTCTTCGCGACGTCGTTATGATGCTGTCCAGGATGTGCTCGCGTGGATTCTGCCGCTGTATATCCTGTCTTTGATCGTGACATGGTTTCTGCTGGTGCAGAGCGGATTCTCTTTGATCCTCTGGTCATCGCACGTTGAGCCTGATCTTCTCAAGGCATTCCTCGCCAGTGGCTCGGCACTGAGTACCCTGGGGTTCGTCACACCGGTTGGGGCCGCAGGCCAACTGCTGGCGATCCTCGAAGGCGCCATGGGCCTGGGCGTGGTGGTTTTCTTCTTCACCTTCATCCCCGGATACCAGTCGGCCATCCAGACGCGCGAGCTTCGAGTCGCCTGGCTCTATGCACGTGGCGGAGTCGACCCAAGCGGCTTTGCGCTGGTGGAATGGTTGCAGCGCTCTGGCGACGGCGCAGATGCGAGCGATGTGTGGGCGAGCTGGGAGGAATGGTTTCGGCTTCTGGCAGAGACCGTCGCAATCGCACCGGTGCTGTCGATCGTGCCGACGCTGCACCGCCGGCAGTCCTGGCTAAGGGCGGCTGCGGTGATGCTGGATGCCGCCTCATTCTGTCTGGCAACTCTGGAGGGAAAAGGTCTGGCCTCAGCAAGCGTGTGCCGCACTACCGGGATCGAAGCCCTGAACGTGATCGCGTCAAAGATTCGCTCGAACCGGGCCTTTGGCGAGACCTCCGCATCGTTTCGATCCACACGTTCGGAATTTGATGCAACCTGTGCCCGCGTGGCGGCGCTGGGAGCCCCCATCAAGTACGACCTTAACGCGGCCTGGGAGCAGTATGTCGGGCTTCGTCGGGAGTTCGAACTGCCGCTATCGGATCTTGCGGCGAAACTACTGGTTCCGATGCACGCCGTTAAGTGACCCGCCTCTGTTCGAGGCGAGGCTGTGCGAACAGCGTTGCCAGGCGGTATCAGCTCAAGGCCAGGACACAGTCGATTTCAACCCGAGCGCCACGGGTCAGCTGAGCCACTCCAACCGCAGCTCGCGCCGGAAAGGGCTTGGAAAAGTACTGCGCCATGATCTCATTGACCTTTCCAGCGTTCGCAACATCGGTCAGAAAGACGCTGAGCTTTGCGACGTTTGCGAGTGAACCACCAGCAGCGTTGGCAATGGCCTTCAGGTTGTCGAAGACGCGGCGTATCTCCGCGTCGATGTCGCCGGTGACCAGCTGACCGTTGGCTGGATCGATCGCCAGCTGTCCGGACACGTAAACCGTGTCGCCGGAGCGAACGGCCTGCGAATAGGTACCAACGGCCTGCGGCGCGTGGGCGGTCTCAATGATTTGCAGGGTCATGGATCTATCTCCCTCAACGCCAAGCTAACCGTTCTGAATGACATGAACATTGTGATCTCCTGAAATTGGTAGAAGCAAACGGCGTCAGTATCACAACAGAGGAGCGCAGGATTATCGATTGCACGAAGGTGTCGGATGAGCCCGATACTTTTGGACAATCGATTCTGATATCGAGCTCTGATGTGATGGCACGAGTTCAGGAAATCAGGTTCGGTTGAGCCAAAGGAGTCCGCATGACAATCGATAAAGTGCTGTACACCGCCAAGGTTCACATCACCGGTGGCAGAGAGGGCGCCGCCAAGAGCTCGGATGGCCACCTGGAGGTGAAACTCTCCAATCCTGACAGCGCGAGCAACGGAACCAATCCAGAGCAACTGTTTGCTGCGGGCTGGTCGGCCTGCTTCTTGAGCGCAATGAAGATCGTCGCCGGCAAAATGAAAATCGCTCTGCCCGTGGATGCCACTATTGACGCGGAAGTGGACTTAGCCACGGCAAGCAACGGCTTCTTTCTCTCTGCCCGACTGAACGTCAGCACACCTGGTCTGCAGCGTGAGGTCGCTCAAGCGGTGGTGGCCGCCGCGCATAAGACTTGCCCGTACTCGAAAGCGACACGTGGCAACGTCGACGTTCTGATCAACGTGGTCTGACGAGTCGGACGAGCGACTGCTGTTCAACTAGAGGGTCTTGATATGAACGCGCATCGACTATTGCTTACCGCGTTGATCTTCTGGCCGATTACGGCCTGTACTGACGGCAAGGCGGAAAATGCGAGCCTGGTGGGTAGACTAACGCCTGAAACAGCTCAACTGGATATTGAAGGTGAGATGCCATCGCTGGACGGCGCGGTTACATGGCTGAATTCGCCGCCGCTGAGTTCTGCGGATTTGCGCGGCAAGGTCGTCGTAGTGGACTTCTGGACGTACACCTGTGTCAACTGGAGACGGACGCTACCCTACATTCAGGCGTGGGCAAGCAAATATAGTAGTCAGGGTGTTGTAGTCATTGGCATACACACGCCTGAATTCGAGTTCGAGAAAAACCCAGAGAATGTTCGTCAAGCAGCCAAGCAAATGAAGATTGACTATCCGATCGCAGTCGATAGTAGACAGCGGATATGGAACGCGTTCAGCAACGAGTATTGGCCGGCGCTCTATTTCGTCGATGCCCACGGGCGGATTCGGCATCATCAGTTTGGCGAGGGCAACTACGATGAGTCCGAAAGGGTCATCCAGCGGCTACTGGCTGAAGCTGGAAGCAACAGCGTGAATCGTGATCTGGTTTCAGTCGATCCGCGCGGTCTGGAGGTCGCGGCCGACTGGCTCGATCTGAGGTCTCCGGAAACCT
>Ga0302324_100016231_pt1 | contig 14843 bp, 13 predicted proteins | sample Palsa_T0_1_FD_201949 | JGI IMG/M metagenome (GOLD analysis project Ga0302324, IMG submission 201949) | Peat permafrost microbial communities from Stordalen Mire near Abisko, Sweden - Palsa_T0_1 | ecosystem: Environmental > Terrestrial > Soil > Palsa > Peat permafrost | place: Sweden: Abisko...
GCAATCTGCGCCTCTGCTCCACTTCCAAGGTCACGCTTACGGCGGATGCAAGCATTGCTCCCAACCTGTCCGCGGGCGAGGAACCGGGGCTGATGATGGCGCTCGATCATGGCGCGCTGGAGGCGAGCTTCTCCACCGGGCAAAATTCAGATGTGATCCTGACGCCGGATTTTCGCATCGTCATCAGTGGCCCCGGTACGGCCAGCGTGCAGGTGCGGCTGGGACATAATGGCGATACATGCGTGGATAACCGCGGTCCCAATGCTCCCTATGTGTCGGTGAGCAGCGTCTTCGATGGAGGCTTCTACCGCGTGCGTCAGGATCAGCGCGTGATGTTCGAGGGCGGCAGCCTGGGCACAGTGGTGGATACCGAAAAGGAATCGTGCGGTTGCCCGCCGGAGACTCCTGATCCGACCGGCAACTACAATGACTTTCCCCTGGCTCAGAGCGAGGGATTGGCTCCTCCGCCTCCGCCACGGCCAAATGCCACCGTGCCCGGCGTCATCGGCGCGCAAGCCACGGCGGAGTTGAGCTACAGCGGCAACAAGCCTGACGAGTCAACGGCCTCGGTCAAGATGGCAGAGAAAGTACTTCCGCCTCCACCACCGGTGCCAGCAGCTCACAAGTCCAAGCCGAAGCGTGGCTTCGTTAGCCGGCTGGGCAACTTCTTTCGCAATCTCTTTGGCGGCTAGGCCTGTTTCACTCGAGCCTTTTCAATTCAAGTGTCAACAAAACTTCGGGTGCCCCATCCTTTGTGCGTCCTTTGCACAAAGGGTGGGATATCGCAGATCTTCATCTGCCTGTAAACGGTTAGGCCAAAAAAGCTCCGGGCCTGTTTCTCTAGGCTTCGCGCGCTCTCTCGATTGCGCGCAGTACAGCCTGCGCCTTGTTGAGGCACTCCTGGTACTCGGCTTCGGGCACGGAATCCGCGACGATACCAGCTCCTGCCTGGATGTGGCCCTGGCCGTTCTGGGCAACCATCGAGCGAATGGTGATGCACGAATCCAGATTGCCGGAGAAGTCGGCGTAGAGGACTGCGCCGCCGTAGATGCCGCGCCGGGCCGGCTCAAGTTCTTCGATAATCTCCATGGCGCGCACCTTGGGAGCGCCTGAGAGCGTGCCGGCAGGGAAGCAGGCGCGGAGAGCGTCCACGGCTGTGAGGTCCTTGCGCAGCTTGCCCTCAATAGTGCTAACCAGGTGCATCACGTGGCTGTACCGCTCGACGAACATGAAGCGATCGACCTTGACTGAGCCGAATTCGCTGACGCGGCCCACGTCGTTGCGGCCCAGGTCAACCAGCATTACATGCTCTGAGCGCTCTTTTTCGTCGGAGAGCATTTCGGCTGCCAGCGCATCGTCTTTGGCCTCGTCGGCGCTGCGTCTGCGGGTGCCGGCGATTGGCCGGTACTCAACCTTGCCCTGATGCACGCGGACGAGCATCTCCGGCGAGGATCCTGCGACTTCCAAACGCGTTCCATTCTGAATGCTGGCGGATTTCTTCGATTTGGCCTTGTTGCCGGAGTTTCCCTGCGGCGTCACGCGCAGGAAGTAAAGATACGGCGATGGGTTGACGATGCGCAGCGCACGGTAGACGGCAAAGGGATCGACTCCCGGCTCGACGTCCAGACGCTGCGAAAGCACGGCCTGAAAGACGTCTCCAGCGCGGATGTACTCGCGGATCTTCTCGACTGCGGCGAGGTAGTCCTTCTTGCGGGTGCGGTGGGTGACTTTGAGCTTTCCCTTGCCGGTTGGCTTGGGCAGCTTGGGCAGCGGTCGCGCCAGGCGCTTTTCCAGCTTGCTGAGCCGCTTGATCGCATCGGAGTATGCGGCGGACGGAGATTGCAGCGTCACATCTGCAGTGGCGACGAGGTGAATCTCCTTGCGCACATGGTCGAAGGCAAGCACTTCATCAAAGAAGAGCAGGCAGGCGTCGGGAACATGCAATTCATCGGCGGCGGTTGCGGGCAGCTTTTCGATCTGGCGAACAACGTCATAGCTCAGAAAGCCGACCGCTCCTGCTGTAAACGGCGGCAGGCCAGGCACGCGCGCAGGCGAGTGTCCGCTGAGCGCCTCGCGCAACACGGCGAAGACGTCGCCCTCGATCTCGACTATCTTCTTGCCCTCGGTAATGGTGATAGCGCGGCCTCGCGAGACGATCCGCTTATACGGATTGAGGCCGATGAAGGTGTAACGGCCAACTTTTTCACCGTTCTCGACACTCTCCAGCAGGAAGCACTCGGGAGCTTCCCAGGCGGCACGCAAGAACGCTGAGACCGGCGTCTCGAGATCCGCCGTCAGGGTGCGAAAAACGGGGACGAGCGTGTGCTTCTTGGCGAGTGCCAAAAACTCCTTGCGGCTGGGCTGTAGCTTCGATTGATTTGGGTCTGCGTGCGCCATAACAAACCCAAGTGTAAATGGCTCAGGTTCGTTGATCGACGCCCGCCAAACAGAGCCCCCTTGCAATTGGACTGAATTAGCTATAATAGCTAGGTTAGCTAGTTTTGGAGGGTCAGCGATGATTACCATGACTTCAGTGGAGGCGCAAAACCGCTTTGGGCAGTTGCTGGACACCGTGCAGCGTGAACCCGTCTCGATCACCCGGCACGGACGGCCTACCGCGTTTATAGTCTCGCCGCAAGACATGGACGAATTGCTCGATTCACGACGCAAACGCGGCAAGGCGCTGACTGAATTCGAGGCCTGGAGTGCGCAGTCCGCAAAGCGGACGACCGCCGCCGCTGCTGCCCTGACAGATGAGGATGTCACGCGCCTGGTGCATGAAGCCAGGTGAATCCTATACGGCGCGTCGTCTTTGACACCAGCACCCTGGTCAGCGCCGCGCTCCGCATCGGATCAGTGCCACATCACGCCTTGTTGCAGGTGCTCGGCTCATGTGACCTGTGCGCAAGTTCGGAAACGCTGGCCGAATTGGAGCGGGTGCTTGATCACAAGAAGTTCGACCGCTATCTCGATCAAGAATCGCGCCAGGCCTTTGTCGCGTTGATACGTCGAAATGTCCAACTATTCGCGGTAACGGACGCTGATATGAAAGCCGCACAACCGTCCTGTCGCGATTCGATGGACAACAAATTTCTGGCATTGGCTCTCGCCGCCGAAGCCGATGCAATTGTCAGAAGCGACGAGGAATTGTTGGTACTCGATCCGTGGCGAGCGATAGCAATCCTGACACCAGCGAGATTTCTGGCGGGACCGGGGTCTTTGCCCAAGGCGGGCGGTAGCTGATCCTTGGAAGAATTAGTTTTGCAAATGGCCTGTGCGTATTATCGTCTAAGCGAAACGTCATAGCTAACTTAGCTACGATGGAGTAGAGTTTAACCCATGAGAACTGTCAACATCGGCGAGTTGAAGAACCAGTTGAGCGCCTATTTGCAGTACGTGCGCAATGGGGAAGAGGTTGTTGTAAAGGATCGGAATGTGCCGGTGGCTCGCATTCTACCCATCCAGGCGAGGGATTTCGCCGCGGAAGAGGCTCAGCTTATTTCCTCTGGAGCGATGAAGCTGCCCGAAAACGAAATGGATTGGGAGCTGTTCTGGTCTCGGCCAAAGGCAAATGTTCCGCATGACGTTGCAGTGCAGGCGGTAATCGACAGCCGGGGCGACCGGTAGATGGAAGCAGCTTTTTGGGACTCAAGTTCGCTGGTGCCGCTGTGCATCCAACAGAGGTCCACCGCGATTGTGCAGCGACAGATTGAGAAATACAGTCTTGTCGTGTGGTGGTCAACCCCTGTCGAGCTGAAAAGCGCATTCGCGCGGCTGCTTCGCATGGGCCACATGACTTCGACCGAATTTGCTTCAGCTCAGGTAGATCTGGATCAGCTGCGACACGCCTGGCAGGAAATCAACCCCAGCCAGCCCTTGCGCGACCAGGCGGAATCCTTCGTGGACCGTTTTCAGTTGAAAGCCGCCGATGCGCAGCAACTCGCAGCTGCGTTCATCTGGGCTCTCGGTCGTCCGACCGGGCGTGTCTTTCTTTCGGGCGACGTGCAACTGTTGGCTGCGGCCCGGCAACTAGGGTTTCAGGCGGTGGAAACTTGAGACCAGACGTGAGCTTTTGTAGAGGGCATCGGAGCGGACCGTGGATCTGATCGCAGTCATCGCGCAGCATGGGTACGCGATGACCGGAACTGTCCTGTTTCTGGCTGCGATCGGGATGCCTTTGCCAGTGTCCATCGCGCTGTTGGCGGCTGGCGCTGCCTCGCACAATGGGCTGCCCCCAGCGGAGGTTCTGGCCATTGCCTGGTCGGCGGCGCTACTCGGCGATCTGCTGCTCTACCTCGGTGGAAAGTTCACCGGATGGTGGCTGCTCGGCGGCATTTGCCGGCTTTCGCTCAATCCTGAGCAGTGCATATTTACCTCGGCTGACTCCTTTTACCGGCGAGGCGCGCGGACGCTGTTGTTTGCCAAGTTCATTCCCGGCCTTGGAACGATCGCGGCGCCGCTGGCAGGCAGCCTGCACATGCGATTGCGTAAGTTTCTCGTCTTCATGGCTTTAGGCGAGGCATTCTATTGCTCCGCGTGGTTTGGAACAGGCTATGTGTTCTACCGTTTTATCCGGCAGATTGTCGGATGGATAGAAAGTGCAAGCCATGCCGTGCTGCTGATTCTGTTGCTGTTAGCCGTCGGCTATGCGCTGACGGTCCTGTTTTATGGCTTGCGGGCACGGCGCTTCCGGCAGATCGATAAGATTTCAGCCGTGAATCTGCGCGACCGATTGACCTCTCTCGATCCAGGCCGCCTGGTGGTAATTGCCGACGTGCGCAGCCACAACTACTACGACTCAGGCATGCGGCGGATCAAGAACTCGATTCGAGTGGAACCGCACCGGCTACAGGAAGAACTGGAAGCTTTGCGCGATTTCATGGCGCAGGAGTGCGAAATCTACCTGTATTGCAGCTGCATCCGCGATACCACCAGCGTGCGCGTGGCCCACGCTTTGCAACAGGCAAACTGCCAGGCCACGGTAATTGAGGGCGGAATGCGAGCGTGGGTGCGAGCCGGCGGCGAGGTCGAGCCGGTGCCGGAATCCGATGTCCGCCATCTGCCCCGGTTCGACTAGGAAGCTCCGACTGGATTTCGGCTACCGGCGCAGATCGCGAAGCGCCATCATGGCCGCGTGATAGCCGCACATGCCGTGGACCCCCCCACCAGGCGGAGTGCTGGCGCTGCATAGGTACAGGCCTTTCTTCGGCGTCCGATACTGTGACGCGGTGGGCCTGAAGACCAGCTGCCCCAGCGTCATCGCCCCACCTGAAAGATCCCCACCGACCAGATTTGGATTCCAGGCTTCGAATGCGCTCGTGCTCCACACCTTGCGGGCCAGAACGCAGTCGCGAAACCCTGGCGCAAATCGCTCCATCTGAGCCTCGATCAAATCCAGCGCCGACCCTGCATAGCCATTGGGAACATGACAATAGCCCCAGGCCGTATGTTTGCCCTCTGGCGCGCGGCTGGGATCGAACAGACTCGGCTGCGCCACCAGCACAAACGGCTTTTCTGCAACGCGGCCCTTCCACGGCGCGCGCTCTGAAGCGGCAATCTCTTCCAGCGTTCCGCCTAAATGGACCGTCGCGGCACGAAGGCACTCCTGCGCCCGCCATGGAATCGGCTCAGAAAGCGCCCAATCCACCTTGAACGCGCCAGGCCCATAACGATATTCCTGCAGCTTGCGATCGAAGCCGGCGGGAAACTCATTTCGGGCCAGATGGCTCAACTGTCGCGGCGAGACATCGCAAAGAACAACATCGTACCCCTGCAATTCAGAAAGCGCACTGACGGTCCTCCCCAGCAAGATCTGGCCGCCGAGGCTCCGCAGATAGCGCGCCAGCGCCTTGGAGACAGCCTGCGCACCACCAGCGGCGATTGGCCATCCCGTCGCGTGGCCCGCCGCGCCGAGCACCAGCCCCACCGCCGCACTGAAGGGCGACTCCAGCGGTAGCACGGAATGCGCAGCGTTGCCAGCAAAGAGCGCCCGCGCCCGGCTGCCCTGAAAGAGCGTCCTGGCCAGCATAGTGGCCGGTTGGGCCGCAAACATTCCAAATCGAGCCATAAGGAACGGGTGCTTAGGCAGATGAAGAATCGGCCCCAAAATCTCCCCGCATAAATCCGCCCAGCGTTCCACCAGCGGCCGCATCAGCCTCGAATACGCCGGGCCATCCGACCCCAGCCCAGCCGCGGTCGCCGCCAGATCATGCTCCAGCATCACCGCTCTTCCGTTCTCCAGCGGATGCGCCAGCGCAGCAGGCGGCTCGATCCAGCGCAGGCCAAACTTCTCGAGCGGCAGCGACCGAAAGAAGGGACTGGCGACGCCCATGGGGAAAATCGACGCCCCCAGGTCGTGCCGGAAGCCGGGCAGCGTCACCTCCGCAGTCGAAACTGCGCCGCCGATCGTTTCGCACCCTTCAAACACGCAGACTTCCATGCCAGCGCGCGCCAGCACAATCGCCGCGCTCAGGCCGTTAGGGCCGCTCCCGATGATGGCTGCTCTGGTCGTAACTTCCCCTCGCACCGGCAGGCAATCAGGCCCGAAGATACCACGACCTGCCCCGCTCACCCCTAAATCAGCGCAATTCACAGAAAGATGGACGCGAATTGAGGGCCAACTCCACCATACTCACAGGGGTTACTCGCAATGGTTCCAGGACGAACGTTGCAAGTCACTTAGACCTCTGTGGGGTTGACGTGACCATTTCGAGGAACCTAGACTCGTCAAGTTTGGTCAGGGTTTGGTCTGGAGTAGCCGGTTCCCAGTCCTACCGCCATCGCGGGGGGCGATAAGCCCAGTCGCAGTATCAATTTACCGAACCGGAGTACCGTAACGCTGCGTCCAATAAGCTGTAGCCCCGGAAAGCAAGGGCCGATACAAGCTGCTGGACAGTCTCCTAAAAGGAGACCGGCGCGCACAGGGGCAACACCAGCCCGGCGCACAGAAATTGGAGAAGAATTCGCATGGCAACCACCATTACGCTCGAGCAGGAAATTAATCCCTGGGAAGCTCAGAGCGCTCGTTTTGACTACGCGGCACGCAAACTGAACCTCGATCCCGGTCTATGGAAGGTTCTAAGTTCCCCTTCGCGCGAAATTATCGTGCATTTCCCCGTCATGATGGATGACGGCAAGATCGAGCTGTTCACCGGCTACCGAGTCCAGCACTCGCAGGCTCGCGGCCCCGGCAAAGGCGGCATCCGCTACGCCCCCGACGTCACGCTCGACGAAGTCCGCGCCCTCGCTTCCTGGATGACCTGGAAGTGCGCCGTTGTGAACATTCCATTCGGCGGAGCCAAGGGCGGCGTGATCTGCGACCCCAAGAAAATGTCCCAGGGCGAACTGGAACGCATGACCCGCCGCTACACCTCCGAGATTATCGAGTTCATCGGACCGGAAAAGGACGTTCCCGCGCCCGATGTGAACACCAACGAGCAGACCATGGCCTGGATCATGGACACCTACTCCATGCACATGCGCCAGACCGTCACCTCAGTCGTCACCGGCAAGCCGCTGAATATCGGCGGTTCGCGCGGCAGAACGGAAGCCACCGGCCGTGGCGTCATGGTGATGTGCGATGAGAGCCTGCGCTATCTCAAGCTGCCCAAAGAGGGCTGCCGCGTCATCATCCAGGGCTTTGGCAATGTCGGCTCCAATACGGCTCGGCTCATGGCAGACGCGGGCTACAAGATCGTCGGCATCGCCGAGTACGACGGCGGCCTCTACAACCCCAACGGCATCGATGTTCACCAACTGCTGGCCTACAAAGAGCGCAACGGAACCACACTGGGATTCCGCAACGCCGAAGCCATGCCGAGCGAAGAAGTAATGCTCACCGAGTGCGACATCCTCATCCCAGCAGCGACTGAAAACGTCATCACCAGCCGCAACGCCGACCGGCTCCAATGCAAAGTCCTGGTCGAAGGCGCCAACGGTCCGACAACCGCCGTGGCCGACGAAATACTGGCCGATAAGCGAATCTTTGTCGTGCCGGATATCCTGGCTAACTCAGGCGGAGTTACAGCGAGTTACTTCGAGTGGGTGCAGGATCGTCAAGGTTACTTCTGGAAAGAAGCCATCGTCATTGAGCAGTTAGAGAGCATCCTGCGCGAAGCCTTCGACGATGTGGTGCGCTACTCTGAAGCACACAATGTCAACAATCGCATCGCCGCTTACATGCTGGCTATCGATCGCGTGGCATTTACCATCAAGCAGCGCGGTATCTACGCATAACCTCCAGTAGAAATGAACGGTCGGGTGCCCCATCCTTCGCCCTCTTTGCGAAGGGTGGGATTCACAATTGGCCGGGTGGCACACCCTTCTATTTTTTCTCAACTTACCACAGATTGGGTGCCCTACCCTTCCCCGTTTTTGGGAAGGGTGGGTGTCACAGAGGCTTCAGGGTGTTCACGCTTCCACGCCGCCCAGTGTGACTCGATCTCAACCGTGCACAGCTCTCCAGTGAGGTAGTGGCGAAAGCTGGCCCATGACCAGTCCTCTGGTCTCCCGACCAATCCGCGACGGACCGGATAGCGGTGCATGTACTTTAGTTTCTCGATCGTCTTTTCATGGTTCCAAACGTTGAAGTCGTAGTAGCGCCGTTGCCAGAATCGCAGATCTTCTGGCCTCTTAAGTTTTCTCGACGTTTGCTGTTTCAACTCTTGCAGGACTACCGAAAGTGGGGCTGTGCGCGGTTCGCTTATCAGCAAATGCACATGTTCGGGCATGACGACATATCCAGCGACGACGAAGCCGTGGCGATGCCTCACCTTTTCCAGTTCTTGCTCGAATATGCGGTAGCCGGATCGAGATTCGAGCAGCGGCTGTCTGCGATAACAACTGAAGGTGATGAAGTGGAAGTTGCCGGAGTGGTGATAGCGGATTAACCCTCGGGGCATGATGGACAGATGCTACACCCTACTAAGCGCTGGTGTTCAAAAACAAAAACAAGAACAGGGCTGGCCTTTGTGCACCCCACCCTTCCCAAAAGCGGGGAAGGGTAGGGCGCCCAGATTTGTGGTTGGGATAGAGAGTGCAAAAACTTGGGTCGGCCACCCGCTCCTACTGAGTTCCAGCATCGGGATCCTGCTTGTTCGCTTCCTGATTCGCCTTTTCTATAGCTTCTCTCTGGCCTGGGCTTCGATCGTCCTCCATACCAAGGATGCCGCCGAGAATGACGCCCATGGGACCTCCAAGGTGTACCGCATGCGCCATGCCCTCTCCGATGACATGGTTAGCGACATCTTCAAACACGCCGGACCCTTCGCCGCCTGAGGTGGGCTGATCCTGATGACAGTATTCCGTGTGCTGCGAATCGCAGAACATGGACTCGTCTCCCGGATAGGACGTGGGAGCGTCCTCGTTCGATGTTGGTCCATAGTCTTCGGCTGGAGGTGCCATGGGCGGATGCCATTCCTCGGCCGAATCGTCGGTGTCGCATTGCACGGCGGGGCTAGATTGGGTTTGAGAGGTCACGGACATGTTGGCTGTATTGGAATCGAAACTGGAGGAGAGAACCTTCGAAGACACGTCCTCGGCCTCCTTTTCCCAATGATCCGTGGGCTCACTGATTTTGAGGTTGCCGGGCGAGGATAGAGCGTCTGTCTGTCCGAGCCCCTGCTGCGCGACGTGTGTTAGTTCGTGTGCGATAAGTTTTTGCCCGGAGGTGCTTGCGGGATCATAGTTTCCGTCGCCGAAGACGATATTGTTGCCGATTGTATAGGCCTCGGCATTGATGGCCCTGGCCGAATCGGCTGCGCGATTGGTCGTGTGGATGCGAACCTGATGAAAGTCGTATCCGAATCGGGACTCCATGAGGGCGCGGGTGCGGGAGTCGAGACTGTCGCCGCCGGAACCGATCGCTTCCGATATGGAGGATGCCACTGCGCTCCCCTGTCCTAAGTCGCCTGGTAGATCGCCTTTGTTCGATCAGGCTTCCATGAGGCGTTGCACGGATCGATTCCCGATCGATTGCTGGAGTTGTAAGATCGGATGCCGGACCGATCTGCGGTTGAAAGCTGCTGCTGGGGCGACTGTTGCGGAGATGGACGCCGGACTGGTTCGTTGGGTGAGCGTTCGATTTGCCATTTAGACTCCTCCCCCGAAGTGTGAATGTGATGCGCAGGCAAGTTTAGCTCAGTTTTGGCGGCCCAGGTCCATTTCCTCTTTCTTGAACAGCGCTGAGGGTGCCCCACATCTCGCCTTTGAGATGTGGGTTTCGGCCAAGCCTGAGGCTCTTCTTGTGCCTGTCCACCAAGACTCGATTTCGACTGATCCGATCTCTCCGGAGATATAGTGACGAAAACTTGACCATGGCCAATCCCCCGGTTTTCCACCAATCCGCGAGTTACCGGGTCGCAGCGGATGTATTTTAGCTTCTCGGTGTGCTTAATCCACCTCAACGCGCCAGAAATCGAGGCCACTCAGCTTCAGTAGGCGCGCCTTGCCTTCGACGATGTAGTGAAACGCTGCGGTATCCGGCGTCCACGGATCTTCGCCTGCGCGGAACAGGCCGTCGCCGATGCGGGTGAGGTGCGATCCGAAGAGGATCAGCCGATCTTTCTGCACAAAGACTCGGGCGTCGCCACCCCATGCACTGTCGCTGCGATAGTGGCCTGCGTAAGAGGCATAGTCGTCTGGCACAGAGAACGTCCTGGGTCCGGAGTAGGCTTCGTTCGTATACCAGTCCGGGCCATAAGTGACTTCGACTACCCGAGGCTTGGGCGTACCGGTGTCTGCGCCGTTTGAAGCAATCTCGCCCGGCTGCTTTGCTGTATCGGGCTGCGCACTTTCCGCGTTCTTCCTGCCGAATTCAAACACATGATCGGAGAACTGTCCCGCAACGGTCGAAAGAAAGGTATCCTCGCCGGCGTGCTGCAGCAGGATCGTCTGGCCACCATCGGTGAGCATCAGGCGCTTGCCCTGCGCAGCGAAGGCTAGCTTGCGTCCATCGCTCGCCGTGAATGCGCCTGCGTACTCAGCCGCATGCTCAACCTGGTGCGGATCGGCAATGGAGGGCGGCTCAGGCAGCGGCTTTGCTTCATGCTGGGCGCGCAGCAGGCGCACTGCGTACTCCGTTACCGCAGTCGGGCGATAGCCTTGCATTGCGTTGATGGAGGCGAAGGCAGCGACGCCTCCATCGAGATCGACATGGATTGAAGAGGCAAAAGAGACCATTCCACCTGTGTGGCGCAGAATCTTGTGCCCATCCAACGTGTCGACTGCAATGCCGTATCCATAGGAGGCGGTGGGGCTGAAATCGTCAGCCTTGATATATGGCGTAGAGAGGAGTGCAAAGCTATCCTCGGAGACGATGCGGCCCTTTGGACCCTGGCCGTGGTTGAGCAACATGCGCAGATAGCTGGCCATGTCTGCTGGAGTGGACGCTATGCAGCCGGCGGTATCGTCCATCACCAGGTTGGGTGCGGGCGCCAGTCTGCCCTGTCGAGGATATACCTGATCGTCCAAGTAAGGCTCGTAGCTAGTTGCCATGCGATCTCGCGAGGAGGTGGTGATTACGCCGGTGGTCTGTGTCATTTCCAAAGGATTGAGAATGCGAGCCTGGACGCACGCGCGCCAGGTGCGGCCGTCGAGCTTGGCCGCCAATTCGCCCAGAATGTCGAAGCCCGCGTTGCAGTAGTGGAAGTGCTCGCCGGGCTTGAATCCCTGCGCCAGGTGCGCGGCAGGGTCGCTGGAGAAGACGCTCTGGTTGTCGGGCAATCCGGAGCTGTGTGTCAGCAGATGATGGACGGTGATCGGGCCAAACTCCTCTGTGATGGGCAGCCACGGCAGATAGTCGAGCACCGGCTTATGCACGTCAAGCTTGCCTTCATCGCGCAACTGCATCAGCACGAGGGCCACAAAGGATTTAGTGATCGACCCGATCTCGAAGAGATGGGAGGTATTGACCTCCTGCTTCAACTCGACATTGGCATAGCCATAGCCGATCGTGCGCAGAGTCTTGCTCGCATCCGTTAGGCCAAGCGTCAACCCCGGAGCATTCATTGCCGGCATGTATGTGGCGACGTAGGCGTCCAGTTTTTCTTCAACCGGGCTCGCTGCTTTGGGCATGGGAACTGCGGCATCAGCGGACGACGGCCACAGCAAAGAACTGCTCAAAGAGGCGTTGGTTGCGGCGACTGTGGCAACGGTTCCCCTGGAGAGAAACGCACGGCGAGTGAGACGATTCATGTCCATAAATTTTGCCTGAGTCTACCATGGCGGTCTTTCTGGCATAGGCCAAAGCCTATGCCAGATTTGCGGCATATGCACAAATCCTGCTAAATACAAGCAAACGTAAAGCAAAGATAATAAACAAGATACAAGAAATCTCACTTGCATTGCAGAAACTAGATTCTGCTGCCGAAATTGTTCCACGTAGAACAATTTCGGCCGTCACTCGACTGACGCATATAATCGGCCTAAGCTCAGGCGAACCGCCAATCCTGGCTTACGGACTGCATTTGAATCTGCCCAACTCCATCACGCTGAGCCGCATTGTCATGATTCCGCTGCTGCTCTGGATACTTTCGCCAGTCTTTCCGTGGAAAAACGGAGCTGGAGCACAGGAATTGCTGGCTTCCTTGCTCTTCATTCTGGCCTCGATCACCGATGGGGTCGATGGCTATCTGGCGCGTAGGCGTGGGCAGATCACCACCATGGGTATTCTGCTTGATCCGCTGGCGGACAAGATCATGGTGACTGCGGCTTTCATTGCCCTGGTGGCCTATAACCCGGCGGTGGTCAAGGTGTGGATAGCTGTGGTGATCATTGGGCGTGAGTTTTTGATCTCTGGGTTGAGGTCGATCGCCGCTTCAGAAGGGTTCACAATCCAGGCCAGCGATCTGGGCAAACTGAAGACTGTGATTCAGATTGTCGCCGTGGTTTCGGCTATTCTGGCGCATCGCTGGTTTCAGTGGGATTTCTGGGGGTTTATTGTGCCGGTCAAGTGGACGGCAGTTACTGCAATCTACTTCGCAACACTGGTCTCGGTGATTTCAGCCGTGGACTACCTTATAGGTTTCTGGACGAAGATCGATCATGCTGCCGTGGATCGGCGCAAATCGTTTGTGCTGAGCCGCAAGGGCGGTCGAAGCACCTCTCCGGTGGAGTGACAGAGCACGAAATAGGTAACAGAGAACAACAAAAGCCCCGGTGATTGGCCGGGGCTTTTGTTGTTGGTAACAGAGGTGGTTTAGACAGCGGCCAGGACGGGCTCCATTTCCCGTACCGCCTGCTGAGTCCGGGGTTCAGATGTTGGGACGGATACTGCCGGAACCTGAGAAGGAACGTGGACTCCGCGGGTGAGCCGATGTACGAAATGATACGGCGGCCACGGACCGGATAGCTGCATCTGGCACTCGCGCATCATGGCGCTGGTGGTCAGGTACTTGTTGTGGTAGCGCTCGACGCACTTGCGATCAATCAGATGGGCGATGTCGAGGAGCATTCTGCCGCTCTCCGTCATCCGGCAACTCACTTCTTCGTCCAATGGATTGAACATGCGGTGCATCTGAAAGCTGACAGCGCGGGCACGAGTCTGACGCTCGCGCTGGCGGGTGGCGCTTTCGCGCAGGCTGGAGAGGTACTCTTTGCCGACACCTTCCGAGATCGAGTGCTTGGCGGACAGATGCTTTTCGAACTTGCCCATAGCATCCATTTGTTCCTTGCAGCAGGCATCTACATGGATTTTGAGGTGCATCTCGGTTTTGCCATGGAGACGCTCAAGATTACCTTGAAACTGGCGCTGGTTGGAGCGGATGGACTTGCGCAGGCTCTCATCATCCTGAAAGACCGTCCCAAAACGGAACGGAAGGACTGTGGAGTGCTTGAAACAATCCGCGATAACACGGGCGTGGTCTACGCCGGCCTTCTGATTAAGGGTTTCGGCCGGGTTATGTTCGCTGACAACGATTGCAAGGTCACTGGCGGGGTAGAGGAAGACCTGGTTGCCACTGACTCCAAGTACGGATTCAAGTGGGATGGGTTTGCGATGGCGGGCTAACTCCGGGAAGGCTTGCTTTTCACCAATGCAGTAGGCATACCATGCCATAACGTAGACGCTCCATAAGGTTGCGTGGGTATCCGCAACCTATCTTCTTAAGTTAGTGAGGCCGAATAAATGGTCGTACCGGTCTGGCACTTGAGTTTCCCAGTGGTTGCTTGGGAGATGAACTAGGCGAATAGTAGTCCGTGGAAAATACGACTTGCAATCACACACTTATCGAAATCCCGAAATGGAAGCGTCAAAATCGAAGTTGTATTCATGGGGTCAATATTTTTTTCTACCATATCGAATCAGGCTCAAGTAACCGTATTCTTTCCAATGCTGACTGCTTTCCGGGTGTCCTGAGGGTGAAGATGAGCAGGACGGGGCAGATTGCCTGCAAAAATGTGTGAATTTGAGAATTCAGGGACAATCGAAATTGTCGAGAGATGTGGATTTGTGCGTCTGCGTTCTGGTTCGGGGGATGAGCGGGATGTGGAAATCAGCGAAGGATGTGCTGCAACTGGACCAGGAAGTAGACATTTAGTCCGAGTGAGATGGCCAGCAACACCAGTCCTACGATGGCAAAGGTACTCATGCGCCCACCGACGGAGCGCAGGTCTTCCATCAGCTCCTGCTGTTCGAGAGTATTGCGATCAGTGGCTTCGCGGACGCGCTCCAGCTGATCCTCGACGCGTTTGAGGGTGGTGCCCTGTTCGAGCACCTGGCTGCGCAATTCGCGATTGCTGGTGCGGACCTCGGCGAGACCGCGCTCGACTGGTTCCAGATCGACGTGAACCTGCGTTGGCGGCGGTGGGTGATGGCTTGCCTGGGGCACCATGAGCGCACCGATCGC
>Ga0302324_100016233_pt1 | contig 14841 bp, 13 predicted proteins | sample Palsa_T0_1_FD_201949 | JGI IMG/M metagenome (GOLD analysis project Ga0302324, IMG submission 201949) | Peat permafrost microbial communities from Stordalen Mire near Abisko, Sweden - Palsa_T0_1 | ecosystem: Environmental > Terrestrial > Soil > Palsa > Peat permafrost | place: Sweden: Abisko...
TCGGGTACTTCTCCTGCTGAAACTTGATCAATTTTTCCCGCACCAAACAGCGTAGATCCCAGGCTTTCGAGGAATCCGCCGCGCTCGACAAGGCTCGTATCTGCAGGGTGTGTTCGGAGACGTCGCTCACCTGGAGCACGCACACCTTTTGGTCCCACAAAGGCGTCGATTCCAGGATGCGGCGAAACTCGTGCCGCAATTCTTCGACGGGAGCTGTGTAGTCGGCGTAAATATAAACGGAGGCGAGAATGTCGCTCGTCCGGCGCGTCCAGTTCTGAAACATGTTCTCGATGAAAAACGTCAACGGCACCACGAGCCGTCTCAAGTCCCAGGTGCGCACCACGACGTAAGTGGTGAGAATTTCCTCAATCCGCCCCCACTCCCCGTTGACAACGACCACGTCGTCGATGCGGATCGGCTGCGTGAGCGCAATCTGCAATCCGGCAATCAGGCTCGAAAGGGTCGACTTCATGGCCATTCCAACCACGATTCCGGCGATGCCAGCCGACGCGAGCAGACTGGTTCCGAGCTGGTGAATCGCCGGGAAAGTCATCAGGCCGATGGCCGAAGCAATGACGATCACCAACAGGGCGAAGATCCTGCGGAGGACCGTAATCTGCGTGCGAACCTGTCGCGCTGTCAGGTTATCGGCGATGTCGGTGCGATACCTGGCATAGACTGCGTCGCCGAAAACGTCAGCCAGAAGAATAATCACCCAGGCTAGCGCCGCAATGACACCCAGGCCCACCGCATGACGGAGCATTTCCACCAGCTCGGAACGGACGGGAAGGGCAGGCAGGGCGAGAATGATTGCCAGCAACGGGAAAATCCAGCGCGTGGCCTTTTCGGCGCGCCGCAACAGCGAGTTTCCGATCGCTTCGTCCACGGGTTTTACCACACGCTTGGCGAGCGCAAAAAGAACAAAATGGACGATGAACGCCAGGAAAATAGAACTTGCCAGAATGATCGCAGGCCATAGCCATACTTGCCAATTTTGCCAGAGCTGCGCCAACGTTTTTGGTCCCTCTTTCCCGGAACTCGATGCTTCCCGAAGTCCGCCCAGGATTCGATGCCGTCGAAGCTAAACCCTTCGAGAGGCCAGAAAAGTTTCCTCCGAACATAATCGACTGTCAAGAGGGTTCTTAACTTCCAATTCCCTGTAAACAAAGAGGCGTTCACAGCCGAACGCTTGATGATTGCTGATAACCGGCGCGGCTGCTGAGAAAACAGAACTGGGTTGTGAGTTCCCGAGAACCTGGCGACTGCGCGACGCCCGCTCCGTTTCAATATCAGAGCACTGGCATCGAAAACCGGCTTTACCAGGCCCATGGAACCGGTGCCCAGAATCCGCTCTGTCTTCGGCTTGCCTTTCGCAGATGCCCCACCAAACGTCGCGATATCGACAATGGCGTCGGCAGTCCCACTTGACCCGGACGTGGTCGATCGCCTGCCCATGAACCAACAGGCCGAGGCGTTCGAGAGGGTTAGGGATTCGATTGGCGGGTAAGCAAGGACCTTACGAGGAGGATCGGGCGCGGCTTGATTTCGCTGCGCCCGATCGGAGATCAGCCGTCATTGTCCCCGCGATTGGCCCAGCAACTTCAGGCGAGCCGCGGCACTTGCGTTCTTCGAAAAATCATCGGTGGGTGCAAGGATTGACATCGGTGACCACGTCGACACAGGTGTTGCTGCCAGCGAATCCGGGTGATCGAGAGCAACACACACCTTGCTGGAACTTATCGTGTTGCAGCCGAGCTCGATTCCCGTCCCTGAAGTGTCAAGTGAGCCGGGCTGGTTTACGGTCCTGGTCGGGCATTGAGAAGTTCTCTCAGGCCCCCCAATTCTGCCCTCTAGTTATGAAGTCGGAAACGGCAGGCAAAAGACGACAGGTCAGGCCGAGCGTCGATCATCTTGGTCTGAATCCGCAGGTTCTTTCGATTGCCTTTCGGTCATGCTCGCAACCGGTGGTGGCGGCGCCTTGATGAACACAGGACGATAAAAGCGCAAGAAGCAATCATGGCACCGCACAGGGCGAAGCAGCAGCACAATTGCCGCGGCCTCCCAGAGGTCCTGACATCTGGAACCATAAATGTGCGACGAACCTTCGCAGTAACGACAACAGTTGCGCCCTATTCGAAGCGCGGCTTCCCCCGTCGTATTCCCGAAAGTCTGGCGCCCCTGGCTCCTTGTGAGCAAAGCGCCACAATGTCTGAGGAGGGTCGGTCCCTCCGATCGTGAGTTAACCGAGGAATGCGAAAAAAAACAGTTGCGCAGGAACTACGAGGCTCAACTTCGAAAGCAAGACTTGCCACGAGGACCTATGACACGCGAAGCCAGATTGCTATCCGAGATCATCCTTATCACAGTCCCGACGATTCAGTGCGGCGGGTATTTCCTTTTGACCTCATTGATGGATAAAGGCAGCGGTTATATCCACTGCGCCAAAAGTTTTTCCGTGTAGGACACGCCCACGCAGGAGTCATTGTGATTCTTTCGTTCGTATGCCAGATGCTTGCGGATACGGCGGTTCTTCCCTCATTCGCTAGTCGGGGTTCGAATCGGAGTGCCGCTTGCAGCGATTCCGATCTCCGCCGGATTTTTCTTTTCTAGCCGTCGCCGACGGCCACTCAAACCTAGCGACACAGTTTCTTGATCTTTGTCGGAGCTGTCATCCTCCCTTTATCAGTGCTCACTTTAGCGATTGGTTTGATTAGAATTCCTGCCTAGTTCGCTGAATTACAAGTCCTGTGAGAGACCCGAGGGAGGCACTACGACAGCGCGTCGCTTCCCGGTGCATGGGCCACGCGGGGTCAATTTTTGGGATGTGCTGCTCGGCGTGGCCGCGAGCCGAGCCAGTCAAAATGGGGCAGCAGCCCGACCGAACGCCGCTGTCCCGCTATACCAATTATTTATGGGCCGTTTTCACTTGTCCCCCATGATCGTCAACATGGGCCTTGGCCGCTTCCGAAGAGTGGTGGATTGCATGTTCGTTGTGGCCGCGAGCCAGGTGCGCGTGATGCGCAGCCGTTTCGTGTTTTCCTGCCTCGTGGTGCTTGGCGGCTTCTTTGTGATGGCGTGCTGCGTGTTCGTGATGCTCTGCTGCTTTGTGATGGTGCTCGACTGCTTTCTTTGACATAAGAATGAAGCTCCTTCTCTGGCTGCAACGGCCGGCAAACAGACTAGCACTCGAATGTTACGGGGAGATTAAACGTCGAACCGGTCCTCGCTGGTCCTACACCGATTGCCTTCTTCGGCTTGTTCCAGCGCAGCTCCCACCGCCATCAACGGACTTCACCTCAGCCCTTGAGGGTCACAAGACCCCCAAGAGCTGGATCCGAGAAGCTGTCCTTTCCGGTTTCAACGTGACCGGCAAGCCGGTAATTGAAAGTTGGGTCTCCGGCAACCGTCACGATCAGGTCATACCAGCCATAGAACTGTCGCCGCGCCAACTCAGCTCCAAACTTCTCCTCGGAGCCGAGAGGCCGCGTGACCGAGTTGCCCGAGTAGGCATCGAGCACGGTCACTTCGGCTTGAACGCCGGCGACATTCGTGATACTCCACGCGATTGCGCCACCACCGTGCGTATGATATTTGGAGGAAACGTCGAGAGCTGCCGCGCTGGAGCCGATGCTACCCTTGAAGTGACGCACGAATCCATTGGGGCCTTAAACCGAGAGATCACAGGACGAAGACTCGTCCCACGTATCGGCCAGGTGCTTGCCCGGTTCCACCGTGTATGTGCGCACCAGATCCGAAGGATTGCCAGAGCGCATCTGAAACACCACGGTCGCGCCACCCAAGTTGAAAAACTGCAAGGGGGATGCCGAAAATTGCCCTGACGTTGGTAGTCGATGTCTACGCGCTTTCAAACAGGCAGCATGAAGTGTTCGGCTCGTGTGTGTGGATGGACAGGCATGGTTAGCGTTCGCTCACGGCAACTCAGGATTCTGGACGCAGGCTGTCACGCACTCCGATTTGGCTGTCGTACTCATTGATCGGCCTCATAAATCGTTATTGGTTTACAAATGCTTGAGGAGGTGCTCCATGTTTGCTCCGCTACGTGAACTTTGGCTGGAGGATAAAGGGCAAGACATCGCGGAATATGCGGTGATGTTGGCCGTGATTCTGATATTGGTAGTCGGTACGGTGCGGCTGATCGGAAGCAATGCGAACAACGCGTTTTCTGCCGTAGCGAGTGCGATCCAGTAAGGCACTCGGAATTGACTGGGATCGTGAGCGTAATCGCGCGTGGCTGTTCAAAAACTGCCCTCATCATTAAAATGGCCAAAACAAACTTTGCACTGGCGGCGGGCCGAGCTTTCGAACGCTCGCCGCTGGGAAGCCCTGCAAACGACTTTCTCGGTTTGGGTAGACATTTTCCATCCCCCTAATTTGGGCTGTTTTTAAGAACTGGAGTTTTTCAACAGCCGGCGCAGAAACATGAAATCTGCCCTGCGAAGAGGGGCTTCACCGAACCGAGCGTTAGCGATTCAATTTGCGCCCTCGTTTCCTCAAAGGCCGCGACGGGACGCCGGACTGACCTTTTTCGAATCTGTCTAGGCTCTTTTGTAATCTCGTCAGGCCATCCGCGAGGAGTCATAGTTTCAGGGTGCCTAAGACTCACTTCCCCCAACCGCACCAGAACCATCGTGCCGTTCGTTTGCCGTTTCACAACATGGCTCCTGCCGCGATCCGGTTCGAGGACGGTCGGCGTGGTCTGGGCAAATTGCGGACAATCTCCTTAACCGGTGGCCTGCTTCGGCTGTCTAAACCGCTCGTTCCCGGGACACTCATCGAGGTGATATTCATGTCCAATGGTGGCCCCGTCCTCGGAATCGCAGAATTGCTGACTCCGGTTTCGGCCACCCTCAAGTGCCTGCAGCCTTTCAAGTTCATTATGATCGACGACGACAACTATCAAAGGCTAAACCGCTTGATTCTGTTATCGGTAGCTGTTGCAAAACGGGCTCAACACGCAGTGACCAGCGGGCAAAACCTGAAATCGCCTGGTTGCAACAGTTGACCCCGGAAAGTCCCGCTAACTTTCCTTCGGCTTGAATCGCTGGCCATCCGTGAGCTTCGAGTCCGATTTCTTTCCTGAATGACACTCGAGAAGTCTGCAAAGCAGGGGTTCCAGGCCGCGTCTTAGGGGGCATGAAATCAGCAAGTGATAAGGGAGATGCCTACGGGAGATGGGACGTGCCTGGGGAATGGCACAGTTTTTGGCGTTCTGGTGAAGACATCCTTATTATATGTAGCGGCGTGAGCGGCATGCCATTCCACACGATCTGGGTACGGTGGTGCGCCGGGCGACGCGCGGCGTCAAAGGCTGAGACCGGCTGGACTCCTCACGGCGAACCGGCGCAGGGCTCAACGGTCACGCAGCTAAAAAAGAGTGTCGGCAATGTGGCGAGGAGGCTCGATGCCAGAAAGTGTTTGTGGTGTTCCCGGAGTCGGGTCCAGCCGCAAGCGCGGGAGGTTGAAGCGATTAAAACTGGAGCTCATGCGCGACGGTTCGCTGTGAACGTGGGAACTGTAGACAAACCTTGGGCCGCGCTGGACGGCCCGAGGAATCGCCAAGTGGCTGAGACCAAAACTCCCAAAATCGGTCATTCGAAGCGAGAACCGCCAAAGCTTGAGGTCGCGCAGAAAGTCCTTAAAAAGTCCATATGCATTTCCCAACCGAGAGCTGATTATCGTACACGGGGGCGGGAATGACCGATGGAGTGTCGTTCGACTGCGTCGTTGGCGAAAAATCGCCATGAGGTGATACCATGCCTGCGCGAAAGGAGTCGCCCCGTGTCTCAAGAATTTCGTCCTTTCCCCGTGGCAGTCATCTTTTTTCTTCTGCTTTGCCCTCTCACCAGCATCGGTCAGGAAAATGCTAATCGGCTGGAGCCCTTGGATGTTTTCTCGGTTCAGGTGGCTGCCGATCCGCGAATCTCACCCGACGGCAAACGCATCGTCTACGTCCGCCAGTCTGCGGAAGTCGCTTCCGATCGCCGTGTCTCCAACCTCTGGATCGTCAATTTCGATGGCTCCGAACATCGTCCCCTCACCACCGGCGCTTATAGCGACTCTTCCCCGCGCTGGTCCCCTGATGGCAGTCGTCTCGCCTTCATTTCTGACCGCGATGGCAAGTCTCAAATCTATGTTCGCTGGATGGATTCGGGCCAGACGGCCAAACTCACAGACGTCGAAAATGCTCCTGCCGGCATTTCCTGGTCTCCTGACGGAAGGCAGCTCGCTTTCACCTCGCTCGTCTCCTCCACTCCTCCAAAAATCGCCACGCTTCCCGCTGCGCCCGAAGGCGCCAAGTGGGCCGACGCACCCAAGGTTTATGAAGATCTCATCTACCGCTTCAACGGCCCTGGATACCTGAAACCGGGCTACTCGCAAATTTTCGTCGTAGCCGCAGACGGCGGTGCGCCGCGTCAACTCACTACCGGCAATTTCCCCCATGGTCCTGGTGTCGGCGATTTTGGTGGCTCCTATGCCTCCTGGGCTCCCGATGGAAAGGCGCTCATCTTTTCCATGAATGGCACCGCAAACTACGAATACGAACCCCTCCACACCGAACTCTTCGAAATCCGTGTGGCTGACGGTTCCCTCACACAACTCACGCATCGCAACGGTCCCAACCAGTCGCCGGATGTTTCCCCAGACGGTAAACTCATCGCCTACACCGGCTTCGATGACCGTTACCAAGGCCATCAGACTACGTACCTATATGTTGCCAACCGCGATGGCAGCAATCCCCACCCGGTCACCTCCAAACTCGATCGCGACGTGTCCGATCCCCGCTGGGCCGCCGACGGCAAAGGCATCTTCTTCGCTTATACCGATCAGGGCGACACCAAGCTCGCCTACTTACCCTTGGACGGTTCATCCAAGGTTCTCGCCGATCATCTCAACGCGGGCGGCAAATTCAGCATCGCCAAGAATGGCTCCTTCTCCATCCAGTACGACACTCCCTCCGATCCCGGCGACGTTGCGGTTGCCTCTCTCACAAGTCCCAAACTCGATGTCCTCACTTCTCTCAATCGCGAACTCTTTAACGGCAAGAAACTCGGGGCCGTCGAAGAACTCTGGTACGACTCTTCCTTCGATAAACGAAAGATTGAAGGCTGGATCATCAAGCCGCCTGATTTTGATCCCTCCAAGAAATATCCCCTGATTCTGCAGATTCACGGCGGTCCCTTCTCGAACTACGGTGATCGGTTCGACCTCGACGCGCAAATCTGGGCCGCCAAAGGTTACGTCATCCTCTACACCAACCCGCGGGGCAGCACCAGTTACGGCGAAGAGTTCGCCAATCTTATCCACCACGCCTATCCCGGTAATGATTTCCAAGACCTCGACTCCGGCGTCGACTCGATTCTCGCCAAGAACTACATCGATAAGGACAACCTCTTCGTTACCGGCGGCTCGGGCGGCGGTGTTCTTACCTGCTGGATGATCGATCACACCGATCGTTTCCGCGCAGCCGCCAGTCTCTATCCCGTCATCAACTGGTATAGCTGGGTCCTGACCTCCGACCTGCCATCTTTCGGCGCACAATACTGGTTCTCCGGCAATCCCTGGGATTACACCGACGACTACATGAAGCGCTCGGTCATTTCTCTGGTGAAAAATGTGAAGACGCCCACTTTGCTGATGACCGGCGAGGAAGACTTTCGCACTCCTATATCCGAAGCCGAGCAATACTACGCGGCCCTCAAACTCCTGAAAGTGGAGTCCGCTCTCGTGCGCTTTCCTGGCGAACCGCACGGCCTCAGCCGCCGCCCGAGCCACCAAGTCGCCAAGGTCGTCTACACCCTCAACTGGTTCGAGGCGCACCGCAAGAAACCCTGACCTTTTTCGGGCTACTACGCCGTGGCGCTAGGATGGTCGGCACTCCTTCTTGTGAGCGATGTCCGGACACCGCTGGAATGATAGGTATCTCTTCCGTTACGATCGCTTCCACGTACTCAATGGTATAGAGACAAGAGGCGGCATGAGTACACTGATTCAGGACTCGCGTTATAGCCTCCGCGCGCTACGCAAATCACCCGGCTTTGCCGCCGTAGCCGTCCTCACGCTCGCCCTCGGCGTCGGTGCGACCACGGCGATTTTTACACTGGTACAGCAAGTGATGTTGCGCTCGCTGCCGGTGGCACAGCCCGAGCAGCTCTGGCGCATCGGCGATGCCGTCCACTGCTGTTACTCGAGCGGATACACACAGGGCGATGGCAGCTTCCTGCCGCAGAACGACTGGAGCCTCTTCTCGTGGGAGGCGTACAAGCTTTTTCGCGGCGGCACTCCCGCTTTTGCGCAACTGGCTGCGTTCCAGATCGGTGAGGCTAACGCCCACTTAAGCGTGCGGCGCGCCGGCTCGCAAGCGCCTGTCGCAACGGCTAACGGTGAGTACGTCTCCGGCAATTTCTTCGAGACGTTTGGCATTTCCGCGTGGCGCGGGCGTCTTTTCGCCGATGCCGACGACCGGGAAGGCGCGCCTCCAGTCGCCGTGATGAGCTTCCGCATTTGGCAAGTACAGTGCGGGTCCGACCCGTCCGTGGTCGGAGCGGCATATGATCTTAACGGTCAGCCATTCACGATTATCGGCATCGCGCCGCCGGGCTTCTTCGGAGCAAAGATCGCCGACTCGAATATGCCGGATGTCTGGCTACCCCTGACGACGGAGCCCCTGATCGCCGGAGCAACTTCGCGCCTCAGGAATCCGCGACTGGCTTGGCTCGACCTGATCGGGCGCGTTCGTCCCGATGTGAATCCGCATACTCTGGAGGCGCAGCTCGAGGTCGAGCTTCACCAATGGCTCGCAAGCCATGAGCCGGATATGACCTCGCAGGAAAAACTGTTGTGGGAAAAGCAGAGGCTGCGCCTCACGCCTGGCGGCGCGGGCGTTTCCCTGATGCGCGAAAAGTACAAGGAAGCTATATGGCTGCTGTTGATGGCCGCCACCTGCGTGTTGCTGGTGGCCTGCGCGAACATCGCCAACCTTCTGCTGGTGCGCGGCCTGAAGGATCGGCATCAGACGGCGCTCCGCATTGCTCTCGGCGCGTCGCGTGCGCAGTTGATGCGCAAGGCGCTGATTGAGAGCCTCACCCTGAGCGTATTCGGTTCCGCCGTAGGCGTCGTCATCGCGTACGCGGGCGCAAGGCTCATCCTTCACCTTGCGATCACCGGACCGGACACCTGGGCGCCTGTGAACCCCACTCCTTCGGTTCCGGTGCTGCTCTTCGCGTTGGGAATTTCCGTGATCACCGGTGTGGCCTTCGGAATCGCTCCCGCGTGGATCGCCTCGCGCGCCGACCCGATCGACGCGCTACGCAGAGCGAATCGCCCGGTGGCTGGCGGTCGCGACGTCTTAAGAACGGTTGGAGCGCAGAAGACGTTGGTGATCGTGCAGACGGCTGTGTCGCTCGTGCTGCTTAGCGCAGCAGCGATGCTCGGCCAGAGCCTGCACAATCGGGAGCGCCAGGATTTCGGATTCGTTACCAACGGCCGGTATTTGGTCGGGATCGATCCGAGACTCTCGGGCTACAGGCTGGAGCAACTCGTTCCGCTGTTCCGCGAAATCGAAGACCAACTACAGTCCATCCCCGGCGTGCGCATGGCGGGCGGCGTACTCGAGGCGCCGCTTAACGGCTGGGTTTGGCCTCATGACATCCATGTGGAGGGTAAAGCCGAGGAAGAAGGCTCATCGGGTTGGACTCGCGTAACACCGGGATTTTTCGAAACCCTCGGGGACAAGATCGTGATGGGACGGCCCATCAGCGACGAGGACAATGCCAATACGCGGCCGGTGGCTGTGGTCAACGACACGTTTGCGAAGAGGTTCTTCGGCAAGCAGAATCCCATCGGGCAACACTTCGGTCCTGTCCCACAAAGGAACGCGGGAATGTACGAGATTGTTGGCGTCGCGTCCGACGTGGACTTCGGGAATGGTTTGGAGCCCATGTATTTCCTCCCGGAGACACAAAGCACCCAATTCGATGACCCAGAATCGGAAGAGCGCGAAGTATCGTCGCATTTCCTGTACAACGTCGTGATCTGGGCGCCGGGAAAACCGCCGGGGCTAGAGACGCAGGTGAAAAGGGCGCTGGCGAATATTGATCCGAACCTGCTGATGCATGGCGTTCAGTCATATTCGGACGTCATTCACGCGGATTTTGCGCAGCAGACCATGATTGCCAGCCTGACGTTTCTGTTTGGAGCCGTCGCTCTTGTGCTGGCCGCCGTCGGCCTCTACGGCGTGACAGCCTATAGTGTAGAGCAACGAACAAGAGAGATCGGCGTGCGAATGGCGCTGGGCGCGAATCGCCGTTCGGTGTTGGCTATGGTGCTGCGCGAAGCGTTCTCGCAAGTGGGCATCGGACTGGTGCTGGGGATTTCGGGCGCGATCGGCGCAGGGCATCTGATCGCGAGCCAGCTTTTCGGCGTGCAACCGTGGGATCCACGGATGCTGTCAGGTGCCGCGCTGGTCCTTGCGTTTGCTGCTCTTACCGCTGCGGTCGCTCCCGCGCGCCGAGCAACCAGTGTGGATCCCATGGTTGCGGTACGGTACGAGTAACCTTCGCAGACGGTATCGAACTGCACTGAAAGGCCGGACGATTCCCGTTCGATGTAAATTCCGTGCACTCAAAAACCGGAAAACCATTTCGAGTTGTACTTAAAGGATCTTGATGACAAAGTTTCTGTCTTCACACGATTTAATTTTGCGGACGTTGAAACCTTCTTGATTCGCGAATTGAATTGGTGCCGCGCAGGCGACTCATCGACAGGGTTATAATCTGGGAATCTTGGAGATGGTCCCGCGGAGGATTCATGCGAGCCTCGAGCGTGCTGTCCCTGCCTGCTCTATTTCTTGCGTCCTGCCTTGTTTGTCAAGCGCAGGAACAGACATCACTCTACATCACTCAGTGGCAACTGGCACCTGACCGGATCGTGGAATCCTACGGCGAACCGATTGATCCTTTCCCTTGGCGTAAATGGAGACAAAGTGATCGGGCAGGGTGACCTTCAATTTCATTGCTCGGCAGGTTCAGGAGTCGGGGTTACATTTTCTGTTCACGGTCAGATCGCCTCTGACGGGACATTCCTTCTAGCCGATTCCGACGACCCTAAAGCGGCTGAAGAGATTTCCATTCGCGGCAAGATTCCAGAACCGGGATCGGGACAATGGTCGGGCAGCTTCCGGTACTTGAGAGAAACAAGGAAGTGTCCGACGGGCGTTTCCGGTGATTTCGTCGCCACGCCACTGCCTTCTCTCAAGGGAATCTATTCGGGGACGCTTCTCCTAATGGATCAGTCGTCCGTCGCAGTGACAGTGGACATCAACCAAGGAGAGTTGGTCACATTTGAATCTGAACCGGGCCACGTTCGAGGTGAATTACCGCTGAATGGCACAATGACGGTGAACGGCTCCATATATCCTTCAGGAACCTTGACGGCCGATGCCTCGCATGATTTTTCGAGCCGGATACAAGGCGATGAATTGCTGCTGATCTTTCCTTTGGATAATGGTGCCCAGGTCATGCTCACCGGAGCATATACCGATGCCAGCGAGAATAAACTTCGTGTGCTACTGAGTTATCTGGGCAGGGACGTAGGAGCGGCAGGCTTTCTCACCCGGCGCTTAGGCACCCAATGAACTCCTCGGTAGTGGATGCAAAACCGCAATTTCATTTTTGATCCGGGCGGCGTCGGCCAAATTCTCAAGGAACGCAAAAGTCTGTTTCAACAGTTGAGTGCGCGATCAAGAGTGGCTTGTTAAACTGATCCGTGCTCTTCTGGCTCGCAACCGTCGGGCGTTACTCACTCGCAGCGTTCGTAGCACTCTTGCTCTCGATCGTGATTTCGATTCTTGCGACCCTGCCCTTCACACACCCGAACGATGATCTTGGAATCGTTTCCTTTGGATTTGATTTTTGTAGCGACGCCAGCCTGTGCCTTCCCCTGTGCCTTGGCATCACCGCTGAACTTATCGAGCGCAAGGTTCTGTCGCGCCGATTTACACGGTCCAAGGCCCTCTTGCGTTCTCTATTGGCTTTGCCGATTTCGGCGGACCTGCCTACGCTGCTTTGTCTGTGGCTCCGTTCGTAGAAAATCGCCGCCCGGTGCATTGGGTTGAGAAAGAAATTCTGGCCTACGCTTTGTTTGCCGCCTCGGCATATGTCGCCTTGCGCATCAGGAAGCAACCGCCGCAGCCAGCTCAATGAGGAAGGCAGAGAGCCGTCCAAATTGGCGAGAAATCGCTCAATGACCGGCCGTCAAAACGCGAAATCGCCTGATAGCGACCGTTGACCAAAACTCAAGCAGATCGCGACGTTTGAAATAGGGGGGCCTTAGTGGGATGATTGTGCTGCGATCTACGGCTCGACAGCGATGAAATTTCCGGAAGGTCTAATCTCGCGCCGCTCTGGCAACGTACTTTGTTTTCCGCAGAACGTCGGGAAGGACGATTGTAGACCGGATACCACCGTTTCCCACCAGCGCTGTCCCCCTCCTGTACAGCGGACTTGCATCACTCCCGTTCGCTTTCCAGCCACTTTTCACGAAGATCATTGGTCACAATATCCGCGATGTCTATCACTTTCCGAAAAGAGCGGACGGCCTGGAATTTAGCGAGTCATGGTGGATTGCCCGTTGGCTAGGTCCGATTCAAAACGTCATCTTCATCCTTTTGCCAATTGGTGTCGTCTGGGCTCTGGTCAACGCAGCCATAGACCGCGACCGCAAGCGACCGTGATGAGGCCACCCAGTTTCTGGCCCTCTCCGCGGCGCCGTGCGGCGTACTTCTCGTCCTCTCGGAGGAACTCGATCGCGGAATTGCCTACCGTCCCCTGCGTCTCTGCGATTTTCCTGAGAGTCTCGCCTCTGTAGTAGGCTTCCCTTTCCCGGCGCCGCTCCCTCGACCACACGGCCACGGCTATGAATGAGAACGTTGCAATGACGATGCTCAGGAATAAGAGTTTAGGCACAATCTGACTCATACTTACATCCTCCTCGGTGCAATCTGTTCGCTGCATTCAGTGGGACAGGGTTAAGCAATCCTCGGTTGCGTTTTTTTTTAGACGCCTCAGCTCGAAAGAAAATGCAACCGTTCCCGTCCCGGGTAGGTCGTACTTGGAAGGAGCAAGGGTGGGCGCTGCCGAGGATCAGACATGTGTCGCGAAAGTGCTGTCCGGGGACAGCTCCACTTTCGAGGGCATTGTCCGCCGCTGGCAGGGACCGCTCGTGAATTTGGCGTATCGGTTTTGCCGGGACCGTGGCCGGGCGGAGGAACTGGCCCAGGAGGCGTTTCTGCGAGCCTATCGGTCACTTGACCGGTGGCGCCGTGAGGCAGCTTTTTCGACGTGGCTCTTCGCGCTGGCCACGAATTTGTACTGCTCCGAGCTGCGGCGGATTCCCGTAAGAACAGTGCCCCTCGACGACGTCGCTGAACCTAGGGACCTTCGAGGCGCGGACCGTGGGCTGGAGAATGAAGACCGGGATCGCCTCGTGCGGCGCGCGGCATTCGCCCTTCCGCCGAAGTATCGGGAGGCCCTAATTCTTTTCTACTTCCACGACATGGACATCCCCTCTACGGCGCGGAGCCTCGGCTTGCCACAGGGAACGGTAAAGGCTAGATTATCCCGTGGGCGGGAAATGTTGCGCAGCAAACTTTCACAACGCTTGGTATCGTTGCAACTGACCAAGGAGGCTTGATGAGAGATGACGACCTGGATCGGATTCTGTACAACGAGCAGGTGATCGTTCCCTCCTCCGGCTTTGTTGTCGCAGTGATGGATGCCGTTCGACGTGAGAGCCTGGCACCGTCCCCAATTCCGTTTCCCTGGAAACGCGCCTTGCCAGGACTTTTTGCCGCGGGCGTCGCGCTCGTGTCAATCTTCGTAGCAGGCATTGCGATGTTCATCCAAGGAACAACATCTCAGCTATTCATGTCGCAGTTGCAATCCCTGTTCGCCCCGATCTTTGAACGTTGCAATACTCTGGGCGCAGGTTGGATCACTTTCGCATTGATCGTTAGCATCGCTTCTGCGAAACTTTCGATGCATCTTGCCACTCGCAAAACGCGGATTGTGGATAAGGCCAACGCTCGATAAGCTGGAAGATTGACAGCGAACCGCAGCGACCATTTGTTTGGCTGTAGTCCACCGAATCCCCTTGCAGAGCGAAGAGATATCGGGGGTGACGGTATAATGTTGCCGTTCGGAACAGCGGTAGAGATCAACTAGACGGAGGCTTTTATGTGCGGTTCGACGCGCGTTCTTGCTGTTTTAGTTTGCTCGTTCATGATTGTTGGTTTCTCACCGGCCCAGAAAAGCACCTCATCTAACGAGGCCGCCGAAAAGAACGGCTTGTCTGACGCTTCCTACATCGCCAAGGCGCTCACCGCAGCTCCCCCTGGAGTCGCCAAAGCCGCTGGCGTTGCGCGAATCGACAAAAGTGGCAATGTGCGAACGTTGCGCGAAAGTAAGAATGGATTCACCTGCCTGATCATGCTCAACGACATCATGTGCGCGGACGCCAACAGCATGGCCTTTTTTGACGCCACCATGAAAACGCAGGCCCCGCCGGACAAGCTCGGTCTCACCTATATGCTTCGCGGCGACCAGGGAGCCAGCAACACCGATCCCACTGCGACCGGCAAGACTGCGGGCAATCATTGGGTGGTAACCGGTCCGCACATTATGATCGTCGGGGCAGCAGTGAAGGACCTGGGACTACCTGATTCCGCTGATGCTGATCCCACGAAGCCGTACCTCATGTGGCCCAATACACCGTACGCGCACGCCATGATTCCGGTAAGCGGAAGTGCAGCACACGCAACGCCCG
>Ga0302324_100016235_pt1 | contig 14841 bp, 13 predicted proteins | sample Palsa_T0_1_FD_201949 | JGI IMG/M metagenome (GOLD analysis project Ga0302324, IMG submission 201949) | Peat permafrost microbial communities from Stordalen Mire near Abisko, Sweden - Palsa_T0_1 | ecosystem: Environmental > Terrestrial > Soil > Palsa > Peat permafrost | place: Sweden: Abisko...
AGCTGCGGGCCGCGGGCCGCAGGCCACGCAGGTCCGGTCCCCATTCGATGATGTTCAGGTAGATCTCGAGAATACGATTCTTGCCGAGCGCCGACTCGAGCAAGAACGTGATCGCCAGTTCCTGGAGCTTGCGTCCAATCTGCTTGTCGCGCGACAGGAACAGATTCTTGGCCAGCTGCTGGGTGATTGTTGACGCGCCACGCGCGGCGCCACCGCGCGACCAGTTCGTGAGCAGCGCGGCGGGTAGTTCGCGTAGGTCGATGCCGCGATGCCCGTAGAAGCCAGTGTCTTCTGCAAGCAGCAGAGTGCGCACGAACAGCGGCGGAACGTCGCGCAGGGCGATGAAGTCGGGGGATGCGGGCGAGACGACGATGGGGCGATGCGGTGCGGAACCGTCTTGGGAGCTGAAGATGAAATCGCCGCGTAGGCGCACGATCGACGGCGGCATCTGGCGTGGCGGCTTGAAGTCGATCTTCTGGCTTACCGAGAGCGAGGCAGGGTCCGCCGGGCGCCCGCGTACACGCACATCGATCGTGGCCGAGCCAAGGTCACGGCCGTCGCCGGGCGCCATCCCCAAGCTTTCGGGCACCGCGATCCCGGTTGCGCCCAGCAGTTGCGCGAAGTCCAGATGCTGCACGCCGAGTGCGAGATCGACAACCGGATCGGTGTCGAGATCGCGCAGTGCAAGCGAACCCGACAGAGCCGCACCGGCCAACGTCGCGTGGACCTCGGGGATCTCGACCATGCCCCCGGCCCGGCGCCAGGCGCCATCGAATCTCATGGTCACGTCCGTCGGATCGCCGAGCTGGAGCTCGTCGTCGGCGTTATCCGCCAGCGCTCCCAAGCGCGCGCCGCGCGCGCCCATGTCCACGTGAAAACGAAGCGCATCCGTACTGACCTGAAGATCCACGCGGCCGTCCGCGATACCACCATCGAGCAGAGGGTGGGCGTCGCGCCGCACGTCGAGCAGATGGCCGACGTCGAGCCCACGTACCTCAATGTTCCACGCGCTGCCCCCCGAACCTGCCAGCTTGTGAATCGACAGGCCGGACTGTGGTTCCACCAGCGCGAGCTGTAGGTCGTCGCCGAAAATGCCCACCGCGTCCCAGGCGGTGGCCGGCAAGCTGACCCTGACCCCTGCTGGGCCCGCCAGAGCGGCGGCGCGAACTGTGAGTCGCAGGCGCCCGGGCCACGTGGCCGTGATCATGTCGGCATGTAGGCGCTCTCCATGACCGAGGTCGAGATCGAATCCCTCCAGTCGCAGCAGCGGCCAGACACCGACGTGTACCAGCCCGATTCGTGCAACTGCGCCATGGCGCACGGCCGCGGAATCTATCCGCGCACGAACCGCGTGCTCGAGCGTGGATCTCAGCAACAGCGCGGCCACACTTGCGACCAGCGCAGTAGCGATCGCTCCAAGCCACCAGCGTCGCCCGCGGATTCGAAACGCAAACATTGACACAAGGATGCCACAGCCCCAGATCGCGAGTCGGTTTGCGGGCCGCACGCCTTCGCGAATGTCCCCCCGGTCGCAAGCAGAGTAGGGGCGAACGTTGGAAATCGCTGGCCCTGGGGGCGCTTCATAACGGGCGGATTCGGCGCAGGTATAATCTACTGGCCGCGAAATCGTCAGAATCGTGACAATGAGGAATTCCTTACCAACCGGGAGACGTGTTCGTGATAGCCGTAAGGCGTCCAGAGACTACTGCCGAGCTAGATGATGTTCGAGCACTTATGCGGGCGTTTGTCGCGTGGCACCGCGAGCGGCATGTAGAAGACTTGGCATTGATAGACGAGTACTTTGATCAGAAGGAGTTCGAAGATGAACTCGCCTCCTTGCCGGGAAAGTACGCACCGCCTGACGGACAGCTTTTTTTGGCGTGCTATGACGACAAGCCGGCAGGCTGTGTGGCCATGCGCCGAATCGACGGGCAAGCATGTGAGATGAAGCGCATGTTTCTCTACCCCCAATATCATGGCAAGGGGATTGGTAGGAGACTGGGGGAGGCAATCATTCGCGACGCTAGGGCTGCGGGATATGCCGTCATGCGACTTGACACCAGCTGGAGACAGAAAGAAGCGCAGGCGCTGTATTCGAAGTTGGGTTTCCAGCGCATTGATCCTTACTATGACCTCCCCCCGGCGCAAAAGAATTGGCTCGTTTTCTTCGAGCTCCGCTTATGAGTGTGCGGCCGGGAGAAAACTCGGGCGGAAATAACCATGGCTGAAGGAATCACAAACCATTTCTTCCGGCCCGATCCTCGCCGATATTTATGCCAGGCTGCACCACTTGGATGCCGCGGATCTTGCTCTCAAGACGGCCAAAGAAGACCCGGACGATGTGGCGGGAAACGCCCTCGCCCACAACGTGCGCGGTCGGCTGGCGCTAGAGGCCGGCGACACCGCCACTGCCCTCACAGAGCTGGAAACTTTCGGCACGGCCTTTGCGAATCCGTCAGTCTCCGGCGAGAACCCTGGCTACCAATGCTGGATTGCGCCGGCTGAGGAAGCAGGCGGGCATCCGGACAAAGCCGATGCGCTCTTGAAGTCCGCCGGCACGTTCGTCGACTGTTACCGTTTCCGTGCCGACATACTAGATAGTCGCGGCAACAGGCCCGGCGCTCAGAAAGCCTATGCCGAGGCCGTCGCGCTCGCGCCGGACTTGCCCGCGGGGTACTACTCGTGGGGCGTGGCACTCGCGAGGCACGGGGACCTCGAGGGTGCAGCGGCGAAACTTAAACTCGCCAACCAGGGCAAAACAAAGGACGCGCTCGCCAAGTACGAAGAGGCGCTGAAGTACGCTCCGAATTGGAAACAGCTGAAGGAGGCACGCGAGGTGTTGGCGAATCAGAAGACCTAAATGTCAACGCGAAGCGCTACTGCGCGCCCTTTTCCACCAGCATACCGTGGCGGCGCAGTACGTCCTGCAGCTGGTCGTGAGGCAGGGCCGAGACGGTCCAGTAGTCAGCGCCCGTCATAGTGCGCGCGGCGACCAGCGCATTGACGACGGACTCCTCGACGCCTTGCACCGTGGCTTCGAACAAGGGGTTGAGGGCTGCGCTGCGCAGACGCTCGACCTGCGCCGGCTTGGCGTGGTCAGCCGCCCAGTTGCCGTCGTCGGCGCCCGCATTGGCAGTGGAGAAGGCGATGAAAATGTCCCCGGACCCATCGCTCTCGATCGCGCCGAGGCGTCCCAGTCCCACCGAGCCGCGCCGCGCCAAACGCTTCAGCTGCTCGGCCGTCAAAGGTGCGTCGGTGGCGATCACGATGATGATCGAGCCGCGGTGCTCCTGATTCAGGCCGTCTGCAATAGCTGCACGCTTCGGATCACAGAGCGTTGCGACTGTGCCGAACAGTTGTTGCGGCGGTGAAGTGAGCTGAGTAACGCAACGCGGCTGTAGCGTCATCTCGCGCGCAACGGGAATACCCGCCACACGTAACTGCCGCGCGGAGCCGTAATTGCATTGCACCAGTACGCCAACCGTGTAGCCGCCCGCTTCCGCCGATAGTTTGCGCGAGGCCGTTCCCGTACCGCCCTTGAAGCCGTTGCAGACCATTCCTGTGCCACCGCCAACGTTGCCCTCGGCCACCGGCCCGGGTTTAGCGCCATCGAGCGCGTCGAGCGCATCGTTTTGGGTGACGTGCTGGCCGGCCATGTCGTTGAGGGGCACGTCGGCGGTTTCGGCCACTACCGGATACCAGAAGAAGCCCTTGCGATGATCGGCAAGCCACTTGAACGCCGCATCGCGCACAACGCCGACGCTGCCGGTGCCAGTGATGAGGATCGGCGTTTCGAGAACGCCGCTTTCCTCCACCCAATGCGTGCCGGTCATGTCGCCGTTGCCGTTTCCTGCGAAGAAGCCCGCGAACACGGCGCGAGTGTCGGCCTTGCCGCGCGGAAATATGGCGGTGACGCCGGTGCGAACCGGCCCCTTTCCGCGGACCAGCGCACCATTACCGGAAATCAATGTCTTGAAGCCGACCTCGACACCTAAGACATCGGTAATCGCGTTGTTCGGCCCCGGCAGTCCATCGAATGGCACGCCCAGATCGCGCGCTCGGGGCGCAGGTCCCTCCGCCGGAGCAGCGGACGCCACGCCGAGCCAGACAAGGCCCGCGAGAGCAGCTATACCAATATTCATGGGCACGGTTTGAAAATTCTATCACTGCTTTCGACGCTCGATGCGCTTCCTGCTGCTTACCAAGAACTGAATTCGTTCTTAAACCCATCGAGCGACCTTACCGAGTCTTCCAACATTTGCAGGTTGCGGCGAGCGCTCCCCCAAAGGGATAATTGCGCAGCTACGGACCAACCTACAACTCGAACAAGGAGAGAACATGAAAATCGGATTTGCCCTGCTCCCCAGCTTCGTTTTTTTGCTCAATTCGCCCGCTTTCGCCGATAGTCCCTTTGACGGCACCTGGACTCTCAATACCAGTAAGAGCCACCTTGCCGGTGACACCATGAGTTACGCAGACGCCGGCTCCGGCACGTTGACGTACAAGGATTCGGATCAGACTTACACTTTCAAGCCTGACGGAAGTTCATTCACAACCCCGATGGGCACTGAGAAAACGTTTCTGAAGAACGGCGACGACAGCTATACCGTGACCTCGAAGAAAGGCAGCCTGTTGTTGAGCACGACCAGCATAAAAATGTCCGCGGACGGCAAGACGCTGATGGAGGAATCCAAGGGTACCAAGCCGAACGGAGACAACTTCGACAACACGTACACCTACATCAGGACTGCCCCAGGGACTGGGCTGATCGGCGGCTGGAAGAGCACGAAAGTAAAACTCAGTTCGCCGAACTCAATCACGATCCAAACCGACGCCAATAACGGCGTTACGTTGACAATCTCGGGAATAAAAGCGACCTGTCAGGCCAGATGGGACGGCAAAGATTTTCCTGCCACCGGCCCAACCGTGTCAGATGGCCTTACGCTGGCTGTGAGCAAGACTGGAACCAGCAGCTTCAAACTGGTCCAGAAGTTCAAGGACAAACCCATCTTTATCGCACACTACAAACTTGGCCCGGATGGCACGACCATGACCATGCACGGAACGAATGGCCAGGGTAAAGAGCCGTTTACAGAAGTCTTCGACAAGCAATCCTGAATGCTGGCCGGCAACCCCCGCGGTTTTCCGTGGGGGTCCTCAATCTGTTGATATCACGCCCCGGTGTGGCACCGAACTTTGGCTACAGGCGTTGTGGACTCGAATTAGTAACCAGGCGAGGTCCAGAGTTAATATCAGTCACTTATGCATCTACTTGCTAAGTACGGTCCCTGGGCGCTGATCGTCGGCGGCTCGGAAGGCGTGGGCGCGGCGTTCGCGCATAAGCTTGCGGCACAGGGCTTCAAGCTGGCTCTGGTAGCACGCAAGGTCGAGCCGCTCGAGGCACTGGCGGCCCCCTTGCGGGCCGGCGGTGCCGAAGTTCGCGCTCTTTCCGCGGACCTGAGCGAAGCCAACGTCTTGGAGAAGGTGCGCGCCATCACTGACGGCATCGAGGTGGGCCTCCTCATCTACAATGCGGGGGCGAACAACACGCGCGGCAACTTCGTGGAACTGCCCGCGGCGGTGACTGACTCGGTCATCGCCATCAACGTTCTCGGGCAGGTCAATTTCGCCCGGCACTACGGCTCATCGATGTGTCAGCGCCGGCGCGGCGGCATCATCCTGACGGGTTCACTCGGAGGATATTTGGGGTCGCCCTCGCTCGCCGCATACACCGCGTCCAAGGCATTCAGCCGGATCTTCAGCGAAGCACTGTGGGCCGAGTGTGCTGCTTTCGGTGTCGATGTGCTGCATCTCAACATTGGATTCACGGCAACCCCAGCGATGGCCCGGCTCGGAATGGACATCTCAGTTGCCGAAGCGCCTGAAAACGTGGCGCAGCAGGGACTCGACAACATTGCCAATGGGCCGGTGTGGATCGTGACCACCAAAGGCAACATGGAGCGGGTACGCAAGATTTCCGCGGTCGAGGACCGCGCCGCCATCGTGCGTACGTTCGCCATTCCTCCACGTGAAGAATCCGGTAAAGCGCAAATAATTCAAATGCAGCTGGCCGACAGGCACTGAGCCGGTCGCAGCAGCAACGGGTCGAAATGAAGGCATGGTTATTTACCGGGGCGCACCAGCCCCTGGAGTTCATCGAACGCGCCGAGCCGCGCCCTGGATCGGGCGAAGTCGTTCTCGAGGTGCGAGCTTCAGGTCTTTGTCATAGCGACGTGGGGCGCATGGACGGCACCCTTACCCCGTTCATGCCCAAGCCGCCGCCGATCATTCTGGGACATGAGATTGCCGCCGTCATCTCGCAGATCGGCGCCGACGTGGCCGACTACGAAATCGGCGACCGCGTCGTCGTGTCCGGTACCCTCGAGTTTTCGCCCGGCCGCAATGCGGATGGCGGCTACGCAACGCATTGCGTGATGCCCGCATCGAGCCTCCTCAGGTTGCCGCAAACCGTCAGCTTCGTTCAGGGCGCCGCTGCCACGGATGCGGGCCAAACGTCGCATCACGCCGTGATCGTCGCCGGGGAGCTGCACCCAGGTCAGCGCATCGGAATCGTCGGCCTCGGTGGGCTTGGAATGACGGGGGCGCGCATCGCCGTGCTGAAAGGCGCGGAGGTCCACGCCGCCGAGCCGCGCAGGGAAGCCTGGAATGTGGCACTGGCGCAGGGGGTTCGATCAGTCGTCGACGATGTGCTGGGCTTCGCGTCTCTGAATCTGGATGTGATCGTGGATTTCGCCGGCTTCGGCAGCACGACCGCCGGAGCCATCAGCGTGGTCAAGCGCGGCGGCCTGGTGGTCCAGGTGGGCCTCGGCCATACGCGGGCGATGATCTCCACCATGGAACTTGTCGGCAAGTCGGTGACGCTGCGCGGATCAGCGGGCGGCCGGCCCGCCGACACGTCGGCTGTTCTCGGTCTGATGGAGCAAGGCGATCTTAAAATCGAGGCTACGAAAATAACGTTCGATGAGATCCCGGAGGGCCTGCAGCGCTTACAGCGGGGCGGCGTGGTTGGACGAATTGTCGCTGACCTGAGTCCTGCGGCAATCTTGTAATATTCCGGTTGTGTAAACTGAAACGAATAAAGATAGGGGGACTTAGTGATGAAAAGCGCAAGACGGTCGGCCGCAGTCGCGGTGTTCGGCATGACTCTCGGGTTCGCGGGCGCGATCCGAGCCGACGTCACCATTGAACGCAGCACGTCGGTCGAAGGCGTCGGCGCAATGGCCTTGGGGAATATGTCAGGTACCTCCAAGACCATCATTTCCGGCGACAAGTCGCGCACCGACACCGAAACGAAGATGGCATCAAAGGTCGTAGGTTTTCTGGCGCGCAATGCCGCAGGCCCCAGTGCCGAGATCGTGCTGCTCGACCAGGACAAGCTCTACCACCTGAACATGAACAAGAAGGAATACACCGAAACGACGTTCGAGCAGATTCGTGAACAGATGCAGAAAACGTCCGACCAGATGAATTCGAATCAGGAAAAGCAGCCGCCGTCCGCCGTCGACCAGTCCAAGTGCCAGTGGTTGCCGCCCAAGGCCAGCGTCAACAAGACCGGAGAAAAAGCGCAATTCGCCGGCTACGACTCCGAGCGCGTCACCATCACCGCATCGCAGCCGTGCCAGGACAAGGACACAGGATCGATTTGCGAGGTCGCGCTGGTCCTCGACGAGTGGCTGGCTCCCGGCTTCGTGGAAAGCGGCGAAGTTCGGAAATTCTACAGCGCCTACGCGGTGAAGATGGGCATGGACCCATCGAGCGCGCAGGACGCCTCGCAGAAGGCGAAGGCCATGTTCAGCCAGTACAAGGGCATATGGACCGAGATCGCAGCCAAGATGCAGAACGTCAAAGGGTATCCCGTGAAAAGCAGCTTTACCCTGGCCCTCGGAGGCGCGCAGTGCAAGGACTCGAACGCTCAGCAAGCGCAATCGAGCCAAAGCGGCAGCCCGAACGGCCTCGCCGGGGCGATGGCCGGACTCGGGGGTCTTTTCCATAAGAACAAGGACGATGCCGCTGCCGCGCCGCCGACTCCCCCTGTCGCGCCTGTAGATCTGCCGCCGGGCGATGTGGCTCTGATGACCGTGTCGTCGCAATTGGTGTCGGTGTCGACGGATAGCGTGAGCGCCGATGCGTTCATCGTTCCGCCCGGTTTCAAGAAGCAGGAACTTAGGACGCAATGAGCCCGGGCCGCGTGTAGCGGGAACTTCGAATGTCGCCTTCAGTGCTGCACGGCGATTGCGTTCGGGCCGAGATTTTGTGTGCTGGCGCCGGCAAACAAGGTGAAGGGACTACCGTTGATCAGCGTCAGCGCGCCGCTGTTCGTATCGATAGAAAACACCTCAATCTGGTTGGCGAGATTGTCCAGCACGTACAGGAAATTGTCCGGGCCATCGAGCGCCAAGGCAATGGAGGATTGTCCGTTCGTCGCGGAGACGCCAATTTCCGACAAGCTGGCCGTGCTTGCATCGACCTCAAAGCAGTCCACGGCGGTGCCGTTGGACACATGCAGCCGCTTGCCAGCTGCGTCTATCACGGGCGTGCGGATCGCGAAGCTGGCCCTGAATGGGCTGCCGGAAATAGTGCTAAGCGCGCCGGTGTTGGCATCGATGGAGAAGCCGGACATCTCGTTCGGCTGAGATTCGGACGCGTAGAGATGCGTGCCGGCGGGATCAACCACCAAACCATTCGGCAGCCCTGGAGTGGCAAACGGACTGCCCACCACGGGCGTCAGGGCGCCGCTGGTCGTGTTGAGGCTGTAGGCCGACACGCTGCTGCCGGACGTATTCGCAGCGTATACGTACTGACCTCCTGCGACCAAGATCGCACTGGGGTTCGATCCAGCGGCATACGGACTGCCCGTCACTTCAGTGAGCGTGCCGGTCGAGCCGATCTTGAAGACCGACACGGAGTCAGCACTGCCATTGGCCGTTAGGACAAACTGTCCGCTCGGATCCACGGCAATCCCGACGGACTGAGCCCCTGTCGAAAACGGACTGCCGGCGACGGCGCTCAGGTTCAAGGTCGATGGCGCGATTACGTACCCTCTGACCTCACCCGAGGTGCTGACCACATAAAGAAACCGCTTGAGAGGATCAATCGCAACGGCCGCAGGCGCCGGCCCGTCGGACATCGGACTACCAGCGACTGATGTTGGCGTGCCAGTCGTCGTGTCGATCGTAAAAAGATCAATGCTCCCGGCCGTCGCATTCGTGACGGCTAGAAGTGAATCGGTGGTCGATGATGGTGGTGATGGTGGCGGAGTCGTTCCGCTGTCGCTGCTTCCTCCCCCGCAGCCGCAGATCAGGCTGCAGAGCAATGCGCACACCAGCCCTCGCAGGCCGGATTGCGCGCTGCGTACATCGGGTTTCGGCTTGGTGCGGTACATTGCGGCCCTTCCAGGGGTCCTATCCTACTCTATACTGAAGCGGCGGCACGCTGCGCTCGGCGCTCACTGCGAAAGTGCGCCGCGGTTAAAAACAACGCGGCGCCCTGAAGCAGCGCCATGAAGTAGAACGGCGCGCCGATGCGCCAGTCCCCCTTGGGGAGGTGGGACACCATCGTCAAGAGGGGCGCGCCGATAACCGGCGCGATCACCGCCATGAGGCTGTTGATGCCACCGATTGCGCCCAGTGTCTTGCCCTGATTCCGAGCGTCCACGGCGCTCGAAATGATGCTTTGAATGGTCGATGGGACGGTTGCGCCCAGCAGATTGACGCAGATGACGGCGTACATCATCCAGCTTTGCGTAGCGGCGCCCCACAGCGCATAGGCCAACGTGGAGGAGAGCAGACCCAATACTGCCAGCCGCCGTGCGCTGACGAGCTTCAAGATTCGCCCGAGCAACAGGCCCTGCACGATGGCCGAGACCACGCCCACCGCCGCAAGTGCCCAACCATTGTCCCGAGGTCCCCAGCCGAATTTAAAGGTCGTGTACAGCACCCAGCAGGTGTACAGCACGAATTGCGCCAGCCCACTGCAAGCCACCACCACAGCAAGCGGCGCCACGGCCTTCAATTGGCTGAGTCGACGCAGCGCACTGAATGGATTGGCAGCCTTCCAATCGAACGCGTGCCTGCGGCTCACGGGCAACGATTCGGGCAATACGAAGTAGCCGTACAGGAGGTTGAGCAACGCGAGTCCGCCGGCCGCATAGAACGGCAGGCGCAGACTGACTGAGCCCAGGAGTCCGCCGATCACGGGACCGAGAATGAAGCCGACGCCGAACATGGCTCCCAACATGCCGAAGCGCTTGGCACGCTGTTCGGGCGGGGTGATGTCGGCCACATAGGCGTTGGCCACCGAAAGATTAGCCTGCATCGCGCCGGCCCCCAGCCGTATGACGATCAGCATGCCGACCGAGCTCGCCATCGCCGTCGAGAAGAAGCTGAGCATCAGGCCGGAAAATCCGATCAACAGCACGGGCCGGCGGCCGTAGCTATCGGACAGTGCACCGAGAATCGGCGAGCCGAAGAAATTAGCGAGGCTGAATGCGAATGTCACCACGCCATACCATAGCGCCTGATCCTTTTGGGTTCCGGTGAAGCTGCCCACCAGCGCGGGCAATACCGGAACGATCAAACCGATGGAAATCATGTCGATCAGCGCCGTCACCATGACGAACGGCATCGCCGCCGTGCGGCTCAGGCGCGGGACCCACTTGTTGAACGGCGGTTCAATGGTTGTCATAGATGTCAGCTCCGGCGGTCAGTGCGGCGAGCTCCAAAGCTGGACATAACACGACGCCGGGCCTAGATTGCCAGCCGTCGACATGGCTCGACAAGCGAATTCAAAAATACACACGGGAGCCTTAGTCATGAAAATGCAATCCAGTTGCTTCGATAAGCGCTTCGGCATGATCCGCGGTGCGGCACTCGCCGCAGTCTTGGGCCTCGGTGGCGGATTCATCCAGCATGCCAGCGCCGGCTGTTTGGACGTTCCACGAACCAAGTTACCCGTCATGGATCTGCGCAATTCCGATTCCAGCTTCGGGACCGCGCGATTCATCAAGGCCGATTTCAAAGAGGAGGATGAATGGGCGCCGTCGTTCTTCCAGGCCCCGATCGTCGGTCTTTGGGCTTTCACCTATACCTCCGAGGGCAACACGGCCCCCCCTCTCAAAATTCCCGACGGTGCCCCGATTGATGCCGGTGCCACTCTGTGGTTTGCAGACGGCAACGAAATAACTTATTCCGGTGTGCGCAATCCCATCGTGGGCGCCACGTGCTTGGGAATCTGGAAGCGGACCGGCGAGTTTACCTACGTCCTCAATCATGTCGGCTTGTCCTGGGATCCGACGGCGCCCTCGACTGCTCCCGCCAGCCCGAGCAATCCCAGCGGCGGTCCAGGTGCCACTGCCGGTCCGGCGTTCATCAAGCAATACATCGTTTTATCCGCGGACAAGCAAACTTACACCGGGAGGTTCACGATCACCAACTTGATGCCAAACGGCAAGACGCCGGCAGGCCCCGTGATCAAGGGAACGATCAAGGCGACTCGCGTGAACATCGACACTGATACTTGGGAACCGACGCCGTAAGGCGAAAAGAACGATGAAGCGGCGCCCCTGCGGCAACACCGCGGGGGTCCCTTCACACTGATGTCCTACACTCGTAACCGATCATTGTGCGGATCCCACGCAGGCTGCGCGAGGAGCCGCGCCGCTCGCTTCGCGCCGCGCACCAAGATCTCGAAAGCGCGACCGTCGAGAGCGGCAGGCTCGAGGTAGGCGAAGGCCAGTGATTTGCGGACGGCGAATCCGTAGGCTCCACTGGTCGTGACGCCGACGACTCGGTCCCCGCTGAGGACCGGTTCGTTGCCCAGGCAATCGGCATTCTCGGCATCAAGCTCCAGATACCGCAGCGATGTGCGCGGGCCGCGCTGCTTGGATTCGAGAGTCGCGGCGCGGCCGATGAAGTCCTTGCTGAAATCCACGAAACGCTCCATGTCAGCCTCGACCATGGTCACTTCATTGGTCAGTTCACTTCCCCAAGCTCGATACGCTTTTTCGAGCCGCAGCGAATTCATGGCGTAACCGCCGAACAGGCGGATGCCATGGGGCGCGCCGGCCGTCATCAACGCATCGTAAACGCGCGGCAAATGCGCCATGGGCACATGCAGTTCCCAGCCAAGCTCGCCGACATAGTTGACGCGCAGCAGCCTGACATCGGGCACATCCGCGACGGCGGCGATCCTTGAGGTCAACCAGCGGAATGCCGAATTGGCGACATCCAGTTTGGTCGCATGGGCCAAAACATCTCGAGCGCGCGGGCCGGCCAACACCAGCACCCCAAAATCGTCGGTCACGTCGCTGATCGCGACGCGCTGCGCGGAGGTCCTGCGCCACTCCAGCTGGTCCTTGTCGTGAAGCTGTGCGGCAGCCGCCGACAGCACGTAGTAGCGGTCATGCGCCAGGCGGGTCACGGTGATTTCGCTCTCGATGAAACCCGCCGGTGTGAGCAGATGCGCCAATACGATGCCGCCGTCGTTCGCGGGAAGTCGGTTCGCGCAAATGCGCGCGAGAAAGTCCGCGGCATCAGGACCGCAAACCTCGAATTTCGCGAACGTGGACAAATCCATCAAGCCGACGCGCTCGCGTACCGCCAATGCTTCCTGGCGTACGTCTTCCCACCAATTGGACCTGAGCCAGGAGAAACGCTCTTCACCGGCGCCGCTGCGGTCGAACCAGCGCGGCCGTTCCCAGCCGAAGACCTGGCTGAATTGCGCACCTTGTGCCTTCAGCGTGTCATGCAGCGCGGACTTGCGCAGATCGCGGCCGACCGCATGCTGCTCGGCGGGTTTGAAGCAATAATACATATGTCGGTAATCTTCGAGCGCGGTGCGTCGGACAAATTCAGGAGTGGTCCAAGCGCCGAAGCGGCGCGGATCGAACTCGCGCATGTTGATCTCCGCTTGCCCGTGCATCATCCATTGCGCAAGATACTTTCCAGCCCCGCCGCCCTGGCAGATGCCGATGGAGGCGCCGCAATGCATCCAATAGTTGCGGGGCCCCGATGCGGGGCCGGACAGATACACCCCGTCGGGCGTGTGCGTGATCGCCCCGGAGATGACGGACTTCACTCCTGCCTCGCCGAACAGCGGCAGGCGGTGCGAGGCTTCTTCCAACCACGGCATGATGCGATCGAGTTCGGGGGCGACCAGCTCGCTTTCGAAGTTCCAGGGCGGCGCCAGATCATGCCAGCAGGAGTGCGCGGTTGCGGTTTCATACGGACCCACCAGCAGTCCGTGGCCTTCTTGGCGCAGGTATGAGTTCGAATAGGGATCGCGCACCACGGGCAGTTCCTTGCCGAGATTCCGCAATTGCTGCAGCGGTTCGGTGATGACGTAGTGATGCAGAAGATTGGAGATCGGCGCGACATGCCCGGTCCACGAGGCAACCACATCGCAGTAGCTTCCCGCGCAGTTCACCACGTGCTCGCACACGATGTTGCCGTGGTCGGTGATCACCTGCCATTCCCCAGAGGGCAGGAGCTCGATATCCGTGACGCGCGTGCCGCGGTGGATTTCAGCGCCGAGTTGACGTGCTCCGGCAGCCATTGCCAATGTGACGTCGGCCGGCGCGACATGACCGTCGCTCAACGTGAGGAACGCGGCCTTCACACCGAAGGTATCCAGATAAGGATGGTAGTCGGGGATCTCCGCGGGGCCGATGATGTGCGCTTCATAGCCCGCCAACTTCGCAATGCCGTGGATATGCTTGAGCCACAGCACTTCCTCGTCGGTGGTCGCGAGCCTCAGGCCGCCGCAGCCGTGCCAGCTGACTTGATGGCCCGTGAGTTCGCCCAATTTCGGATACAGCTGCGTGCCGTACAGATGCACCTTGGTCAGGTTTGCCGAGCCGTTGAACAGCGGGCACTGACCTGCGGCATGCCAGGTGGAGCCGGAGGTAAGCTCGCCTTTCTCCAGCAGCGCAATGTCGCGCCAACCGCCGAGCGCGAGGTGGTAGAGCAGCCCGACACCCATCACACCACCGCCGACGATGACGACGCGCGCGTGCGCCCTCACGATTTGATCCGACGGTTGCCCGGGTCGTACCAGGGCTCGAGCTGCACGAGCGCCGGATGACGCACACCGGCAACCTCGATCTCCCAGCGGCCCGACTCGAGCCAGGCTTTGGAGACTCCATCAGGCGAACTCACATAGCCCATCCCCAGGGACTTGCCCAAGCGGTGTCCCCAGGCTCCCGATCTGATCGATCCGAAGATCGATCCGTCGCGCACTATCGGCTCCTCGTGATGCAGCAGAGGCGCCGCCACGGAATCATCCACGAGCGCCACCTGCACCAATCGCTTGCGCGGCAGTCCTCGGCCGCGGTTCTCGAGCAGCGACTCGCGGCCGATGAATCCGCCCGGCTTGTCCCACGCGCAGGTGAACGCGAGACCGGACTCGAGCGGCGTGTCTTCATCGCCGATATCGTGACTCCAATGCCGATAACCCTTCTCGACGCGGCAAGCGGCCATCGCATGGTAGCCGGCGAGGCCGAGACCGAATGACGCGCCCGCTTCGATAAGCCGATCGAAGACGTCGAGGCAATGTTCGGCGGAGACGAACAACTCCCAACCGAGTTCGCCCACATAGGTAATCCGCCCGGCGCGCAGCCGCGCATAACCGATTTCCATCTCGCGGGACCAACCAAAGGGGTGTGCTTCGTTCGACAGATCCGCGCCCGACAACGCCGTCAGCAGCTCCCGGCTTTTCGGACCCATGACGCCCAGCATCGCGACACCGGCAGTGACATCGGTGACTGCGCAGCGCCCGTTCTCCTGCAGGGCCATCTGGCGCCTCAACCATGAGAGGTCCCGGGTC
>Ga0302324_100016237_pt1 | contig 14840 bp, 12 predicted proteins | sample Palsa_T0_1_FD_201949 | JGI IMG/M metagenome (GOLD analysis project Ga0302324, IMG submission 201949) | Peat permafrost microbial communities from Stordalen Mire near Abisko, Sweden - Palsa_T0_1 | ecosystem: Environmental > Terrestrial > Soil > Palsa > Peat permafrost | place: Sweden: Abisko...
ACGGCCAGTGTTACAGCGGTCGCATGCTGACGGGTGGCCGGAAGAAATCTAGCGGTCCACTGGTTCTGAAACGCGAACTCAGAGAATTCGCCGCGAAGCAGAAGGAACAGGACGCAATCCTGGCCACCGCAATCTCAAATCAGGAAAAGGTCCTTGAAGAGACCAGGGCTCTCGAAGCCAATCTGGAACGGCTGCGTCAGCAACAGCAGTCCTCCGAAAAGGAAGCCGTCTCGCTGGACCACGATCTGCGCCGAGCCACCGAAGAAATTAACCGAGCCTACTCGCGGGTTTCCGTGGCACGCCTCGAACTGGAACGTCTGGGCCGCGAAGAAGAACGCGCGCACGAGAAGCGCACGCAGAATCAAGCGCTGGTCGAACAGAAGGACAACGAACGCAGCGACCGCGAACAGGCTCTGGAAGCTCTGCGCGAACAGCTGGAAGCGTTCCAGTCCGAAGCGCAGCGCATCGGTGAAGAACACGCCGTCCTGCGCGCCCAGCTAGCCGCGCTGGAAGAACGCCACCGCGGTTCCAAATCGGCTTTGGGACGCCTGGAAAACCAAGCCAGGGATATGACCGGTCGCCGCAACATGATTAGCGTGGAAGTTCAGCGCTGGGGTGAAAGCCGCGCCCGGATTCTGAACGAGAACATCGAGCTCGACAAGAAGCTCACCGGCCTGGTGGAGCAGGTCGCATCCGCGGAACGCGCCGTCCTCGAAATGGCCGAGCAGGAGGCGAGACAGCGCGCCAGCCTGACGGCATCCGACGAGGTTCTCCGCGATCTCCGCATCCGCATCGAAGCGGGACACACTCGGCGCTCCGAGATTGAAATCGAACTCACGCGCCGCCAGTCCGAACTGCAGTTCCTCGACGAAACCAGCCGTAAGGAACTTAGTGTCCCCGTGGGCGAACTGGAAGCCCCGGCCGACACTTCCCCCGATGTCCTGCAGGCTGTCGAGAAGTCGTATCACGAGACGAGGATGAAGATTGAAAACCTGGGCGCCGTCAACCCGACGGCTTTCGAGGAACATCAGGAAGCCCAGCTTCGCCAGGACTTCCTGACCGCCCAGAGGCAGGACTTGCTCGACTCCATCCGCGACATTGAAAAGGCGATTCAGGAAATTGACGAATTTTCCAAGAACCGGTTTACCGAAGCCTTCAAGGTAATCAACGAGAATTTCAAACAGTGCTTCCAGACGCTTTTCGGCGGCGGCACCGGTGAGATGCGCCTCACTGACGAAGAAAACGTCAACGACAGCGGCATCGACATGATCGCGTCGCCCCCCGGCAAAAAGCTGCAGAACGTGTTACTGCTTTCGGGCGGAGAGAAAGCGCTCACCGCGCTGAGCCTGCTGATGGCGATCTTCAAATACCAGCCCAGTCCGTTCTGCGTGCTGGACGAGGTGGACGCGCCGCTCGACGAAGCCAACATCGGACGTCTCACGCGGCTGCTGGCCGAAATGGCCGTGGATACGCAGTTCATCGTGATCACCCATTCGAAGAAAACGATGGAATCGGCGCAGGCGATGTATGGCGTGACCATGCAGGAAGCCGGAGTTTCCAAGCTGGTTTCGGTGAAATTCCACCATGCGGAAGCGCCCGCCGCCTGACTCCGACAACGGCGTTAAATGACCGATCCCCTCACCTGCATCAGTTTCTTAACGCGCGAGCTTACGCGTACCCCGAAGGACTGGGTATCACTTTTGTCAAAGATTCCCGTATTTGAACGAAAGAACGATTTGCGCGGACCAGCAATCAAGCGGACATTTGCAAATACAACCAGAGCACTGATGATTTCCGGCGGGTTGATGGCAGGTTCGGTTTTCGCTGTTTCTGCCCCGATTGCCGTGCAGCACACCGGTCCTGATGCCTTGACGATCCAGGGCTCGTCAGTTGCAGAGCCGGGCCAACTGATCCTGCAAGGGACTGCCGCGTTCGGCACCGCCGAAGGTGCCCAGCACGCTTCACACGCTTCACACGCGTCGCACGCGTCGCACGCGTCCGCCAGCTACTGAGCCAGCCCCGTCATTGGTCGAGGGCCGAAGCCGGAGCGCCCTCGACCATAGGAACTAAGGACTTACTGTAAATGCACCCAGTTACGATCATCGACGGGCTTTCCCTTCTTCCCGTCGACGAATCGCTATATTCGCGAGACGCTGTCCTGCGTACGTGCTATTGGTATACGGATAGATGTTACGTCTTTGTTACTCGCCCCCAGGAGGGTACTCTACTGGTTTCGCTTCGCGTTAAGGATTCGCTACCAACACTCGATAATCCACGCCCGCTCCAGATCGAGAGTATCACTGGAGAATTCCAGAATTCTCTGCTCGATCAACAGTTGAGAATGGACATAGAGGAACAGACGCGGAGAATACGCGGACTGATTGTCGCAAAAGCATTCAGTGAAGCTGGAGTCATGGAAGATCCAGTGCCCGGCGATGCCGGAGATCCTGTAGAACTGCTAAAACAGCAATGATGCACCATGAACACCTTCAGAGTTCATTCGTGCTCAGTACCTATGTGTATGCCGCAGAATCGGTCTCAAGAGCGATCGACGTCTTCAGAAATCACTGCTCAGTCAGTTGCGTCAGCACGGCTGAGGCCCTTTGTGTAACGATCGTGCCCGCTTCCGGGGTTCCACACCTGATAGTCGAGGAGTTTCTCAATTATGCACTCAATCTTTCAGTAGAGCAAGTCTTAAGCGAGGTGTGACGTTTTGGCAAGACAGTTTTTCACCATCGACAAATTTGGCGGGGCATCGACATCATATGACTTGTTTCCGTTTCGCTTCTTGCGGCTAAATGCGATGCAAGAGGTTCTTATAAATGACGTTGGTGAATACGTGATCGCCGACCGTGGAACCACAAACGTTATCGTCTCCCGACAGTTGAAGCCCGATTCAGATCTATACAAAACACTAAAAGCAAAGCAGTTTATATATGATTCGGACTCCGATCCCTTGCGCGATGTCTTTGCTGTTAAGTATCGAACGAAGAAAAGCTTCATAAACGGATTTACGAAGTTGCACATCTTCGTGGTCACGCTACGCTGCGACCACTCGTGCCACTATTGCCAAGTGTCGCGCCAAACTGGCGACAAGACATCCTTCGACATGTCGTTGGATACGGCGGACAAGGCGGTAGAAATGATGATGTGCGCTCCTAACAAGAACATCACTCTGGAGTTTCAGGGAGGCGAGCCGCTCCTTGCATTCGATCTGATAACACACATCGTTCCCCTTGCCAGAGCGAAAGCGGCGGCGCACGGTAAGACCTTGGAGATCGTCATCGTTTCCAACCTTGCCAATTTGACAGATGACATGCTCGACTATATAAAATTCCATGACATTCGCCTGTCGACTTCACTGGATGGACCGGCCTTCCTCCATAACACAAACCGCCCCCGCCCAGGTAACAATAGTCACCAGCTGACGATCCGAAACCTCGCCAAAGCTCGCGCAACCCTTGGATGGGATAAAGTCTCGGCAATGATGACCACGACTCGGCTATCGCTGGATCATCCAATCGAGATAATTGACGAATATGTTAGCCACGGCTTTAAGTCGATCTTCCTGCGACCGCTTAGTCCATACGGCTTTGCCGTAAAGAGCAGACATAAAACAGGCTATGAAATGGACCGCTTTCTCTCCTTCTATAAGACTGGCCTTGCTTACCTGATTGAATTGAACAAACGTGGAGTGGCGATCAGTGAGTTCTACACATCTATACTCTTGACCAAGATGCTGACGCCCTACGCGACGAGCTACGTTGATCTACAATCACCTGCCGGAGCCGGTACAGTGTTTTGGTCTACAACTACGATGGTTTGATTTACGCGACGGATGAATCTCGAATGCTCGCGGAGATGGGTGACACCACCTTTCAATTGGGTTCGGTCCACACGACATCTCATCGCGCGCTTGTCACAGGAACTTTGTACGGTCAACTCCTTAACGCGAGTATGAACGAAACGCTTCCGGGCTGTGTCGATTGCGCGCTTCAGCCTTATTGTGGTGCAGACCCGGTCTTTCACCATAAAACTCAAGGTGACATCTACGGTCACCGGCCGACGAGTGGTTTCTGCCATCGCAACATGGAAGTAATGAAGCACTTGTTCAACCTACTGGGAGACGCAGACCATGACACGCGACGGATACTGTTTGGATGGATCAACGGTTCAAAACCGTTGGTGGCTGCCACTCCGGAGTTGCTCCAATGAGACTCACGACAGCGGGGCGAGGAGTTGGATTTGACGTTCCAGTTGTCGGTGAGGTTGTCACTTCGCCGACTGTCCAGCCGGTCTCCCGGCGTGGAACTAAGGTTTATGTCGGATCTCTAGAAAGATGCGTTTCGGATCTGGCCGGTTATAAAGCGATTATATCCACCGACGGCGCGAATAAGGCCGATGAGCTTTTCCAGACGATAAATGTTCCGGTGATCCACTCGGTTCGACACGTCGAACACTTCAGAGAGCGAGACGTAGTTGTCATTAATCCGACGGACGGGTTCATACGTACTGTATACCGTCCTGACTCGTTCCACAACACTCTATTCATGACCGAGCGGTGTAATAGCAACTGCTTGATGTGCTCTCAGCCGCCAAGGGACGCGGATGATACTGAGCATTTCTATACCATCAACCGGCAAATCATCAACTTTATTTCGCCCAGCACCTCATATCTCACCATAACTGGTGGCGAGCCCACGATTCTCGGAGCGCGATTGCTTGGTTTATTATCCGAATTGAAGTGCCACGTACCCGGCACGCACATACATCTCCTGACCAATGGTCGAATATTTGCATGGCGTCAATTTGCCCGTATGCTCGCGGCTGTCTCTCACCCACGCCTGAGCCTAGGCATACCCCTATACTCTGATTTTGCTCAGGATCACGATTATATCGTTCAGGCCAGAGGAGCATTTGACCAAACCGTTCTGGGACTTCAACAGCTTGCTCGTTGGCGAATATCCACTGAGATTCGGATCGTTTTACACAAGCTTTCTATTCCAAGATTGGCCAACTTAGCGGAATATATCGTTCGTAATCTGCCATTTTCCTCGCATGTTGCCCTCATGGGTCTTGAGCCGACCGGCTATACACCACGGAACAGGGAGCAGTTGTGGATTGATCCAACGGAATATCAAGATCAACTGGAGCGCGCCGTCGAGACTCTGGTATTTGGCGGACTTTCAGTTTCGGTTTACAACACGCCGCTGTGTTTACTCAGGCCCAACCTGTGGCAGTATGCCAAGCGGTCGATCTCGGATTGGAAAAACATATTTCTTCCCGAGTGTCAGAAGTGCGGTGTCCTCGAACAGTGTGGAGGATTGTTCCAGTCGGGTGAACGCATGCACAGCGGTCATATCCGCGCGCTACTGAACTTTCCACAGAATTCGGGGGCCCCTGACGCCCATTCGTTACAACTCAGCGGCCTGCCAGCGTCGACGCCCGTATAGTGGCTGTGGCACTACCAAGTTCATCGTGATCACCCATTCCAAGAAAACGATGGAATCGGCGCAGGCGATTTATGGGGTGACGACGCAGGAAGCCAGAGTGTCCAAGCTGGTTTCGCTGAAATTCCACCACGCGGAAGCGCCGGCGGCCTGAGAGCTACTCGCCGGCCAGCGCTTCGAGTGATTCGATCCATTCGCGGAAATGCTGGCACTCCTCGCGCATAATTGGGATTCCGACCGCCGCTGCGGCTTGCGCACCCTCAATGACCTTTCGGTAGTTTGGGCACGCGGCGAGAACGCGTTTTGACGGAGCGGTTCCGGGGTCGTTGTTGATGTCCTCGGGTGACTCGAATTCATCACGGATGTCCTGAAACCGTCGCTACAGATTTGGACGGTTTATTCCTGTAGCGAATGCGGCTGGATCGCTGAACAAAATCGCTTCATACTCGTGAAGCTGCAGATAGGGGATGAAACGCCGGTCTGCCCGCAGATCCGGTATTTCCTCGCAGATATCCTCCTTTACGGCCTGCTCGACATGTCGAACCTTCGCTATGCTAGAGAGATGGTCAGGTGGAGGATGACCAGGAAAGCCCGGTCCAAGGCCGTAGAGATCGATCATCGTAGAGCAATAGGCGCCACGGTCCTGTTTGAGTACGGCCAAAACGTCGCGCTTCACACGCGAGTAACTCGTGCGGCCCCCTTTATGACCCGGCGTGCCCAGAAGGATTGGCGTCGAATGCACATTGCTTCCCCACAATACTTCGGCCAGCACATTCCTGACGAAGGATTCTTCAGTCTGGCCCTCTACCACCACGTAAAGCCTGATCACGAATTACCATTGCCACCTTGCGGAACGAGATCAGGTAGACGCTCATTGCTGGGACGGCCCCCAAGAACATTCTTCTGCCAGAGTTCCCCAAGGGTGTATTCCTGAAGCCATTCGGAAAGATCATCCGAATTCAGCCGGCGGAAGGTTGACTCGCTATGCGCCCGGTCGACGATTATGATGTCCTCCGGTGTAAATTCGTTCAGGAGCGGGGCTGACTGCGTAGAAATGATGATCTGCTGGTAGACGTATTTCCCGGAGCTTTTGATGGTTTGGCGGAACAGGTTTCCGAGAAGGGTGAGTGCATACGGATGCAGCCCAAGTTCCGGTTCGTCGAAAAGCATGGTCGGCGGCGGGTTCGGCTGCAACAAGACTGTGGTCAGACAAATGAAGCGTAGCGTCCCGTCAGAGAGTTGATTTGCTCTAAATGGATGATCGGAGTCGCGCTGCCGCCATTCGAGCTGGATCATTCCCTCGTTCCCCGGCATCGGGCGAAGGAGAAAATCATCGAAGAAAGGCGCGGCCAGCCTAACGACATCACGAATTTTGAGGTACTGCGTGTGGCTGGTCTGGCTGATCCGATAAAGGAAAGGAGCAAGATTCTCGGCGTTCGGCCCGAGCGCGATATTGTTGTTGAGAGCGTGGGGGCGCCGGACGCCAGCGCTGAAGCTTGTATCGTGGAAATGATATACGACCCAACTGGATATTGCGTTAAATACGTAGTGCGGGACGCCCTTCGCCGCTCCCCAGGTCCCCGGGTCATCTTTCTTGTCCTTTAATTTTGCTTCGGCATGCCCGGAGCCGAGAGCTGTGCGGTCGTTGGTGAAATTACCGTAGAATATAGTGAATTCGTCGGAGAATACCAACCGGCCATCGTGCGTCGGCACCAGCGAGAACTCATACCCATTCTTGCCGAAATAAAGCTTTGCCGTAAGCTGCGGTGTTTCCTTCGGGCCGAGGAAGAGGCAACTGTCGGCTCCGCCCTCGACAGCAATCGCCATTTGTAACCTCTGCTGGATGAGGTCGCGAAGAAGACGGAAGAAGCTAACGAAGTTGCTCTTTCCGGCACCGTTAGCCCCGATGAGGACATTGAGCGCACCAAGCTCAAAGTCCTCAAGTTTCCTGATGGATTTGAAGCCTTCGATCGTGAGCTTCTTGATGGTGTCGGCCATGGGCTCAGCCCCAGCATACCGGAAACATCAACGCCGCCGCCAGGACGGTCGCTCTCCACCTGGTCAATCCGTTCGCGAGTCGGAGAGCCCAGAGCAGGCGACTGGATCGATCAACATACGGGGTCCTTCGGCTTATGTTGGCGCTTATCGGTTCCAGACCTGTGATGATGCTGCCCGTGGACAACGGAAAGCGAAAACCGTCCCCCACCCCACCTTGGCTATCGCCACCGGGACCGCCGCCTGACTCAAACTCTCGCCGCGTGAGTACCCGCACAAAAGCACTCGACGTGCTGCCTAATCCGCGGCGATGGAGAACAACTTTCGAATTGGTAATTAAAAGCGCAAAGTGTCCACGGGAATTGCCGGTCTGGACTTTGTCTTTTCCGGCGGCTACCCGGCGAGCCATCTTTGACCTTGTCGAGAGCGACCCCGGAACCGGTAAAACGACGATGGCTCTCCAGTACCTGCTGGAAAGGCGAGGTCTGGGCGAGCCGGTCTTGTACCTAACGCTGTCCGAAACGAGGGAAGAACTGTGCGGCGTGGCGGAATCGCGTGGCTGGTCCCTCGGCGGCATGAACCTCTTCGAAGTGGGCGCGCTGGAAGAGCGGCTTCAGGCTGACGAGCGATACACCGTCGTTCATTCTGCCGAAGTCGAACTCGGCGAAACCACCAAACGCATCTGCGAGCAGTGTCAAGGTTGTCCTTTCCAGTGGCTTCAGCGAAGTAGAGGTTGTCCCGAAATTCAGCTGCAAGGGCCTGGCAGGGTTTATTCAGAAACCCTACACCGCAGCGGCGCTAACCGCCAGAGTCGCTGAGGTTCTGCGCGCGGTGTAAGGTTTTTGGCCTGCTCGATCACTTTTTTGAATAGATCCAATCGACCGAAGCACGCCCAAGTTTCTGTGAATTTCCTGCTATCATCCTTGATTACCCTCTATGTTTCGTAGGACCTCTTGCGCCATTCTTACGTTCGCTCTCGTTGTCCCTGCCCTTACCACGGCGCAGCAGCAAACAGAGCACGTCGATCTCAACGTCATTCATCGCCTGAAGACCGCAGAATTCGGCGGTGGCGGCGGTTTTGGTGGAGGAGGCGGCGGTCGCGGACGCGGCGGGGCCAATGGCTCGAAGGTCATGGACATCATGTGGAATCTGACCGACCATTACGGTCCGCGCCTGACGAACTCGCCGCAGTTCCGGGCCGCAGGAGAATGGGCCGTCAGCCAGTTGAAAGAGTGGGGTCTCAGCAACGTCCATCTGGAGAAGTGGTCCACGGAAGATGTAACCAGCGGCGCGATTCCCGGCTGGCAGGTTACCGGCTATAGCGGCGCGATGGTATCGCCAACGTACATGCCCATCATCGGCATGCCTGTTGCCTGGACAAAGGGCACGGATGGCGCGGTGACCGGCGAGGTCGTCCTGGCTCCCATCGAAGCTCCGGCCGATCTGGACAAATATCACGGCAAACTGAAGGGCAAGATCGTTCTGACAGTGCCTGTCCAGGAACTGGATTTCCCCACCACGGCACTTGCTTCGCGTTACACGCCGGAACAACTGGCCGACCTGACGAGTGAACTGATCCCGGTTCCCGGCGCGGGCGGACGTGGCGGAAGAGGTGGACGCGGCGCGGCCTTGCTCGCCATGACTCCGGAAGAGCGGCAGGCATTTCAGACGCGGCAGCGCACTTTCTGGAAGGACGAAGGCGTCCTGCTGACCATGCAGGCAAATGCGCGCGGACAGAGCGGCACGCTGTTTGGCGGCGGCGCGGTGCGCACGGGTGACCCCACGCAGAATATTCCGCAAATCTCCGTGACGGCCGAGAATTACAACCGGATCGCACGGTTGGTGGAACATAACGTTCCGGTGAAGCTCACCTTCGACATCAAAACCGAATTCACCAAAGATACCGATTCTTTCAACGTGATCGCCGAAATTCCCGGCGCCACCAAGCCCAACGAAGTTGTCATGCTGGGCGGGCACTTCGATTCCTGGCATTACGGTACGGGCGCAACGGACAACGCGGCAGGCAGCGCCGTGGCGATGGAAGCCCTCCGGCTTCTGAAGAGCCTCAATCTCAAGATGGACCGCACCGTTCGGATCGGACTCTGGGGCGGTGAAGAAGAAGGCCTGCTGGGCTCCCAGCATTATGTAAAGGCGCACTTTGCCGATCCCACGGTGATGAAGCCAACGCCGGAGCACGACAATTTCGCCGGTTATTTCAACGTGGATAACGGCACCGGCCGGATTCGCGGTGTCTATCTGCAGGGCAACGAAATGATGCGGCCCGTTTTTGAAACGTGGTTCGCGGCGCTGAAAGATCTGACGCCGGGCGTGATCACCATCCGGAATACGGGCGGCACGGACCATCAGTCCTACGACGCAGTCGGCCTGCCCGGTTTCCAGTTCATCCAGGATCCCATGGATTACGATACCCGGACGCATCACTCGAACATGGATGTCTACGACCGCATTCAGGCTGCCGATATGGAGCAGATGGCGGTGATTGAAGCAGTGTTTGCCTACAATGCCGCGACGCGGGCCGAGAAACTGCCCCGCAAGGATCTGCCTGCGCCCACTCCGGGTCGCGGCGGTGGCGGCGGACGCGGTCGGGGTGTAGCAGCGGCGCCAGCCGGCGGCAACCGGTAATTTTCTTTCACAGGGTAGTGCGGGAAGCACCGGGTTCGTGTTTTTCGCGGTAGGCGTGTATATTTTTCGTACAAAATCGCGTAGTCTTTCAATTTTTCAGGGAACTCAGAACAGGAGGTTAGTCATGAAGAAGTTAAGCAGCGTCAGACACATCGCCCTCGCGGCGATTCTGGGCGCACTCGCGTGGGGCATCTCCGCGTCAGCCCAGACAATTACCACCGCCGATGCGGTCGGCGTGGTGAGCGACAGTTCCGGGGCCGTGGTTCCCGGCGCGAAGGTGGCGCTCAAGTCGCTCGGAACGGGTGAAAGCCGCAACGAAACTACCAACGGACAGGGCCAGTATCGCTTTCCGTTGCTGAAACCGGGTGAGTATGAAATTTCGGCATCCTCCCAGGGCCTGAAGTCGAATACCGAGAAAATCACCCTGCTTGTCGGTCAGGCGCAGGAAGTGAACCTCAAAATGAACCCGCAGGGGACGGCCACCACGGTCGAGGTCACCGCAAACGCCGCGCTGCTGCAGACCGAGAACGCCAATATCGAATCGAATTTCAATAAGCAGCAGATTGACGTTCTTCCTATGCCGGGCGGCGACCTCACCACGCTCGCCATGACCACACCCGGCATTCGCGTTAACGTTACCGGCGGCTCCGGCAACATGAATGCCAACGGGATACCGGGCTCTTCTATTCTCTATACGTTGGACGGCATGGATCAGAACGATCCTGCCAATAACCTCAATAACTCGGGCGCCAGCAACAACCTTCTGGGCGCGAATGCGGTCGGCGAAGTGGCTGTCGTGATGAATGCGTATAGTCCGCAATACGGGCGCATGGCAGGCGCTCAGGTCAACATGGTCGGACTCAGCGGCACCAACCAGTTCCACGGCAATTTGTTCTACAACTATAATTACGAAGGACTCAACGCTAACTCGTTCTTCAATAACTCATCGCGAACTCCCCGGGGCAGATCTGACGCCCATCAGTTCGGCGGCCGGATCGGCGGACCGGTCTGGAAGAACAAGCTCTTCCTGTTTTTCGACGACGAAAACCTCCGCTACGTGCTGCCCGCGGCGGGCGTTGTTTCACTCCCGTCTCCCGCGCTGCAGGCTTATACGCTCGCGCACGTCTCAGCTGCGGAACTTCCCTTGTATCAGGATTACTTCGGTCTCGTAAACGGTTCACCCGGCCTCAACCGGGCCGTTCTCGTCACCAACGGTACCGGCCTTCTGCAGGATGGCAACAATCACATGGGCTGCGGCATCAACAGCTTCTACAAGACGCCGACGGGAACCGGTGGCACCTTCGGCGTGGACACTTCCTGCGCCATTGCTTTCGGGGTCAATAATACCCAGATCAACACAGAGTTGAACTACACCATTCGCGGGGATTACAACATCACCAACAGCCAGAAGTTGTTCTTCCGTTACAACCGCGATCAGGGCGTCCAGGCGACCGGCACCAGTCCGATCAACCCCTTGTATAACTCCATCAGCGTACAGCCGCAGAATCAGTGGAACCTGACCGACTCCTGGGTGATCAACCCCTCTATGGTCAACACCTTCACGGCGTCGACCATATGGTATTCGGCTTTGTTTGGGGTCCAGAATTTCTCGAAGACCAGCGCCTTGATGCCCGACTCGATCGCTATCAGCGATGGCGGCGCCAATGGAGGCGGCTTTGCGACCGTCGGCGCCGGAGCCTATCCCAACGGCAGAAACGTCGGTCACTTCCAGATCAACGACGACTTCTCCTGGACGAAGGGCAAACACACCTTCAAGGCGGGCGTTAACTCCCGCTACGATCAGTACACTTACACCAGCATCACCTCCGGAGCATTTCTTGGCGCATACAGCCTGGGCGATCTGTCGGACTTCGCCAATGCTAAGTTGAACGACACCGGAAACGCCCTCAGCAGTTTCAGCCAGTCTTACCCGCTTTATGGCGCGCTCCATTTCCGTTTTCCCGCGACCGACTTTTATGTTGGCGACGATTGGGCAGTCACCCCGAATATCAAAGTGAGCTACGGGTTGCGATTTGAGAAGGATTTTAATCCGCGCTGCGTGGAAAGCTGCTTCGTCCTGACCAACGTGCCGTTCAGTTCCACCAGCTATCAGGGCGGGGCCACAGTTCCGTACAACGCGACCCTGCTGGATAAGTCGAATCTGTTCTATAACGCCGAAGGCCCGATCGTTCAGCCCCGCATCGGCGTTGCGTACAAACCGTTCAACAGCAACAAGACTGTGGTCCGCGCCGGCATCGGTCTGTTTTCAACGAACTATACCGACGGCATCGGAGGCACTCTGGCCAATCAGGTGCCGAATAAGTTCGCGCCTTCGGGTCTGACCTTCGGCAACGTCGGAGCGGCCAACGATCCCGGCAGTTCCGCGGCCTCCGCGCAGACCTCCGCAAACGCTTTTTTCAGCGGCTTCACCTCAGGTTACACTCTGGCGCAAATTCAGAATGTCGTAAAGCCCGCCACTTTCAGCACGCCCAGCATTACCTCCTTTCCGAGCACATATCTGGCGCCCAAGGACTGGGAATGGAGCTTTGAAATCCAGCAGGAAATCGACGCTCACAATTCGGTCAGCGCGTCCTATGTGGGAAACCACGGATACAACCTGGCGGAGACCGTCAACGCCAATATGTACGCAAGCGCCACCAGCACCAAGAACTACGGCGCTTTCTACGGTGGGCTTCCCTCGGCTCCCGCCGACTCGCGCTTCACAACCGTAACCCAGTACTACAACAACGGAGTCAGCAACTACAACGCGCTTACCCTCCTCTACCGGCATATGTTCAACTACGGCCTAAGCGGGCAGATTCACTTTACCTGGAGCCACGCTCTGGGCACCATCGGTTATGAAAATCCGTTCAACCTGAGCAACAGCTACGGCAGTCTCGGTTTCGACAACCGATATCAGACCGCCGCCGACATGCTTTGGAACCAGCCGTTCAAAGTCTCGAACCCCGTTGCCAACTATTTGATCCGGGACTGGACAGTCGGATTAAAGATGTACGTTTACAGCGGAGCTCCGTTCAGCGTTACCGACAGCAAGATTCCGACTTCTGTGAACTCTACGGGCGTTCTGACCCCGCTCGCCGATCTCCTCGTACCAAGCGCCTTCAACACCACCTGTAACGCGAGCAATGCGATCGGTCAGCCTTGTCTGCCGAAGAGCGACTTTGCCTCTTACCCCGGGTCCACCATCGGTACAGCGCTTCAGACCGACTGGGGCAATACCGCGCCCAACAGCTTCCGCGGCCCTGGGTATTTCGATTTAGACGTGACGCTGGAACGCGCATTCGCGATCAAAGAGAAGTATAAGTTCGCGGTGGGAGTGCAGGCGTATAACGTACTCAACCATCCGAATTTCGCGAATCCTTCGAGCACGAATCAAAGCATAAGCTCGGGCGGCTTCGCCGAGATCACCAGCACGCTCGGACCGCCCACCAGCATCTACGGTACGGGCCAGGGCGCTTCGGTTTCAGGTCGCCTGGCGGTGCTTACCGGCAGGTTTACGTTCTAACGAAGCCGAGAGTCAACTGTCAACCAATAGCCGGTGGCGCGCCGCGAGGCGTCCCACCGGCTTTTTCTGGTCATCTGACCAGATGCTCATGCTACAATCGACGCATGGCAACCCTCGTGATCAACGCTACCGAGTTCAAGGCGAAGTGTCTCGCCATCCTGGACGATGTGGAAGCAACCGGTAACACCGTGACGGTCACGAAACGAGGCCGCCCTGTCGCAACCATCGTGCCGGCAGAAAAGAAGCGATTCAAGTCGCTGAAGGGCTGCCTTGAGGGCATCGTGGTAATCCCGGAGGATCTGCTTGAAGATAACCGCGCGAATATGCGGGAAGCCATGCGCAGCAAATTTAAATAGATGCTGCGATTTCTCCTCGATACGAACGCCCTGATCCGGCGGGTCGCGGAACCGAGGAAATTATCTCGCGAACAGACCCGGATATTAGACGATCTCGAAGCTCACAATCAGGCCTTTGCAATCAGTGCTATTACGCTATATGAGCTTGGTGTCCTGCCAACCCTTGGTGTTCGACGCATCAAGGGTGGCGTGGAGCCGATCTTTCGCGTCGTGAATAACAATCCACTTTGCCAGATTCTGCCAATAACCGTTGAGATAGCCCGCGAAATTGCCGCCATAGGCGACGCCCTCAGAGATCCGGCCGACCGCGCCATCGTCGCAACCGCCCGCGTCCACAACCTGAAACTGCTCACTTCAGATCAACGCATCGCCGATTCCGGCCTCGTGCCGGTCGTCGAATAGCCCGTTCTACGGATCCAGCCGCACCACAAACGCCTCCGGCACATGCTGCTCCTCCCGTATCCGCCGCGCCAGCAATTCCGCCGCTTCAGCCGAACTTTCCCGCCCCGCCAGAACCCTCCACACGCTCGGATTGCCGGGACGCTCCACGGCCTTCCCCGCGCCATAAGCGTCCACCATATTCTTCTCCACCCGCGCCGCATTCGCCTGCTCCCGGTACGCCCCAACCTGCACCGCAAACAACGCCGGTTCGGGATTCGCCGGGGCCGAGATAATCGTCAACTCCACCTGCGCCACGCCCGGTCCGATCAGTTCAATCTGCTGCGCCGCCGCGTGCGATAGATCGATAATCCGGTTATTAACGAACGGGCCGCGGTCGATAATCCGCACATCCACTGTCTTATTGTTCGCCACATTGCGCACCCGCACCCAGGTCTGAAACGGCAGTGTCCGGTGAGACGCAACCAGCGT
>Ga0302324_100016241_pt1 | contig 14837 bp, 12 predicted proteins | sample Palsa_T0_1_FD_201949 | JGI IMG/M metagenome (GOLD analysis project Ga0302324, IMG submission 201949) | Peat permafrost microbial communities from Stordalen Mire near Abisko, Sweden - Palsa_T0_1 | ecosystem: Environmental > Terrestrial > Soil > Palsa > Peat permafrost | place: Sweden: Abisko...
CAGCAACTCTGAAACGGATCGAGAACTGAAGGAACTGCGCGCTTCCCGCCGCTCCGGATGGCGCCGGTAACGTCATTCCGTGATTTTCCTCGATACCTCGTTACTGGTCGACGGCCTCACGGGGTCCAGGCGCTCCGGGCCATTACTTTTGCGGGCAATCAGCCGCGGCGAGAAGATCTGGCTGCCCGCAATCACTCTGTACGAATGGCTCCGGGGTCCCCGGACACCAGAGGAACTTGCAACTCAGGAGGATCTGTTTCCCGCCGGCTCTGCGATCCCTTTCGAAGCGGAAGACGCCATCCTCGCTGCGCGCCTATATCGAACGGTGCGACGCCCCCGGGGTCGCGAGGCCGATATTGCGATAGCGGCCTCTGCCATCCGCCGCGACGCCGAACTATGGACTTTGAACGCCGCCGACTTCAAAGATATTCCCGGCCTGCGCCCGCTACGCTAAGTCGAATTTTTCGTGATGCAGCAGCGGGTCGCTCTTTACCAGCACCGGCCGCCTCAGAATCTCTTCCAGCTCTTCCAAGAACTTATTCTGATGCGACTTCAGCACCTTCGCCACGTCAGGATGAACCCGCAGCATCACGTCTTTGCTATCGACGCTGCGCGCCATCTTCCGCGCCTCGGTCAGAATCTCGCTGACCACGGTTTGCACGCTCTTCACATAACCGGCGCCTTCGCAATGCGGGCACGGTGAACAGAGCGTCCGTTCCAGCGACTGCTTCACCCGTTTGCGCGTGATGGCAACCAGCCCGAAATCGTTGAATTGTAGAATCTTGTACGGAGCCCGGTCGGCGCGCATGGTCTCTTCGAGCACCTGCATCACCTTCTGGCGATTCTTGCGCTCGTCCATGTCGATGAAGTCGATCACGATGATGCCGCCCAGATCGCGTAAACGCGTCTGGCGGACGATCTCCTTGATCGCCTCCGTGTTCGTCTTCACGATGGTGTCTTCCAGGCGATTCGATTTCCCGACGTACTTGCCGGTGTTGACGTCGATCGCCACCAGCGCCTCCGTTTGATTGATGACGATGTAGCCGCCCGATTTCAGCCACACCTTCGGACGCAGCGCCTTCTCCAACTCCGCTGTCACGCCGAACGCGTCGAAAATGGGAGCGTCGCGCGTATACAGCTTCACTTTCGGAACCAGCGCCGGCTGGAAGCGTTCGACGAATCGCAAAACACTCTCGTAATGCTCTTCGTTATCGATCCAGATGGCTTTGAAACTATCGGCCAACTGGTCGCGCAGGATCCTCTGCACGATGTCCAGATCGTGGTGCAGGAGAATTGGCGCCGGACGCTTGTCGGCCCTGGTGCGAATATCCTGCCACAGGTTATAGAGGAACAGCATATCGCCGGCGATATCTTCTTCGCTGCGCCCCTCCGCCGCGGTGCGCGTGATGAAGCCCCCCACCGGGCCGGGACGCTTACCTTGCAAAATGCGCTTCAATCGCAGACGCTCTTCGTCGCTGCCGATTTTTCGCGACACGCCCATGTGCTCGAGCGTCGGCATGTACACCACGTAGCGCCCCGGCAGAGCGATGTGCGACGTGATACGCGCGCCTTTTTGCCCCAGCGGCTCCTTGGCGATTTGAACGATGATCTCCTGGCCTTCCTTCAGCATGTCGCTGATGGAAGGCATCCCCTGCGCGGGCCTCGCGACGACCTGTTGCTGAGGACGCGCGTTCTCCGGCCGCGCGTATTCAGGGGCGCCCTGCTCCGGCCGGCTCTGTTCCGGCCTCGGGGGTTCCTGCACCGCTGGACCCCGTCCTTCCTGACTTCTTCCCTCCTGACTTCTTCCCTCCGGCCCGCCCGGTCCACCGCGACGGCGGCGGTTGCGGCGCGACGCCCGATGCGGATAACGCGCACTGCGCTCGCGAACCGAAGCCGACCCGCTTTCGGGAACCGCCGAGGCTTCGCCGCCTTTCTCCTCTTCCAGCGCTTCTTCTGGGCCGTCGTCCACCGCGTCGATGCCCTCAATATCGCCGAGGATCATCGCCTGAATATCGCGATCCTCTTCATCGTCCAGGCCAGGCGCGATCGCCGGTCCATCTTCGGCATCCTCCGCCGATTCCTCTTCCGTCTCGACTTGCCCGGCCGTATGCGCCGCTATGTATTCCTGCGGCAGCGGAGGAGGCGCGACCTCCGCGACGGGCTCCGCCGCTTCCGCCGACGCATGAACCGGAGCATCGGGCAAAGCGTTCTCCGCCGGATAATGAATCGGCTCGTCGTATTCCTCAATCAGCTCCGCCTCGTCGGACTCGACAATCTCCGGTTCGGCAGCAACCGGAGCTTTGGCCGCCGCGGGCGCTTCCCTGTATTTCTTAAGCGACTCGCCCGGTAGAATCAGAGGCACCACTTCTTCCAGAGCGTCACTCGCCACCGTTTCCGCGGGCTCGGCGGTTTCCGTCGCCGGCTCGCTGACCGCCGCTGGCGGAACGGACGGCCGATGTTCGGCGCCGACCGGCGCGTACTTCGAATCGGGGAAACCGCGGCCATTATTTCTGCGGCGGCGTGAACGCCGGCCGCGGCCCCTGTCGCCACCCCTATCGCCTCGGTCTTGTGGGCGATCGTCAGCTCTGGATTCCGAAGAGGGAATTACGGCCGGGACCACATCCGCCGCTACATCTCCTGCCTCCACGGCCGGCGAGACGATGGGTTGAACCTGCGGCGGCGGACCCTGCGGAGGCCGGCGCTCTCGATCCCGATCGCGCCCTTCGCGCTCCCGAGACTCTCTTATCGGGCGCTCATCGCCCGTGACCTTGTCGAAGTCGTCATGTTCCTCCAGGAAGTCCGAAACGTACAGAAACGTGTCGCGCTCCAGACCCAGGTCTACGAACGCCGATTGCATCCCGGGAAGTACGCGCGTCACGCGTCCCTTATGGATGCTTCCGGCCAGCGAATACTCGTTGGCGCGCTGGAAATAAACCTCGCAGAGGAGATCGTCCTCGATCAGCGCTACTTTGGTCTCGTGCCGGTTGGACGAGATCACCAGTTCCTTGCTCATACAGGCCTCCTTCCTCGCGGTATTCCGCGAGGTGATTGAGGACCTCAGCGCCCATCACAGGCGGGACATGGCGAAGGCGGTTCGGATCGGAATTGGCCGGTCAAAGCACCGGAGTGGAGCCGTCCCTCATACACCCCGGCGTATAGCGCCTGACCAGCACTGCGGAGAGTCTCCCGGGAGAGCCAAATGGACGGGCGCTGCGGCCCGTCGCTCCCGGAAAACAGCTCCGAAAACTTGTTGTACCGAAATCCGCTTCACGTTACCCGCGCCGGCTTCCACGCGCCAGGCCCGGTCTAATAAACTAACTAACAAACCGCCGGAGCCGCACGTTGTTCACCAGCCCCAGCATGACAAAAACCGACATCGTAATGGACCCGCCCGCGCTCATCAGCGGCAGCGGAATCCCGGTCAGCGGCATATCGCCCGCCACCATTCCCACGTTCACCAGAAGATGGCATAACAGCAGCGCCGCCACCCCCATGCATATGTACATTCCCGCCCGGTCCGGCGCGGTCTGCGCGTTCTGCACAATCTGCATCAACAGCAGAAAATATAACCCCAGCGCGACCACTACACCCACGAATCCATGCTCTTCTGCAAACCCTGAGAAGATCAGGTCGTTGTGTGCCGCCGGGAGAAACCGGAGCTGCGTCTGTGTGCCTTTCGTCAGGCCCTTGCCCCAAATTCCTCCGTGACCAATCGCAATCTTGGATTGGATCACCTGATACCCCGCGCCTTTCGGGTCGAGCGACGGATCGCGAAACGTCTGAAACCGCGCCCGCTGATAATCCTTAATCAGGTACCAGCCCACCGGCAGCGCCAATGCTCCCATCAGCGCGATTCCCGCCAAATACTGCCACCGCAAACCGGCCAGCAAAATCCCGGCCGCCAGAACCGACACGCAGGTAACCGCCGTGCCAAGATCCGGCTGGTAATACACCAGCGCCACAGGGACTGCGACCAGTCCTCCCAATTTCAACAAATCCCGAAGGTTCACCTCGTCGCTCTTCAGCTCCGAGAGATACCGGGCTACCATCAATATTATCACCAATTTAACAAATTCCGAGATCTGAAAACTCATCCCGAACACGTGAATCCAGCGGCGGGCGTGAAACACCACATTTCCAACCGCCACCGTGACGATCAGCCCGCTCACCGACAGCGTGTATAAAATGGGCACCTGGCCCAGCAATGTATGGTAATCGACCGACGTCGTGAGCCACATTAGGCCAAGTCCGATCAGGATGTAGATGATCTGCTTCCACCATGCGTTACGCCATGGCGTGTCGCCATGCGTCGAGGAGTAAATTTGCAGCACACCGAGCGTGCAGATGATCAGGCTGATGATGAGCAGAGGCCAGTCGAGGTCGCGAAAACTGCGGTAGCGGGCCAAGGTTTATTTTACTCTAGACCGGATTCAAGATTCGACGCGTTTTGTGGGGCGGGCTATCAGCCGGCAGCCGCCCTCCAGGGCGGCTTCTGTTTCGAGGCGCCAAGAAGCCTGCTGGAAGCAGGCTGCCGACGGCCGCGGCTCGATTGCGGACAGATGGATTTACCGCGCCGGCTCCGCAATCAACGACAACTGCGCCGGCCCGGGCCTCGCCAACCGAGCCTTCTTATCGAAGTACGCCTTCAGCACGTCCCGGACGATCGGTGCGGAGAGCGCTCCCTTGCCGCCGCCTTCCCACAACGCGACGACCACAATCTCCGGATTCTCCCGCGGCGCGAATCCCACGAACCATCCGTTATCCCGCATCGCCAGCGCGAGCGCTTTATTCGACTTCGCCAGATCGTTCGAGATTCGCTGCGCAGTGCCTGTTTTCCCGCAAATCTCCAATCCCGGAATGGCTGCCGATGCGCCCGTGCCGCCTTCATTCACGACTCCGCACATTCCGGAGACGATAGTCGCGACATTCTCGGGCCGAAAATCCGCCCGCCGCGGCGGATCCACGCGCGCTCCTTTCACCAGGTGCGGCTTGTACCAGACGCCTCCCGAAACCAAGCCCCCGATCGCCGACGCCAATTGAATCGGCGTCACCTCCACCTGCCCCTGCCCGATCGCCACCGAGATCGTTTCGCCCGCGTACCATTTCTCGCGCATGGTGCGCAGCTTCCATTTGGTCGAGGGCATCAGCCCTTCTTTTTCGTTTGGCAAGTCGATGCCAGTCTTTTTGCCGATGCCCGCCAGCTGCGCATACTCGGCGATGCGGTCGACCCCCATCCGATTTCCCACGTTGAAGAAAAATACGTCGCACGAATGGACGATGGCGCGATGCAGATCGATGGTCCCATGCACCGCGTCGCAATTGAATTTATGACCGTAGAACGTCGCGCTGCCAGGGCAGAAGAACGTGGTGCCCGGCTCCAGCATTCCCGTCTCCAGCCCGGCGATGGTCACAATCGGCTTGAACGTCGATCCCGGCGCGAACTGGGCTTGAATCGCGCGGTTCATCAACGGATTATCCGGATTGTCGGTCAGTTCCTTCCATTCGCTCCTGCTGATCCGCCGCGTGAACAGGTTCGGATCGAACGCCGGCCGGCTGACCATGGCGAGCACCTCGCCATTGCGCGGGTCGATCGCCACCACCGCTCCGCGCCGTCCTTCCATGGTCAGTTCCGCGACTGCCTGCAAGTCCAGATCCAGCGTCAACTGAAGATTGGTTCCCGGCGTGAAGTCTTTGTTCTCGATCGGATCTCCATGCTCGCGCCCCAGGCTGTCGACCACCACGCGCTTTTCCCCATTCACGCCTATCAGAGCGTCGTTATACTGGCGCTCCAGTCCCTCTTTGCCGACGATCTCCCCCTGCGCGTATTTGGCGAATTCCGAGGAGTTCAAGTCCTGCTCTGAAACTTCGCCCACGTAACCGATGACGTGCGCCGCCAACCCCCCCTGCGGATAAAGCCGGCTCTGCTTGGGGATCAGCTCCAGCTCGGGAAACGTGTCTGAGTCGCGGTGCGATTCGACAAAGGCCAGCTCGGCCGGAGTCAGATCCTGCTTGATGGGAACCGAAAAACGTTTGGGCACTTTTCGCGATTCGAAGCGCGCCACCAAAGCCCGGATCTCCTCGGCCTTCACGTTCTGCAACCCCTCGGCGATGGCGGGAATATGTTCCGGCTTCAACGTTTCCCGCGAAAGCATCAGGGCAAACGCCGAATGGTTGTCGACGATCACGCGTCCGTCGCGATCGAGAATTTTTCCGCGTGGAGCCAGCAGCGGAACGGTCTTGATGCGGTTGCGGTCCGCCAGTTCGCTGTTAAATTCACCGTCGCGAATTTGCAGAATCCAGAATCCGCCGATCAGGAACAGAAAGATCGCGACGGTCAGATATTGAAAAACCGCGATGCGGCCCAACGCGAAGCGAGTATCGTCGCGAAAAAACCGGCTGGGCGGAGAATGCTGCGATTCCTGACGCTCGGGTTCGACTGGCGGCATGTTATCCCGTGACTTTCAGTCTATCCAACAACTGATAGAGGAACACCGCGACAATCGCATTGAGAATGGCCACCACCAGCGCTTGCGGCACTTCGAAACCCAGCGTTTCCCCCAACAGCGCATTGGCCAGGACCCAATAGAGCAGCTGATGAAAAAAGAAAAAGAAAAACCCGAGTACCAGCCGCAGCACGGGATTCCCGACGTCCACACGCAGGCTCATCGACGCGGCGAAGTATCCAACTAGCGTCTTGACAATGCCAAACATCCCCAGAGGATGATGCGAAAGAGAATCCTGCGCGAGGCCAATCGCCGCGCCGAAGAACAATCCCGCGATGGGAGAGCGCCACATCAGCGAAAAATACACCGTGATCAGAAGCGGCAGCTCCAGATACTGAAGATAGGGGATGAAACGCGAAACGTAAACGCGGAATAAAATCGCCAGCAGCGAGATGCCGGTGATCACCGCGACGTTGAACATCGAGTTGCGCTCTTTGCGCAGCGGTTCGCGATAGCCTTCGGAGAACCCGGTCATGGCTTATCTTGCTTTGCTTCTTTTGGCTTTGCTTCTTTTGGCTTTGCTTCGTTTGGCTTCACATCGGCTGGCTTCACTTCCTTGAGGGGAGTGTTGTAATTCGGCGCGCCGTTGCTGCGCTCGCCGTAAACGTGACCCTCCTGCTGGCCCAGCTTCCGGTATTGCTCCTTGGTCCGGTCGGCGTCGGTCGAAACCGGGCCGGTTTGCAGGGGCTGGATCATCGGGGTGGAAGCATCGGCCGGCGGAGGCGCCAGCAGATGCACGGTCTGATTGGTGACCGGCGCGTCGGGAATCGCCGCGTGAACGCCCTCGATGATAATCAGCACCTCTTCCAGCCCGTTCCTGAATCCGCTGAGGGTAACAAAAATCTCTTTCTCTGTTTTTCCCTGGCGAACCGTCGTCACCTCGCCCACCGGCCGGCCCTTGGGAAAAATACGATCGTCGCCGGAGGTGAAAAACCACTCGCCTTGATCCACCTTCTGCTCGTTTTGCACGTGCTCGATCTTGCCGGAGCCTTCGTAGCCCAGCCCTTTGAAAGTTCCATGCACGCGATTGTTCTGCGAGATCACGCCGGCGGCGAAGGTCTGGTCGGTCACCAGCAGCACCTCGGCCGAGACTGAAAACACTTTCGTCACCTTCCCGGCGATGCCGTCCGGAGTGATGACGGCCATTCCGGGTTCGATTCCGCTGTTGCTGCCGCGATCGATGAACACCACTCTCGCGCCCGGGGCGGTGGTATTTCCGATGATGTGGGCCGCCACCGTCTTAGATGGCGAGTGCTGCTGAAAAATCGCCAGCGACCGTGCGCGGTCCGCGGTCGAAAGCTCGGCCCGCAGGTACTGATTGTCCATCTTTACGCGGTCCAGCTCGGCTCTCATGCGCTTGTTATCATCACGCACGTCGAGCAGGACAAAATAATCGCTGAAAAAGTGGGAAACACCGCTGCGGCCCGTTTCGATTACGCGCGCCAGAGGCGTTACGGCGCCCACGGCCCACACCCGGATCAGCCGCACGTCGCCGTTGGTTTTCACCTGGTAGGCAAGCAACACCAACTGCGCGAGGATCGCCGCCACAAGCACCGAAAGGTTGCGGTAACGATTGAGAAAAAACTCCATAAAACTCATAACAGCGCATTTACCAGGAAATGCGCTCCACGCAGCTATTCGATAGCGATTCTCCGCAGCAGCTTGAACTCGGTCAACATTTTTCCGGTTCCCAACACCACCGAGGCCAGAGGATCCTCGGCGATCGAAACCGGCAGACCGGTTTCCTGCCGGATGCGCTTGTCCAGATTCTTGATCAGCGCTCCACCGCCGGTCAGCACGATGCCGCGGTCGCTGATGTCGGCCGAAAGTTCCGGCGGCGTGCGCTCCAGCGCCACGCGAATGGCGTTCATGATGGTCGCCACGCATTCCGAGAGCGCCTCGCGGATCTCGCTGTCGTCCACGGTGATCGTTCTCGGCACGCCTTCAATCAGGTTGCGCCCCTTGATCTCCATGGTCAGAGGTTTGTCGAGCACATATGCCGAACCGATATTGATCTTGACCTTTTCGGCCGTCGTTTCACCGATCAGCAGGTTGTACTTGCGCTTCATATATTGCATGATCGCGTCGTCCATCTCGTTGCCGGCCACGCGCACGGAGCGCGAATACACAATGCCCGATAAAGAAATCACCGCTACGTCGGTGGTGCCTCCGCCGATATCAACCACCATGTTGCCCGATGGCTCCGTAATCGGCAACCCCGCGCCGATGGCCGCCACCATGGCCTGTTCCACCAGGTACACTTCGCTCGCCTTGGCGTGATAGGCCGAATCGATGACCGCGCGTTTTTCCACCTGCGTAATCTCGCTCGGCACGCCGATGATGATGCGCGGATGCACCAGCATTTTGCGGCCATGCGCCTTCTGAATAAAGTAATTCAGCATGCGCTCTGTGACCTTGAAGTCGGCGATGACGCCGTCCTTCATCGGCCGGATGGCCACGATGTTGCCCGGAGTGCGCCCGAGCATTTCCTTCGCTTCGCGTCCAACCGCTTCCACTTCGCCCGTCGATTTGTTCATGGCGACGATCGACGGCTCGTTCACCACGATGCCCTTGCCCTTGGCGAAAACCAGTGTGTTCGCCGTGCCCAGATCGATGGCGAGGTCGGAGGAAAAAAGACTAAACAACGACCGCAGATTCATAGGAAATTTACTTGGGGTACGACAGAAAAGGGGGTCGTATTAGCCCATCTTGAACAGTAGCACAGGGCAGAACGTGACAGCAAGATTTTGTTTTATTTTCAATTGACTACACTAATCTTGTGATACGTCCTTTCTTGACCAGGCGCGCCTCTTTGGCGCTGCCCTTTCTGGGCGCTTGCTCCAGTCCCCGCGTCAGCTATCGGGGCTACGCCTTCATCGCCAATGAAGAGGGGCGAGCGGTGGCTGCCGTGGACCTGGAAGCGCTGGCCGTCGCGCGCCACATTCCTCTCGATGGCGCGCCGACCGAGGTGCTGGCCTTGCAGCCGCCCAGGACGTTTGTCTACGCGCTGACCCCGGAAAATGGTTCCATTCATGAAATTCAAGCGGACCGCCTGAGTTTCACCCGCAAGCTGGTTGCCGGGTCCCAGGCAATTTCCATGCATCTTTCGCCTGATGAGCGCGCAATATATGTGCTGACGCGGGAACCGAAGGCGCTGGTCCGCGTCGCGCTCGATCGATTCGCCGTCGACTGGAAATTGCCTCTTTCCGAAAATCCCCACGACTTCGCGATCTCGCGCGATGGCCAGATGGCCGCGGTCAGCGCGGGCCAATCGGTACGGCTGGTAGATCTTGCCGCGCGGCGAATCGGCAATCCCCTGGGCCCTCCGGCGGATATCGGCGCGGTCCGCTTTCTCTCCGACAGCCGCACGATGGTGGCGGCCAATCGCGGCGAGCGGATGCTTTCGATCTATGACGTTGCGGCTTCCAGATTGATCGCCGACCTGCCCATCGCCGTCCGGCCCGACAACCTCTGCTTCAATAACGATGGAGGACAACTCTTTATTACGGGCGAAGGGGTGGACGCCGTTGTCATCGTCTATCCGTTCCGCAAGGAGGTCGGCCAGACCGTGATCGCCGGACATGCCCCAGGGGCGATGGCGGCGTCCGACTCGTTCCTGTTTGTCGCCAGCCCTTCGTCGGGCGACGTCAGCATCCTCAATATCGGCAGGCAGAAGGTGATCGGGGTGCTGAAGGTCGGCAGCGATCCCGGATTTGTCGCCGTTACGCCGGGCGATCAATATGCGCTGGTGTTGAACCGCAAATCGGGAGATGTCGCGGTGCTGAGGGTGGACCTGATCGTCCCGAATCGATATAAGGAGAGAGCGGCGAAGCTGCTGACGGTGATCCCGGTGGGCTCGAAACCAGTCAGCGCGGCCGTCCGCGGGGTATAAGGCTATTTCGCCGTGGTCCGGATGCTTTTCCCGGCCCGCAGTTGCGCGTCTTCCAGGCGCTCCGCTTCCTGCCAGGTGAAGATCATGCGATGAATCACGGTTAGATTCCCCAGCACCGCGATGATCCACAGCACCGGCGCCATGCGGTCGAACAGAGCGCCGATAATTACCAGCACTACGCGTTCCGGCCGCTCCATGAATCCGACTTTGCACATCGGGATCGAGTTTTCCGCGCGCGCCCGGACGTAGCTGACCATGACGCACGCGATCATCGCGACGGCGGTCAACACAACGTAGGAAAATCGGCCAATCGAGCCATACCAGACCAGCAGGCCGATCAGCAGGCCCAGATCCGAATAGCGGTCCAGCACCGAATCGAAAAATCCACCGAAGCGGGTTACGCGGTTCGTCTCGCGCGCGACCCGTCCGTCCACCATGTCGAACAATCCCGCGCCGATAATCACCGCGCCGGCCCATCGGAATTGACCAACTGCCAGCAGCCATGCCGCGCCAACGTTGATCAGCAGTCCCAGGAACGTCAGCACGTTGGGATGGATCTTCGATAGCGCCAGCCCGCGCACGATCATCAGAATGACCTTGTTGCAGGCCAGGCCGATGGTACGCGTGACTGTTAACTTCCCGGCCAACTTATTCCTTCGTAAATTCTTTCGGCGCCAGATCGTGAATCGTCTTCAATTCCACGATCTCCATTACCCGCAAACCGCCCGGAATCTGAATGCGAACCTCGTCGCCCACCTGCTTGCCCAGCAGACTGCGCCCTATGGGAGAGCTGGTGGAAATCAGGCCCTTCGCAACATCCACTTCCTCGCTGGTCACCAGCGTGTACTTTACCTTGATGTCCTTGTCGACGTCCAGCACAATGACCTCGGAGCACAAGCCCACGCGGTCGCGCGGGAGCTTGGTCATATCGATCATCGAGATCTCGCGCAGACGTCCGTTTAACTGGTTGAGACGGGCGTTGACGATGCCTTGCCGTTCCTTCGCCGCGTGATACTCGGCGTTTTCTTTCAGGTCGCCATGAGCGCGGGCTTTCAGGATCTCCCGGGGAAGCTCTACGCGGAACTCCAGTTCCAGCGCTGCGATTTCATCCTGGAGTTTTTTGATCAGTTCCTGCATCGCTACAATTGCGATTATAGCGCGCCTTTATTTCCCAAAGAATTTCTGGCGCATATCGGGCCAGAATTCTTTCAGAATATTGAAGCCCGCATCGCTGCCCACGTTCAAGGCCCACTTGTCCAGCACCGCGTGGGCGTTCCGGCTGGAGGGCGTGTAGTATGCAGCCGAGATACCCGCCGCGGCTCCGTTGCCCACAATTTCCGAAAAGTTGAACTGCCTCGCCCCGGAGTCCCCTCGGGTGATGATCACCCTGCTCGCCGCGTATCCCATCCTTCTCCAAACCCCGTACTTGGTCCCCATTCGAAAATAGCGCGGGTCCTGATGCAGCATCACGGGGAACACCGCTTCCGTCATGTAATTCCCGACCGCGTTATCGGCGAACGCTCCGCCATACCGTTTGGCATATCCCTTGGCGCCTTGGCCGAATTCGCGATACTGATTGCCCCATTGGGAACCGGCGGCGTAAAAACCGGTGATCAAAAAGGAGAATGGATCGAACACATCCTCGGTCGCCAGCCAGAACTTGGTCCTCGCCGAGATCGGCATGATGACGCCGGAGGAGTTTCTCACCGTGTCATAGTCCGGCACGATGCCCAAAATATGCGTTTCTTCCCGCGTTTCAGGTCGCTTGGCCTCTGCCGTTTCATCGGTTTGCGCCCAGACACACCCCAGGCTCGCCATTAGGCATAGAAGGAATACACGACCGCCTGTCATGCTATAGACAAACACAACTGTTGGTAAGACGACTCGGACCAAGAATCGCGTACAAATTATTTTGACAGCTCCCGGCGCATATAGTCGAGAGATTGTTGCATGGCGCTATAGCCGGGCCACGTGGAATCGGTGGTATGTTGCGAAACCTCGGCAAACAATGGCACCAGTTCCGGGTCTCTCCACCCGCGCAGCGCCTCTTCTGCCATAATCTCAATGGCGTGCTTATGCGAAAAGGCTGGCTTGTAAGGCCGCGCCGTGGTTAGCGCATCATATATATCCGCCACTTGGAGAATCCGCGCGAGCAGCGGAATATCCTCGCCGGACAATCCATCGGGGTAGCCGGAACCGTCCCAACGCTCGTGATGGCTGCGAATGATCGGCAGTACCGGGGCTAACGTTTTCATTGGCTTGCAGATTTCTTCGCCGCGAATGGTGTGCAGCCGCATGGTCTGCCACTCTTCGTCCGTCAGCAGCCCTCTTTTGAACAGAATGCCATCCGGAATCCCGATCTTTCCGATGTCGTGCAGATAGCTTCCGCGATATAGCGCTAACTGTTCCTGCCGCGGCAATCCCAGTGCCTGCCCCAGGGCCAGGCTGTATGTCGTCAGCCGTTCGCAGTGCATCCCGGTGTACTTGTCGCGATGCTCCACCGCCTGCGCCAGCGCGAACAAGATCGTTTCCGCCTCTTCCAGCGAATCGGTTAGCGCCTTGTTCCGCAGCATGGCCCGGATCCGAGTCCTGGCCACCGCCGGTTGGAGAGGTTTGATCAGAAATTCGTCCGCCCCCGATTCAATCCCGGCGACCTCATTTTCCGTGCCTTGCACGCTGGTGGTCATCAGGATCGGAATGAGCTGCGTCCGGCGCTCGCTTTTCAATAGATGGCAGAACTCGGGTCCGCTCATCTCCGGCATCACCAGGTCGACCACCACCAGGTCAACCTTTTCCCGCTCCAGGATGCTGATCGCCGCCGACGGACGGGCGGCTTCGAGAATCCGGTAAGCCGCGGTCTTCAGCATAGCCTTTAACAGGCGCCGGTTCAGCTCGATGTCGTCGACAATCAGAATGGTGGGAGCCTGTGCCGCGTCCTCGAGTACGCTCTCCCATCGAGGCAGATGCATCTCCGGACGCAGCACGATAGGGTCGTTCGCCACGGCTTTCTTAACCAGTATCGACACGCGTGCTTCCTGTTCAGGTATCTATCGGCCTAACCTTAGGAAACGTTTAGCCGGAATACGGGTAAGAGTACTAAGATAATGGTCGCTATGCCCCAGCTCACTGCCGAAGAACGTGCTATTCTCACCGCCCATTTGGGCCGAACCCGCGACCTGGTGCTCGTCGAAATCTCAAATCTCAGAATCGACCAGTGGACGTTCCGGCCCGATGACGAGACCTGGTCTATCGCGGAATGCGCCGACCATATCGTGACTGTCGAAAGGCGGGTGTTTTCGATGGTCTCGAAGCATATGCAGAGCGCCGCGCCGGACCCGCAGCGCGGGGCTGAGGTGCAGAAAAAGACCCCTTGGATTCTCGCAGCCGTTCCCTCCCGGCATCAGCGCGTCAAAGTCCCAGCCGGCATCGAAAACCTGACGAAATCCGCCACACCCCGGGAATTCCTCGAGGTTTTCGAGTCCCGCCGCGCCGCGGTGCTGAAATACGTGGCTGAAACCGAGCATCCTATGCACGACCGCGTCGCCCCTCATCCGGTCTTCAAGGACCTCGACGGCTGCCAGTGGCTGCTGATGATCTCGCTCCACAGCGAGCGTCATGCCGCCCAAATGGCGGAGGTGAAGGCGCACCCAGCGTATCCAAAGTCTATATAGCGACGGGCGTAGGGCGGACGCCCTCGTCCGCGCCGGACCCCTGGTCCGGCTGTGCCTAAATCCCGATCCTCAGTTCCGTCCTCCAGATCGTCCCCGACCAATGGAAAACGCCCGCGACCTATCTGGTGACCAATTCGCCGCGGATTCTGACGCTCCTCGCGCCCTATAACGTCAAGGCCGTTCTGCAAGGCCATACCCACATCCGCGAAACGGTGGTGTAAAACGGATGCCAGTTCATCACCTCCGGAGCCGTTTGCGGCAACTGGTGGAAAGGCCTTCGCCTGGGGCATCCCGAAGGCTTCGGGCTCCTCTCGGTCCACAACAACGAAATATCCTGGCAATACCAAACCTACGGTTTCAAGGCGGTGGTATGAAATAATACACCGCATGCTGCGATTTTCGATTTTCCTCTGCGCCGCCCTCGCCATCGCCCAAACCACTCCGCCTGATGCCGACCGCCAGTTCGCGCGCGCAATATATAAGGAATTCGTCGAGATCCAGTCCGGGTACTCGACCGGTTCCACGACGCCTGTCGCCGAAGCGGCCGCCAAGCGCCTTAAAGCCGCGGGATTCCCCGATTCCGACATTTTCATCGGCGGCGCCATCCCGAAAAAAGCGAATATCGTCGTCCGCTACCACGGCACGGGTGCGAAGAAACCCATCCTCCTGCTGGCCCATACCGATGTCGTCGAAGCTAAACGCGAGGACTGGTCCATGGATCCTTTCCAGTTCATCGAAAAGGACGGCTACTTCTACGGCCGGGGCACTGGC